>Ga0208767_1000989_pt1 | contig 23011 bp, 36 predicted proteins | sample VirMetDEL_Mar_21_FD_184514 | JGI IMG/M metagenome (GOLD analysis project Ga0208767, IMG submission 184514) | Aqueous microbial communities from the Delaware River and Bay under freshwater to marine salinity gradient to study organic matter... | ecosystem: Environmental > Aquatic > Marine >... | reverse complement strand
ATTCAGCACCTATGGTTACACCTACGAAAGTTCATTTATTAACTCAGCTAGATTTAAAAGGTTAATATTCCCATTTACCAGAGAGCGTTTAGAACTATCCAACAAACAGATAGAAGATAGGTTATTTCAAGCAGGTAATATAAGCAAACAAGAATTAGAGTTTACCAGTATTAGTGCAAATGCTACAATAGAGTTTAATGATGACAGTACTGGCGATAATTTTGATAATGGAGGTAACTACAATACGGGTACTTATACCTTTACCGTTCCTGATACTGGATATTATACATTTAGTGCTAGAATATTTATGGGGATAAGATTAGTTCCAGACACTACTGCATCTGTTACTTGTAACCCATCTTCATTAGCTTGTCAATGGAGAATTAAAAAGAACGGTGCATATATTGCACTTTACACTGCTGGAGCAAACACAAGCAACATACCTGCGTTTACTACATCTTATGAAAGTGCTAATGCAGTACCTAATCCAGACCCTGATAATATTTGGAATTACAATTATGATCCGAATTGGGCAAACTTAGTTACACCTACGATAACTAATGAGTTATGCCAACAAGGAGATGTAATAACAATAGAGATGCAGCAATGGACCTATAATTTTGACTCATCCACTTTATTTACAGACGGTGTAACTAATTATAGTGGTAAGGCATATTTTCAAGTAAAGACGGGTTCTATATTCTACAATAAAATAAACAACGTAGGATTAGTTGAAGGTGGCACAGTAGATATGAACACCATACTACCTGTTGACATTGAAATTAAGAGCCTATTAAATAGCATTATCAAGATGTTTAACTTATATGTTGAGCAAGATAACAACAATGAAAACAATTACTTTATAGAGCCCCGTAATGATTTCTATGATAACGGTGTAGCAGTTGATTTTGATAGTACAGATAAACTAGCATTTGATAGAGAGCAAGAGATTACACCAATGGGTGCTTTAGATGCAGGTCGTTACTTGTGGACCTACAAGGAAGATAAAGACTATTATAATCAAAAATACATAGAATCTTGGGGTGAGATATACGGTCAGCATTTTGAAGATGTACAGAATGACTTTGTTAAAAATGAGATTAAAACAGAAGTTATATTTAGTCCTACCCCCGTTGCAGATACTGGATTTTCAGATATGGTTATGCCTAGAATCTTTCAACAAGACAGTAACGGTAGCATTAAGCCCTATGCAAGTAACATGAGAATACTGTACTACGGTGGGCTTAGAAATATTACGGGGCAACAATGGAATCATGTAGGTAGCGCAGCCACAACAGCCTACACAAACTATCCGTATTGCGGACACTTAGATGACCCGTTTAATCCAACGTTTGATTTGAATTTTGGGGTAGTTAAAGAGGTGTATTATGATGACACATACACTACACTTAATTGGACTAACGCAAATGTCTTTAATGAGTATCATAAGCAGTTTATAGATGAGATAACAAACGAGAATAGTATTCTCTTTAGTGGTTATTTTAATCTTACACCAAAAGATGTATATGATTTAGACTTCCGAAATAATTACTACTTCTTGCAAGCATATTGGAGGCTAAACAAAGTAATAGATTATAATGCTAATGCTAATTCTTTGACAAAATGTGAATTTTTAAAACTAAAGAATGTAAGCCCCTTTGCAGCTACAACAGGTGAAGTTATCGGCGGTGCTGATGACATTGGAGAGTATACACCCCCAAAATTAAAGACAGTTATTAACTATAACAACAATAACTATAATAAACATGCAAATGATGTAACTGTTAGCGGTAAAGACAACACAGTACATTATTCAGCTCGTAGTATAGATGTTGTAGGAGATGGTAATGTAATTGGTGCAGATGCTGAGCGTATAAAAGTAAACGGAAGTAATAATACTATTGCTGGTGGTCTAACTGATGTAACTTTAATAAACACTGACAACACTGAAATAATAGAAAGTGGTGTAACGTATGTCGGTGGTGTAGAGTTAACAGAAGAAGATTTAGAGAATAGGTCAAGATGGGCAAGGATAGATTTAACAAGCTCAGAAATTCTATCACTTAATAGCACACCTATAACTTGTATTCCTGCACCGGGCGCAGGTAAAATAATATCACCTTTAAAGATACTTGTATCAAAAGGAGGTGTCACTACGGCTTATGCAACAAGCACAAATGTAAGGTTTACGTTTGGAGATGACAGCACAAGGATATACACAGCAGACGGTATATTAGCAAATACATCTGCTTACAGTGTTGAAGCGCAGCCTACTTATTTAGGGTCAGGGACTAACTTTCCTGCAAACACATCACTAAAAGTTTACGCTGACACAGCCGACCCAACAGCAGGCAACGGTAGTCTAATCATATTAATTAATTACACTATTTACACAGCATAATGGCAAAAAATATAGAAGTAAAATTAGAGTTTGACACTAGCGGAGCGCAGCAAAGCACAAAACAATTCGCAAGCGAAGTATCTAAGACTACCAATACTTTAGGCAGTTTAGAAGAACAGCAAGATGAGCTATTAGCTAAGCTAAAAGAAACTGAGATAGGGACGGAAGAATTTAAACAACTATCTAAAGAACTTAACAACACTAAGTCACAGATTAAAGACCTAGAGTTAGGCTTTGAGGGCTTAGATATGGAGCAAAGATTTACGGCAGCCACAGATGCTATTGGTGGTGTAGCTGGTGGATTTGCAGCCGTTGAGGGTGCTATTGCTATTGCAGGTGTAGAGAGTGCAGAGTTTGAAGAAACCATGCTAAGGGTGCAAGGTGCTATGGCTTTAGCTATGGGTATTAAAGATATATCTACGGCAGCAGCAGCAATTAGAAAACTAAACTTAGCATCTAAAGCAGCAGCAGTCACGCAGAAAGCTCTTAATGTTGTAATGAACGCTAATCCAATAGGTCTTATAGTTACTGCTATTGGGCTACTTGTTGCTGGATTTATTGCCTTTAGTGATAAGATTAAGTCGGTGGTAATGCCTATACTAGAGCCGTTAACAGATGCTTTTGATTTTGTAGCAGATGCAGTAGAAGGAGTAGCAGCAAGTCTAGGGTTAATTCCAAGCAAAGCAGAGAAAGCGGCAGCAGCCCAAAAGAAAGCAGCGGAAGAGGCTAGAAGCGCAGTTATAAACGCAGAGCGAGCCAAAACAAACGAAGTATTAAACGCAGAAAAAGAGAAAAAAGCAGCTAGAGAAGATCAATTTGATTTTGAGATAGCCAAACTACAAGCAGCAGGAAAGGCTACATTTGAGGTAGAACAAGAGAAGTTACAGTATGTAATAGACTCAATAGCTAGACAAAAAGAGTTACTCAGAGAACAAATAGAATTTGAGAGCAGAATACAAAAAGAAAGGGAAGCTACTTTTAATAATAGCTTACAAGCTAGGTTTGATTTTGACTACCAATTAGCTAAAGCTAGGATAGAAAACAAAAAAGAAGAATTAGAGCAGATAACAGAAGAAGAAAAAACCGCACAAGAAACTATAACGCTTAACCAAATAAAGGAAGACAAGAGGCGTAATGACGCAGCTAAAAGAGCATGGGAAGAAAGACAAAAAGCAGAAGAGGAAGCACGTAAAAAGCGTGAGGAAGATGAGAAAGCCCATGCAGAGCGTATGGCAATGATAGACAAGGAGATTAATGAACGTCTATTAACTAACGCTAGGGAGGCAAGGGCATTAACTAGAGAAGAATTAAACGCTGAACAAGACGCTGAACAGCAAGCGAGATTAGAGCGCGATGCTAAAAACTTTGAAGAGGTACAGAATCAGTTAAAACAACAGAAGTTAAGAGAGATACAGCTAGAGAAAGACACTAGAGATGCTAAGTTAAGTGTAGCAGAAAGCACAGTAGCAGGTTTATCTAGTTTAACTCAAATAGCAATAAGGGATAGCCAGAAAGCTGAAAAGATACAGAAAGCATTTGCATTAGCACAGATAGCAATAGATACAGCTAAGGCAATTAGTGCATTAGTTGCAGCATCACAGGCAAATCCATTGAACGCTGTTACAGTAGGTGGTGCAGGTGCAGCGCAGTTTGCAAGCGGTATAGCAACTATCCTAGCCAATATGGCACAAGCAGCAGCCCTATTAAAAAAACCAAGTCCTAATGTAAGCGCCTTAACTAGTGGTGGTGGTGGTGCAAGTGCAGGCGTTCCAATTAATGCAGTAGACAACGGCAGTACGCTAATACAGCAACCTAATAACAACAGAGAAGTAGGAAAGGTAGTAGTAGTTGAAAGCGATATAACAAGCACACAACAAACTATTGGAAGTATTGAAGCACAGGCAACAGTAGTAGAGTAGTTACAATAACAGAATATTATATTTATAAGTATGGAAAAAGTAGAAGTATTTGAGATAGTAATTAACGACCATGACGAGAGTGGAGTTGATTACATAGCCTTAGTAGATGAGCCTGCAATAATGAAAAACTTTATGGCTTTTAACAAGCAAGATAAAATACATTTTAAAGCAGCAGATGAAGATAAGCGATTAATTATTGGGGCTGCTATGATTCCAGACTTAAAGATTTTCAGAACGGATCCGCAAAGAGGCGACTTCTACGTTTACTTTTCTAAAGAGACTATTAGACAAATCAATCAAAAATATCACCGTAAAGGATTTGAAAGAAACGTAAATCTAATGCATGACAAAGACCAACACGCAGATGGGGTTTATTATGTAGGTGGATTTATCACAGATGAAAAGATGGGTTTAAAAGACCCCGAAGGTTTTAATAATCCAGAGGGTACGTGGTACGTTATTATGAAAGTAGATAATGACGAACTATGGAATAACTTTATTAAGACAGGAGAGTTTAAAGGATTTAGTGTAGAGGGCTTATTCGACCAAATACCAACAAGTGAAGAAAAAGAATCCGACATACTAAAAGATATAGACAAACTTATAACTTCTGAATTTAGAAAATAAAAAAGAGGGTAGTTACTATACTTCGCTATCCCTCTTCCGTAATGCATTATTAAAGGTCTTGTCAACTCCTTTAATAATTCAAATATAGTAAAATTGTTACATACTTCCAAAATTATATTTATAAGTATAACAAAATATTTATAAACATGAGTTTAAAAGACAAGTTCAAAGACATCTTTCTTAAAGCAGACCCAGAAAACAGGGAAGAGATTAAAGCTGCGGTTAAGGATGCTTTTAACGACATCGAAGACTCTACTCCAACAACTCAAAAGTACATTGATGAAACTTTAGCAGACGGCACACCAATTATGGTAGAGCCTGCTGTGGAAGTTGGTGCTGCGGTTACGGTATCTATGGATGGTGAAATTGTACCTGCTCCAGATGGCGACCACGAACTAGCAGACGGCAAGATTATCCGTACTATGGGTGGCATCATTGAAGAGGTTATTTCTCCAGATGGTGAAGTGGTAGTAGAAGAGGAAATGTCAGACAAAGTAACTCCAGAGCCTAAAGCAGAAATGCCTAGCCCTAAATCTGTAATTGAGCGTACAGAGATTGAAAAGAAATTCAAAGCGCAAGAAAAAGCACTAGCAGAGCGTGATGAAAAAATCAAAGAGTTAGAAACTGCTAACACAGAACTTAAAGAAAAGTTTGAGAAAGCAGAAAAAGAAAACACAGAAAAGCTAGACAAGCTATCTGAACAAATGGCAGAAGCCGTAGAAGCAGTATTAGAGTTTAATTCTATTCAGCCTACACAGAAGCCTAAAACTAGTGTAAATAAAATAGACAAGTTAATCGCCTTTAAAAGAGGGCTTAGAACACAAAGATAATTTAAGTAAAAATGAAAAAGTTAGATTTTAATTTTGATGTTAGTGCGTTAAGCAACTATACAGAAGAGCCAGCGGAGCTGATAAGAAATTCGGTAACTGCTGCCCGTACTATGGAGTACGTAACTATCCAGACTGGTATTAAGTCTGCTGAAACTATTAACTATATTGGTGGTGGTGTTACTTTCCAAGCTGGTGGATCATGTGGATTCAATGCAAGTGGAACTCAAACTATCTCACAAAGAACTATTACAGTATGTAAACTAAAGGTGAATGATTCTTTTTGTATGAAGACTTTAGAAGCTAAGTTTACACAGAAGTTACTAGCACCCGGATCTACTTATGATGAGGCAGACATTCCACAGATTTTCATAGACGACATGAGCGAGAAGATTGCTTTCGAAGTTGAGAAGCTATTGTGGCAAGGTAACACATCTACGGGGTCTGGTAACCTAGCATTGTGTGATGGATTCAATAAACTTATTGACGACTCTACGGCTACTGTACGTGTATCTTCTGGTACTGCTTTCACAGGTAACGAGATTACAGTAATGAAGAACATTGAGTTAGCTATTCCAGAAAACATTAGAGATGCACAAGACCTAGTATGCTTCATGGGTAGAGATTGGTTTACTCAATACCAACACGAAGTATTCGACCTTAATAACAGATGGGTTGCTCCAGAAGATGGAACAGATGGTAGATTGTTATTCTCTGATATTCCGATTGTAGTGGTACCGGGACTTACTTCACAGAACAGAATCGTTTTAACTACTCGTTCTAATATGTACGTAGGTACTGACCTTGAAAACGAGGAGGAATCTTTCGACTTCTGGTTTAGTAAAGATGATGACATCCATAAATTGAAAGTTGAGTGGAAGTTAGGTGTGCAGTTTGCGTTCCCAGAGAATGTAGTTTACTACGCACAGTAATAATAATTTGTAATGGCAGGGGGTTAGTTCCCCTTGCTTTTTAATAAGATAATAACATGAGTTGTGTAACATTAAGCGGATATACATTAGATTGTAATAAATCTAGCGGTGGCGTTAAGAAAGTCTACTTAGTAGAGTTTGATGACGTTACAGCATATGCTAAAAGTGCAGCAGGTCTAGTTACGTCTATTACCTTAACAACGTCAGTAGTATTTAAAGAGTACGAAGTTCAGCACCAAGATAGTGATTGGACACAGACTTTTATAGGTAGTATGGAGAACAGGACTATTGCATGGGATGTACTTCTAAGATTAAAAATCCATAAGAATAGTACATCTATTGCAGCAGAAATAGCAGCATTAGCGAAATTAACAGGTATAGCAATCGTACAAAATACAGATGACACTTATTGGTTATTAGGTGCAGATGGTGGATTGCAAATGACAGGTACTACGGCTTATCAGTCAGGAATAAATCTTGAGGACATGAATGGTTATACCATTGAAATGGGAGGAACTGAAAAGCGTGAAGCACCAATGATTGATAGTACCATTATTAGCGGACTTCTTTAATCATTATATCTATTAGTTTAACGAAAGGGCTAGGGGTTTTCTCTAGCCTTTTTTAGTTTCGATATGTTACAATTATGCAAAATTATATTTATAAGTATGATTAGCAAGAAATGGATAGGAGCAACTATTACTATTAAGCATAAAAACATTAGGCAAACAATAGTTATAGAAGATAACCCTGCAAGATATAGTCAGTATAGGACTTTAGGTTTAGATCATATTTTTGAATCAGAGCCTAAAAAAATGACATTCCCTAAGACTAAAAAAAGAAGAAAGAAAAGTGATAGTAATATATCAAAACCAAGCGAACACAGTAGCATTGACACTAACGGAGAAGACGACAATAAGTAATCCTTATTACCTTTTCTCTTTTACCAATGTTACTACTAATGAAGTGCAGAACTTTCTAGTTACTGATACTTCTTGTGCTACTTCTAGGTTTAATTTATTCACAATTACAGAGGGAACAACGGTAAGTTTAGACGACACAGGGCAATGGGACTACACAATATACGCACAGACAAGCGCAGTAAACACAGATCCTGACTTAGCGGATGAATTAGTAGAAATAGGGATGGTAAAAGTAATTAGCACAACGGCTAACACAGATGTAACATACACAGCATTAGACAGCGAAATAGACGTACAATATGACCCAGAGTAACGATAATATTAATATACCAATGTGGATAGGGTTTCACTCTAATGACATTCCACAATTTATAGAAAAAAAGAATAGCGATTGGGTGCTATTTGGCAAGGACAATAATTATCCTCAGATGCTTGTAGACATCTACGACAAGTCGGCAATACATAACGCTATTATAACAGGTAAGTGCCATTACATAGCTGGAGAGGGCTTAAGAGTAGATAAAGAAAAGGTTAGCAACGTAGAAGATTTAGCCAAAGTTCAAAGCATGATTAAACGTGCTAATGAAGATGAGGGCTTAGAGGATGTAATTAAAAAAGCTACACTTGACTTAGAACTGTTTAACATTATTGCTTTAGAAGTTATATGGAAGCCTAACGGTAGATTCGATTTATTCCATATAGACGCTAGTAAGATTAGAAGCAATGCAGATGGTACTGAGTTTGCTTACTCTCCTGACTGGACTAAGTATAAAAAAGGAACTGAAAAAGATATAGAAGCAGGCTTTAGGACATTCCCAAAGTTTGATCCAAACAACAAAAAAGGAAGTCAGTTATACTACTATACTGTTCATAGAGCAGGTAAAGAAACTTACACCTTACCCGAATACGTAGGCGCAGTACCTTACATTCATGTAGATTATAAGATTGCAGACTATCACTTAAACAACTTAGAGAACGGATTTCAAGCAGGCAACTTAATTGTTTTTAGTGGTCAATACCCGGGTGATGCAACGGCTAAAAAGATAGAACGTGACTTTGCTAAAAAGTTCCAAGGCACTAACTCAAAGCAGGCAGGCGGTGTCATGATGGTTTGGCAACAAGAGGGAGAGGGTGAAACTAAAGTAGAGTCATTAATGCCTAATAACTTTGATAAGCAATTTATGCAGTTATTAGAACAGACTAGGAATATGATTTTTACAGGTCATCGTGTTACAAGTCCTAATTTGTTTGGAGTTGAAACTAATGAGAGTTTTGGTAATAGGGTAGAGATAGTAGAGAAGATGGAGGTCTTCCAATCTAACTATGTAAACGTAAGGCAAAGAATAATAGAACGTGTAATACAAGATTTATATAATACTGACGCAGTTTACTTAGATAGGGTTAAACCAATTAACGAACAATTTAGTGAAAACGCATTAATTCAAATAGGAACGGCCTTAGGTAGTCAAGGGTTAGAATGGTTAGCAGAAAAGGCAGGAATTGAAATATCCAACCAAGATGGCTTACAAATGTCAAGCGATGAGAAGAAAAAAGAAGAAGAAGTGCTTTTATTACTTTCTAAGTTTGGCAGATGCGGTAAAAACGTGAAATGCAAATACTCTAAGGAGCTAAAATTTGAGAGTGACGAAGTTAATATAGATGAAGATTCGTTTAGAATGTCTTTTGATATTAACGACTTTGACCGTCAAGTGCTAGGTGTTATTAAAGCCAACCCTACGCTACCTTTAGAAAATATAGCAGAAGCATTAAACACTGATTTAGAAAATATAGTAGAATCTGTAAAAAGGTTGACTAACGAGGGTATGTTAAAAGCTAACGAGATAGATATACCTGACGATTTACCAAACGATACAGAAGAAGTCGAAAGAGAAGTAACAGAGGAGGGGGAAAGAGAAGCGCAAGAGATAGAATATGAGATAGTTTATAGATATGTGCTAAGAGCAGGTGTAAGCGGTGGTGCTGTGATACCCGGAACTAGAGATTTTTGCAGAGAGTTAATAAGATTAAATAGAGTTTACACAAAAGAAGAAATAGACCAGATAAGTTTATTAACAGGGCGTAATGTTTGGTTAAGGCGTGGTGGTTTTTGGAATAGAGGAAGTGGCAATATATCACCTAGTTGTAGACATAACTGGAGACAAGAATTAATACCTAAAAGTTAAGGGATGGCATTTACTTATTTAATATCAGAATCATATATAAAGGAGCGTACAGCGGTAGATGCTAACGTAGATCAAAAGATAATTAAGCCTTTAATAAGAGATTGTCAAGAGATATATATTCTACCAATATTAGGCACTGACCTATACGAAAAGATAGTAAGTGATGCTAACGCTAATAAGCAAAGCGGAACAGCAATAGCAGAGCCATATAAGACGCTTTTAAACACTTACATAACTAAGATACTACTATATAGAGTTAGCGTAGATTTAGGCGACTTCATAAGCCTTAAAATGCGTAATAACGGTGTAATAAGACAAGGTAACGAAAACGGTAATGCAGCAAGTATAACGGAGATACAAAGATTGTCAGATAAGTTTGAAGCTAAGGCGGAGTTCTGGGAATACAGATTAAAGGAATGGTTATGTGAAAAGGCAGACGATATGCCAGAGTATGAAGATAATGACGATGACGGAGATTTTGCCCCAGAAAAAACGAGCCACGTTAACGGATTGTATTTAGGATAAAATGGGTAAGAAATACCAAAGCAAAGAAGAAATTAAAAAAAAAGTAGAAAAATACTATAAAGAAAAGTATGGTAAGTCTAAATCAGATAGTAAGCAGAATACAGGCAATAGCTGACCAACACTATCAAGTTAAATCTTTTGCAAGTGGTAACGTATCACAGGCTTTTGAGAAAGATAGTTTAGATAGGTTGTTATATCCTAGAGTATTCCTAAATCAATTAGGGGCAACGTCTACGGGTGGAAGTTTGTATTACAACTTTGAGTTAATAATTACAGACTTAGTAGATAAAGATAGAGGTAACGAGCAGGAAGTTAAAAGCGACTGTATGCAAATTGCTACTGACTTTGTTAGCATAATGGAAAGACCTGAATACATAAACTTAGATGCAGACGCATTTTTAAGTGTAGAGCAAACTATTAATTACGGATTTTTAAGTGAGGACTATGCGGATCGTGTAAGCGGTGTAGTGGTTAGTTTTCAAATTAAACAAGGTTTTACATTCAATAGATGTATTACCCCAATTACAGCGAATTGTTAAATATAAATATATAATAAAATGGACGGAAACCCAAACGCAAGAATGGCAGCAAAAAACGGCACATACACCGTTAATGACACAAGCGAAGCATCAAAGAAATTTACTAGTCTTTATGTTAGTTCAGATGCAGTTATTTCAAGCCTTAAAGATGAAAGTGGTAGCGATGTAAAGGCTAATTACATTAGCACACCTGCAACGGCAGTAAGCGCAGGTACTGTTATCACATCAATAGGCGACGATTACTTTAGTGCGGTAACATTAACAAGTGGTGAAGTAACTTTGATACTTAGATAATGTACGGTTACGGATTTGGATACAACGTAGGGAGGAAGTTGGGTATTACACCTGTGATACCTGTTTTTAGCGACGATTTCAACAGAGGCACATTAGGTTCTGATTGGACGTTAACAAACACGGGTAGTAGTAACGGAGTTACTTTTGATATGACAGGTACAAAGGCAAGATGGAACTGCGCACACACCGCAGGAACTGTACAGAAAGTAATTAATAACAACATAAAAACTACGCAGAGTTTTAGTCAAAATTATTTAGTTCTGATTGCCAGACACGAGTGGACAAACCCTAATCCCGCTAACGCACAGTTTGAACATGGATTTGTATGGAACAACACTAATAGGATATACTTTGGCAACGAAGGAGCTACTAATCAAAACTTTATAAGAATTAAAATTAATAACGTCAATGTGTTTAGTGAGCTGCATCCGCAGGATTTAGATGTAGTTGTAAAAATAATTTACGATAAAACGAATGACTTAGTTAGTTTTTATGAGTGGAACGGGGGAGCATGGTCTGTGTTAGAAGAAGATATAGATATAAGCCCGTACACACTCCCCGCCTCTGATCCTATGCTGATATTTGGAGCAGGCGGGGAGAGCAACACGAGAACGGGTGGTGATACTGGCTTATTAGACTATGTGTATTTATTAGACCAAGACATATCAACTCAAACACCATAATAATGAAAGACATAATAAAGAAATGGATGCAGCAGTACAAACATTAATAGAGTTAGGCGCAGTAGGCGCAATTCTTGTAGTGGTTCTAATATACTTATTCAAGTTAACAAAGATGCACAACGAGGAGAGGGATAAGTGGCGTGAAGATAATAACAGACACGTTGAGAAGTTTAGCTCGGTAGTGGAAAAGAACACAGACGCAATGAGTAAGTTAAACACGAATATTGAAATATTAAAAGACAGAGTATGATTGATAGACTTTTTAAGAGTGGTTTAATTACCACTATAATAGGATTAATAATAATACTTATAGCAGTATTAACTTGGGTGTTTAAAACCGATGTATCAGCAAGTGAAACAGCAATAATCGCAGGTATAGGAACTGGATTACTTTTTATAAAAGATAAACACGTAGGGCTTAAAAGATGAATATCCCGAAAGTAAATAGAGACATAAAGTATCTTATAATTCATTGCGCCGATACTAGACGGTCAATGGATATTGATGCCGAAGATGTGGATAGATGGCATAAGGCTAGGGGTTGGAAAGGAATAGGTTATAACTATTTTATTAAGTTTGACGGCACAATTCAAGAGGGTAGAGATTTAAAACACACAGGCGCACACACTTTAGGACATAACCACGATTCAATAGGTATATGTTTAGAGGGTGGACAAGACGAGCAAGGGAATCCACAAGACACGTTAACAGTTGATCAATGGGTGTCAGTTATCAAAATATATTTAGAAGCCGTTAAAACGTATCCTAAGATACTTTTAGCTGGCCACAATCAGTTTAATAAAAAGCCATGCCCATGTTTTGATGTAAGAGAGTACGCAGATAAACATAATATTCCATGTATATACGAACAGCCATTTGGTGTATAATATTAATCTTAGCATCATGTAGCCCTCAAAAAAGGCTTAATAGATTAGTTAAGAAGCACCCCGAACTTATTAAGGTAGATACGTTAAGTGTTCACGATACTATACATACTGAAACAATTAAAGCAGATACAGTCTTTAAAGACACTACTTTCTTACGACTTCTTAGAGACACTATTACTGTGGTTAATGATAGACTGCGTATTAATACTTACCATTACAGAGATAGTATCTTTATTGAAGGAGAATGTCTCGGAGATACTATAATAAGAGAGATTAAAGTCCCCTATCAAAAAATAATAGTTAAACACGATAAGGGGTGGGTAGTAAGAAATATTAAAGAAATCTTCATATTCTTAGCTATTTTAATTATATTAGCGATGTTATGGAAAAGGAACAATGGAAAGATATTTTAGGCTATGAGGGTCTGTATCAAGTATCTAACATGGGTAGAGTGCGTAGTTTAGACACAACAGACTCTATGGGTAGACTACGCAAAGGCAGGTTGTTATCTCTAAAGCCAAACTCTCAGGGTTATTCTCATCCATCCCTTTTTAAGAACGGTAAACAGAAGAAATATTATACGCACCAATTGGTCGCTATGATGTTTTTAGGTCATACGCCAAACGGCACTGACGTGGTTGTAGACCATATAGATGGTGATAAATTAAACAATAAATTATCTAACCTAAGATTAACAACTCACAGAGAGAATATATCTAAAGGTTTTAGGGATAAGTTTAATAAAAAATATACTGGTATATATTATATTTTAAGTAGAGATAAGTGGAGGGCGGAAATAAAACTTAAAGGCAAGTCTATGTGTTTAGGTTATTTCAACACAAGTAATGAAGCGTATATAGCGTATAAAGCTGCGCTAAGCAATATAAATCCATGAAAAGCACACCCATAAAAAGACTTTATTACGACTTGGAAATGTCTCAAGCAATCGCTAAGTTATGGGGGTCAGGCAAACAATACGTACACGCATCACAGATAATAGAATCACAGAAAATTATATCTTTCCATTGGTCATGGGAGGGTGAAGATAAAGTACACAATATTGATTGGGGGTTAAATAAGCAATGTGACAAGCGGGTACTAAAGGAAATAGCCAAACAGTTCAAAGCTGCGAATGAAGTAGTAGCACACAACGGCAATAGATTTGACATGAAGAAAGTCTATAACAGGGCTTTATATCATGGCTTAGATTTACCCGTTAAACCCGTACAGATAGATACCATGCTAGAATTAAAGAAGATAGCGTATATGGATTCATACAGCCTTAAAGAAGCGTGTAAATATTTTGGACTGCCTTTGAAGTTAGATGCAGGTGGTATATCTACATGGGATGACATACAATTTAAGAAGTGCAAAAAGGCGTTAGATCATTTACTCTACTATGGTGATGGAGATATAACAAGCCTTAAAGCCTTGTATAAAAAACTAGAGCCGTATATTAAGCCTAAGTTTAACCATTCAGTTAATAAAGGTTTAGAGAAGTACAACTGCCCTAACTGTGGAAATATACACGTATATCACAATAAGCAAGTTACAACAGCGGCAGGAACTATCCACCATTGGATGCGTTGTTCTGATAAATCGTGTAATAAATACTTTAAGATTAATAACAAGACACATCAAGACTGGATTAAGTTTAAACTTAACGCCGGTATAAAATAATCATTATTTAATTTCCTTTGAATACTTAGTGTTTACTAGGGTTTTCTTATGTCTATTAAATATTTTTTGTAATTTTTTTACAAAATCCTTGTGCAATTAAAACCTATGTTATAGATTTGCTAACAGATAACCAATTAAAACTAAAAGAAATGAAACGCACTGAGACATTTAAAACAACAGTAGAAGACATAGTCTGCAATAGAGTAGGCTATAACTACACAGAGATTGGATGGGCTTTAGAGATAGGCTTATCAGATACGGGTGTAACAAATCTAAACACTAAGATACTATTCATAATATTGAGAGGACACAAAGAAGATTACAGAGTGCCATTAAAAACTTTCAATACAGAGATAGTTTCAGATGGTGACTTAGAACATGGCTATGAGCCAGAGAGCATGGTAATAAACTTTACAGATAATAACATTCAAATAAACTTTTAATATGAAAGAGATACTAACAGCAATCACAGATACTTTAACGTGGTACGATTTAAAGTGGGTAGAATCGTTAATGGATGGCGATACCGAAAGAGCAGCCGAAATAATAGAAGAGAAAGCAGACTACCAACGTATAGCGGATGACGCTATAAGCTCACTACTAAGATTGAGTAAGGAATCAAAGATAAAAGACAATGGGAGCAACTAAGAATATGTTTATGGATTTACAATGTCTAATCCAGCACATTGAAAACCTAGAAGAATTAAAGGCTTATAATGATAGACGACTAAGAAAGTCTAAAGCCTTTTCAATAAGTAAAAGTTTAAACAATAAATCAAATAAAGATGTCAGAAATCAAGACAAGTAGAATTAAAGAAGTACGCGAGGTTAAGCCTTTTACTAATGACTATGGAACAACTTACTACCATAACTTAACAATGGAGAATGGTGATAAGATAAACATAGGCAAGAAAAAAGAAATGCAAGTAGGTTGGGAAGTTACCTACCAGATTACAGAACATGGGCAACAAGAATTTAACAAGGCTAAATCTGCACAAAAGGAAGGAGGCAATTTCAGCCCGTCTAATGGCTCTAAATCTTTTCAACGTAACCAAGCATCCATAATAGCACAATATGCCTTTAGAGAGGCTAATTTGATGCTTATATCGAATGGATATGGTGAAGATGTTAATACTACTTCACAAAGACTAGATAAAACTACTGCACTTGCAGAGTTGATTTTAGACAAGTTAGTAGTGTTAGAACAGAAAGCAAAAGATAACGGTCTAGGATAATGAAAAATTTAGAACTAATTAAGGTAAGCGACCTAGAGTTAAAACTCAAAGAGGTACAAAGCGCAATAGTAAATGGTGAACTAGATGCATTAGAGATTTACTCTGTTACATCTGTAATGGAAAAGCAAATAAAAGCCTTTAATGGTATTGCAAAGGGTTACGCTAAAGATGAAGCAGACAAGTATTCTAGTAAGTCATTTGAAGCTTTTGGTAAGACATTCGAGATTAGAAACGGTGGAACATTGCCGCAGTATGAAGATGATCCGATTTACGCTGAAATGAAAGCTAAACTAAAGGAGCGCGAAGAACTACTTAAAACGGCTTTAAAAAGCTCTGACACTATCTATGATTCTGAAGGACTAGAAGTACCAAAGGTAAGCGTTAAATATAAAGCAGACAGTTTGATAGTTAGATAATATAGCCCCCAACAGATCTCACGATAACCTTACGATGTAGGCAATGCACGCAGAATGAGGGGGTTTTAAAATTAAATGAATATGAATAATAAACTAAGAGAGCAGTATTGCTTAGAACGTGGTGGGATTAAACCAAGTAATATAATAGAATGGTACTACATTGAATGGCTTGAATACAAACTAACAGAAGCCCTTAAACAGTCAGACAATAGCGAGTTGTTGGATGCTTTAAAATGGTTTTGTAGGAGAGTAGATATGGGGGAAGTTAGAAGTAGAAAAACATACGCAAAATTCAGAAAGTTAATAGAAAAGTATGATAAGTAACTTATTGATAACAATTACACGCAATAACGTATGATAAGTAATTCAATGGTTACACTAAAACTAAAACAATGAAAACATTAACACATATGACAGAAGAACAATTAAAAGGGCTTGGTTTTAAATTGACTAAGCAATATGAACACGATGAGTTTCATACAAACCGATATGCTAAGGGGGTTTTAGAAGTAGAGTTTACATACGAAGCACAACAGTTGGTAACTTGCGATTTGACTATTTCAGAATTGAACTGTAAGCCCGTAACATTTGACGAAATGAAAGTCCTTACAACTATACTTGGGGATTGGAAAGATTGTTAAATGTAGTTTACAAATTAACTATATTTTGTTAATCATAGTTAACATTAAATAAGCGGATGCCTTATTAAAGAATATATAAAAAAACTTAAAAAAGATGAAAACAATAACAGATAAATGGTATATCCTTCCAGTGATAATAATTGTATTGATGTTGGTGGGTAAGAAAGCCAAAGCCCAAGACACACTACAAGTAAAAGCACTACTAGAAGCGTACGGAGTTAAACACGTTGACATAGTAGTAAGGCAAAGCGTAGTAGAGACTGGATGGTATAAGTGTACACATTGCAGCTTAGATAATAACAACCTATTCGGCTTTATATCTTCTAAAGGCGGTTACATGAAGTTCAATACATGGCAAGATAGCGTTAAGGAATATGCGGTATGGCAAAAGAGATTCTACAAAGGCGGAGACTACCATAGTTTTTTAAAGCGCATAGGTTATGCAGAAGATCCAAACTACATTAACAAATTAAAAAAGGTTTACTAAATGAAAATAGACCTAACTAAATACAAGCCGTTTAAGGGATTATTATCCATTGAGGAGTATTTTATACTAACTATCATAGAGAACTGTTGTGAGATAAGCGAAAATGGCTACTATCATCAACCTGCATCTTTTATATCTGAGAAAATAGGCTATACACCACAGATGAACAATAAAAGAATAAAGGATTTAATTGATAAAGGTTATCTTATTTCTAGGAGCAAAAAAGGGTATAAGACAAGAAAAATGTTAAAACCGAGTGATAAATATTATAAAACTAAAGAGAAATGAAAGTACTTAATCTATATGCTTGTCTAGGTGGTAATAGATTGCTATGGGATAACTGCGAGGTAACAGCAGTAGAGTTAGACTCTGAACTTGCCAGGATGTATCAAGAGAGATTCCCTAACGACAAGGTAGTGGTAGCAGATGCACATCAATACTTACTAGACCACTACAAAGAGTTTGATTTTATATGGTCAAGCCCTCCATGTCCTACGCATAGTAGGGCTAGGTTTTGGAATACTAAAGCTGAAAGAGTTTACCCAGACATGAAACTATACGAAGAAATTATATTACTTAATACTCATTTTAAAGGTAAGTGGGTAGTAGAGAATGTAGTTCCATACTATGAGCCACTAATACAAGCAACAAAAATAGGCAGGCATTTATTCTGGAGTAATTTTGTAATACCCGAAATAAAGCATAAAGATATAGCAATGGATAAAGCAACTCCTAACGAATTATTAGCTTACCATAGTTTAGATTTATTTGATTATAAAGGGTCACAGAGTAAGCAAAAAATCCTAAGAAACTTAGTACACTATAAAATAGGCCAACACATATTTGACATAGCAAGAGGTATATACAACCACAATAATAATAAACAAGGTGAATTATTTAGTTAAATACTTTGATATTAAAGAATAATTATTATCTTTGTGTATAGTTGCGGTTCCACAATATAGCAACGGGGAAATTTTAACTAACCTTCTTAATGAATCTGGACGTGGAACCTCAGAGGATTTAAGAGGGTTTTTTAATTTAATAATATTATGGAAAGAACAATCAGACATAGTATATCAAATCCAGAAATTAGTTCTAGGATTACAATTAGCATTAATAAGGGTAAAGCCACAAAAAAAGTGTACTTAGAGGCAACCGATGGGCATGATGAGATAACGCTTAGATTAACTGATGATACCATTAATTTTATTTATGACGTTATTACAAGCATAAAGAATGATTAATATGTCTAGAAGGAATACAAAGCGAAAGGCTTTTAATTTTTTACGTAGTTATTTTGATGTTCTTAATGAGCTTGAAAATGATAAAGATAAGTTGGCTTTTTTGTTGTCAATAATTAACAAGCAGTTTTTAGACGAAGATCCAAAGGATTTAAATTTCATAGTTAATTTATGCTATGAATCTCAAAGGCATCAAATTGAAACAAGCGTAAACGGTTGGAAACGAGCAACAAAAGAGACCTGCATGACCAACCCCTCGACCCCCTTAGGGGTAGACCCCTCGACCAACCCAAAGGAAGAGAAAGGGGAAGGGCAAGAGAAAGAAGAAGAGAAAGGGGAAGAAGAAGACTTATCTTCCCCCCCTTCTTTAGATTCGGTTGAACAGTATTTTATAGATAACGGTTATACAAAAGAAAGTGCCAAGAAAGCATTTGACTACTACAACGCATCGCTAACTGGCGGTAAGCGTAAGTGGCGAGATAAGAACGGCAATGTTGTTAAGAACTGGAAACAGAAGATGCACAGCGTTTGGTTTAAAGAAGAAAACAAGGTTAAACCTAAAGCAAGTTCTAACACGTTTGTAAATTCTGAGGGTTTTACTATCAATAAAAACGCATTGTAATGGTTGAATTTATAGACTGGAACGAACTAGACTTGAAACGCACAAGGGGCAAAGAGAAAATTCGTTGCCCTAAGTGTGACCATTTGCGATCCGATAAAAAGGACAAGTCATTACAGATTAACCATAATGATGGTTTTGGGAAGTGCCACTACTGCTCTGCTTTGACTTTTAGAGATTCAGAGAGCAAGATAGATGAAGTAAAAGAATACACCTTGCCACCACAAACATGGACAAACTACACCGACCTATCCGAGAATCTAGTTAAGTGGGTAGAAGATGAACGTAGAATTAAACAGTTTGCCTTAAAAGATTTAGGGATAACAGAAGAGAAATACTACCAACCTAAGAAACAAAAGGAAGTCAATAACATAGTGTTTAATTACTTTGAGGGTGATAAGTTAGTCAATAAGAAATACCGCACAGCAGATAAGTGCTTTACTCAATCCACAGGCGGTAAACCTATCTTTTACAATATTAATTCAATCATAGGTGAAACAGAATGCTACATAGTTGAGGGTGAATTTGATGTACTTGCTTTACATTCTTACGGAATCAAAAACGTAATAAGCGTACCTAATGGGGCGAATGATAATGACGACTACTGGAAGAACTCTGACATCTATTTGAAAGACATTGAGAAGTTTATAATAGCGGTAGATAATGACACTAAAGGAAACGAACTAAAGGAACGCATAGCACAAAGACTAGGGCGTTATAGATGCGAGTTTATAGAGTGGACAGATAAAGACGCTAACGGTGCATTGATTAACGGTAATATTGAATCAGATCTAAACAACGTACAGCGATTCCCAGTAAGCGGAACATGGCAGATAAAGGACATTGAGAGCGATATATTCGACCTTTACCACAATGGACTGCCCGAGACAATTAAACCTAAGCATCCAACCTTTGCTAAGTTTAACGAAATGTACAGCGTAATGCGTGGACAGTTAACAATAGGTACGGGTATACCCTCACATGGTAAATCGAATTTTACCGAGTGGTATGCTTTAAACTTGGTAAAAGATTACAATATGAAGATGTCAATGTTTACACCAGAGCATAGCCCTATGTCATTACACCAAACAACTTTAATACAAAAGGCAGTAGGTAGAAACTTTTGGAGCAATAGAGGCGGTAAGCCTAGAATAAACGAAGCAGACATTAACCGTTACGTCAGGTGGGCAAATGAACGGATCTATACTACACTTCCAGAAAAGGGTGAAGTACCTACATGGGATTGGCTGCTGGACAAATTTAAGGAACAGATGTTTGCTTTTGGGGTGGACATATTCTTAATAGATGCTTTCAACAAAGTACTACTACCCAAAGGCGTGAACAAGATAGACGCTATTAATGAAGTACTAACTAAGTTAACGTCCTTTGCTCAAGTCAATAACGTGGTCGTATTCTTAATTGCTCATCCTACTAAGATGAAAAAAGACGATGCAGGAGTTTATAATACTCCAAGCCTTTATGATGTGTCAGGTAGTGCAGATTTTAGAAACCAAACACATAACGGATTTGCAATTCATAGATATTTTGAGGATGAAAATGGAGGAGGTTACACAAAATTCATTAACTTGAAAACAAAATTTCAATTTCAAGGCAACATAGGTGCGGAGTGTTCATTTAACTATGACGTTGACAACAGCAGATACTACGGCCACGATTGCCCTAGACATGAGATTGATTTAACATTGGAGGATATAGGCGACACTGTACAGCCTAACTTAGAATTTGAATCAAGCGCAAAAGAAATAATACACCAAAAGAAAATAGACAGGGGAGATTATGACATCATAGAAGATGACCAACTACCTTTTTAATTTTTTATTTCCATTTTAATTGATTACATTTGTTGTATGAAAAAGTGTTTTAAGTGTGGTCAAGTAAAACCGTATGATAGTTTTTACAGACATAAGATGATGGCGGACGGTCATTTAAATAAATGTAAATCTTGTGCTAAGACAGACGTTAAGGTTAATTACACAAAAAAGAGTAAGTCTCCAGAGTATATGGAAAAAGAGCGAGAGCGCGGGAGAGAGAAATATAAAAGACTAAACTACAAAGAGAAGTATAAACCTAGATTTTACCACAACGGTAGGTATAAAAGTTTAAGAAGTAATTATTACAAGAACTTACCTAAGAACTTTGAGCTGCACCATTGGTCTTACAATGATGAACACATTAGGGATGTGATAATATTGGAAAGACGTGAGCATAAGTTGTGGCACAAATACTTGGTTATGGATAAAAACGAAAAGATGTTTAGGACATTGGATGGTGAACTTTTAGATTCTAGAGTAAAGCATTGCATATATATAAACGCTATGCTTAAACCTTTTTAAAAACGATAGATTATGGATAAAAATAGAAAAGAAGAAATACTATATGAATTAGTTGACAGAACAAACAAATGGCTTGATAATAGCGATTTTGACCAATTCACCTGCAATGGAAGTTTGATGAGATTTGAAATGGCATTAGGCATGCTTTATTATCCTTTTAAAAAAGAGCCTTGGATGGGTGAAAACGATTTTAATACATTTATAACTGAGGATGAGTTTGAAGATGAGGACTATAATTATATGCTTAGCGAGATATTTAAACTAGCAAGGCACAATGAAAAATTAGTGATAGGTGACTAAATGCCTAAATGTAAGAACATAGAATGTAAGAGAGAGTTTGAGAAGAAACGGGCTAACCAAGTTGTGTGTAATTAAAAAAATAAAATATGGAAGTTTGGAAAGATATAAAAGGATATGAGGGATATTACCAAGTAAGCACAGAGGGAAGGGTTAGATCTTTAGATAGGGTTGTTGAATCTAATTATAAAGGTAATGTATATAAAAAGAGATGCAAAGGAAGAGTTCTAAGCATTCACGACTGTAGGGGGTATAATATTGTTAGTCTAGGAAAGGGAAGCAAGAAGAGACTTTGTAGGATTGTCGCTATGACGTTTATAGATAACCCGATGGGCAAACCATGCGTTAACCATAAAGACGGCAACAAGAGAAACGATAGTGTTGGAAATCTTGAGTGGGTTACTTATTCAGAAAACATGATACACGCCTATGAAAACAATTTAACACCACCACCGCCAATAAGCCACGCTATATCTGTCCTTTGCACTAAATCAGGAAAAGAGTTCTCTACGATCTTAGAAGCCGCTAAATATATTGGTATATCAGCATCTCAATTAAGCAGAAAGTTAAGAGGCATTTACACTAACGACACGTCTTTAATTATCAAACAATGAGAAAAGTAAGCAAAAAAAGGTCTAAGCAATTAAAAGAATATAAGAAGGTCAGAGAGAATTGGCTGGAAGATAACTATATTTGTGAGAGGTGTGGAAGCTGGGGTAATGAGATACACCATAAACGTGGTAGATTTAATGAGCGACTAAACGACACAGACTACTTTATGACTGTCTGCTCGCCATGCCACAGATACATACATGATAACTCACAAGAAAGCTACGATAAAGGATGGTTAATATCAAAATAAAACCGTTAAGCGTCAATAAGGTTTGGCAAGGCAGAAGGTTTAAGACAAAAGAGTACAAGGCTTACGAACAAGAGGTATTGCTTATATTGCCTAAAATTGAAGTACCAGATCCACCGTATTCTGTTTGCTATGAGTTTGGGTTCTCGTCGCCATTATCAGACTTGGACAACCCTATTAAACCACTTCAAGACATTCTGCAAAAGAAATACGGTATTGATGATAAACACATATTCCACATGGAAGCATCAAAGAGAATAGTAAAAAAGGGTGAGGAGTACATAAGATTTTCAATAAGTAATTTACAAGGATAAACTAAAACAATTAAAGAAATGATTTATAACACCAAAATAAACAGCGTTTTTAATGATGTTTATTAACTGTTATAAAGCGTTAAACTAAAGAAGCTAAAAGAACATGGATAGAATGAGCGAGATCA
>Ga0208767_1000988_pt1 | contig 23018 bp, 33 predicted proteins | sample VirMetDEL_Mar_21_FD_184514 | JGI IMG/M metagenome (GOLD analysis project Ga0208767, IMG submission 184514) | Aqueous microbial communities from the Delaware River and Bay under freshwater to marine salinity gradient to study organic matter... | ecosystem: Environmental > Aquatic > Marine >... | reverse complement strand
TCGCACGATCTCCTCACGAAGTCGCTCGATCTCATCTGCTGCTCCTCTGCAAAGCAACAATTCGCTGACTCGTTCAGCAATTCCCCGAATGCCTTGGGAATCGACCGAACGAAGTCTATCAACAATATCTGGCTTACTCATCACCCATCTCCTTTTTTAAATCCAGTATCAACTCGCGGTCGATCCGCCCGTGACCATAGCCAGCTTCAATTTGTGGCTGGCATCTCACGAGCAACTCACGCAGTCTCTCAATCTCGGCGTCCTTCTCTTTCAGTGTCTCCAACAACTTATCAAACTGTATCATCAATTCACCCATCACCATCCCCTTTTTGAAATAAGAATCATCCCTAGAAGTATTAGCATAAAGCCGACTGTCACAAGCCAAAACTCAAGCATCTGAATTGCCCTCCGCGATGGTGATCTGGGCGTTGATGAAGTCAACAAGCTCGAATCTGTTTGCGGGGATGTTAGTAGACTCAATCACTCCACAGAGTCCATCTTTTTTTATTCTCGCAAGTCTTCGTAGCGATTCATGCTGATTGGTTCTGTAGCGTGTTCTCTTCTTTCCGGCTTTGTCGAGCCATGTGATTTTCCAGACGTTCATCTGTTTCTCCATTTGTGGTTGCGTGTTCGTGGTTTCTTCTTTCGGCCATCGAGATACGATGCTAACCGTGTTTGCTGATAGTATCTAGGGTGAAAGCTCAAGTCAAAGCGTGTGTTTTGATTTGGCTTGTGATCGCTGACTCGCACAGTCAGTCTTCTATTGCCTCGCGAGGCATGAACATACCTCGATAAGCTCTTCGGGGATCTGGTCAGTTTGACCTTCCAGCCTCTCTTGCGGAATGTCTCAGAGACACTCCGAATGACTCTTGCAATTGCTTTTGCATCATCAATCATCGAGATCATCACGCAGGGGAGCAGTTTCCATCAAGTAAATCGTAAACGCAGATGTGACAACGTAAAAGACTACTCCTGCTAAAATCCAAGTCATTGAAATTCCTATTTTGAAATCTGCCGAAACTCAATGTCACCGTCATTCTGTCTGACGATGTACTCTGTTGCCTCGGAGTCACATACGACAAAACTGCCGGAGTCACCGAGTGGCTCCCACCAAAACAGTTTTTTGCCGGTAAGCTGGACCCACAACTCAATTGTTTCAGGTCTTCTTACTGAGGCTTGTTCTTTGCTTTTGTTCATTGCAGTAATCCATTTTTCTCTGTAGTCGTCTGAGTAAAAACGCCAATCGTGAATTTGCTCTGCTGTACGCAGGCAACCTGTGCATGCTCCGAGATGAAGCATGCACTTATTAGTACACGGCGACTTCACTCAGTGTGCTCCAGGTCACAGTCGATTACTTGCTGAACCAACAGCACTGGCTCTTCAGTTTTTTCGACTTCATCGCAAATGATGTGCAAGAAAAGGATCTCATCGAGGATTGGTTTCTCGATGCGTAGCTCACGTTGCTCATCCTCGTTAGCAGCGTGAAACATTTCCTCGGCATCGTTTTGCCAATCATGCATTCGCTCAAGTGCTTCGCAGAGTGCCTTGACGTACACCTTGCTCGCGTAAACCTCTTTGCCTTGGAACTCGTTTGGTTCCATGCTAAACATGTCGATAAGAGCCTCGACTCCCATCGTGCCTTCGTCTTGATAGATGCGTGCAAACTTTTCTCTAGTAGCTGCACGATACGCAGTCGTTCTAAGTTTCTTATTCATTTTTATCTCCGGCGTGAGAGTGGTTGAAGTCATCTATGATGCTTGTTATCGAAGCAACAGTAAAAACAATTGCAGGCACTGCTGCAATAGCAATAATTAAATAGTCATCGAAAGTCATTGTCTCTTCCTGACTTGATACAGTTTTTTGATTTGCTCAGACAATTGATCGCGTTCCTCTTCTGAGATTTCAATCGTCATGATGATTTCCCAAAGTTGTTCGATTGCTCGATCAACCGTCCTCCAATTTCTACTCGGCATCCTTGACCCCCAGTCTTTGAGCTAACAAAGAAATTTCTAGAAGACGAGCAGAGTTTTGAATCATTCGTCTTTTCTCAAATTCCGATTTCAACGGATCTGGCAGGTTTGCATATGCGTCCAAAGACGCGAGCAACTCTTTCCTTCTCTCAATGAGCAGTGTTTTAAATTCGCAGTTCATGATCTCTCCAGTGGTCTAAGTATTTTAACAGACTAATCATCCTGCTCAATTTTCCCGTCAGTCACAGCAAGCAAGCACTTTTCGATGTTCCCTGAAATCAATGTCTGACGAAAGATTCCCCAGCAAATCTTGACATGCGGATGATCTTTTGACGACTTACATCTGACCTGCATGTTGCGAAGAATTGTTGCGAGTTCTTCAAACTTGGCCGTGCCGTCGATGAACTCACCTTCATGAGATCCCAAAGATTCTCGGAAGTCAAAGCTGATCGTGTACTTGCTCATTCAACTAATCCCATCGCAAGCAGGTTGTCTGGGCCTTGAACTTTGTCGTCCCCGCAAGATTCGCAGGGGTAGCCGTCAGCGTCTGGTTCGCAGCATTCGCGAGTATCGCCACATCCGAGGCAGACACCGATGTACTGACCTCGGTACTCGAGATACTCTTCGATGGTGATCGTGACAGAATTATCTTGTGGCATTTTTGACTCCATTGGTGGTTGAACGGAAAACCGAATATAGGCACTTCATCGGCCTAAAAACAAGGCCAGATAAACCATTTTTTCAATATTGCTTCTGAGCCACAGGATGCCCCATCCTGCCCACTTTGCCCAAATCGTGTGTGCTGAGACAGGATTTCTCTTTGAGGGCCACACAGAGGCTTCCAGACGCCTAGGATTGGATGCGGGATCTGGATCGGCAGGTCGATTCACTAGAAACCAAAAAAGCCAAAATACATTTTCACGTTTTTCCGTTTTTTCAGAGGCCTAAACACGAACAAACAAACAAAAGAAAGAAGAGAGAGAGAGTAGTAATGAAAAGTATGAAAATATATATATTGTTATTATTATTACGTTATTTACGCTGTTTCTGCGTTCTTTTTTTTCATGAAAACGAGATGAAAAAGACCGCTTTTCAGATTTGATCTTGTCTCGGATGACGATCCGAGTAAGATGCTCTACCCCCCGATTGGTGAGACACTTCGTCGAACCTCGTCCTCAACCACAGATTTTCAGGCCATGAAAGTTCAATATTTAGAAATTCCAGATTCGCTAAAAATCATCCCCCGATGGCATCTCTGGAAAGACGTTAAGGGAAGAAAGATCCCCATTCAGGCTACTTCGGGGATGAAGTCAGCAAGGTCAAACGACCCGTCAACTTGGACGACTTTTGACATTGCGGTGGAGGCACACAAGCAACTCAGCCGCGAACATGACAACCTCGGTTTGGCGTTTGAGATCGGAACCGAGTCCTGTGATCATCCGGTCACCGGGTTTGACTTCGATGACTGCTTCACACTCCTTGGCGAGATGCAACCTTGGGCCAAGGCAGTTTGGGATCTCATCAAACGCGATTGCTACGCGGAGGTATCCCCCAGCGGGAAAGGATTCAAGGCGATTGTCGTTGGAGAAAAGCCAAAGGGGTTTCGTTGCAGGAACATCATCGAAGGCACTCAGGCCATCGAGGTATACGGGAAAAGCAGGTTCTGGACTATCACAGGTGATGTGATCCCTAATGAGGGCATGCTCGGCAAGGACGACCCTGACATGCTACGCAACGCGGTTAAAGTTGCACTTAACCAGACCAATGAGCAACCTGAGCCACAACAACAGGCTGTCATGCCTTCGGGCCAGTCGGGTGTTGAGCGTGCAACCCTTTACCTCTCTAAGATCGGACCTATCTCTGAAGGAAGCAGGAACTCTTCGCTCTTTGGACTCGCTGGTCACTTGTTTTCTTTCGGCCTCGATGAGTCGATGGTGATTGCACTGCTACAGCAGTGGCAACTTGCGAATGTCTCACCACCTTTGACTCTCACTGAGGTCACAAGCCTTGTGAGGTCATCAAACAAGAACGGCACGCCAAGACAGCCAAAGGGTGAGTCAGAGTTTAGGTATGAGCCTATTGAGCACACATATGAGATGGTGCTCGATGTCAGAAAGCTTTGGCAGTCTGCTGAATCACGCAAGAAGTATGAACTCAAGGATGTTGACTTCAACGCACCTGGGCTAATCTCCGAGATCATGTCGCGTAACAAAGAACTTGCTGAGTCATGGTTACCCGAACTTGCGTTTGCAAGTGCTCTTGCAACGATGTCTGCTATCACCTGTGGAAAAGTCACTGCTGAAGGTACGCACCCAAATCTCTTCATGGTAGGGCTTGCACCATCTGGTGCAGGCAAAGACTTTGGACGCAAACTCACGCGAGACACTCTGTATCGTGCAGGGTTCTCAGAGGTGCTTGGTGCTGAAGTCCTTTCATCCGGCGAAGGATTTGTGAAGTCATTGGAAACTCAGAACGTACAACTGTTCCAGCTTGATGAGATTGCTGAGATGTTCGGTGAGATGGGCGATGCCAATCATTACATGGCAAAAACTGGCAAACTTCTCAAGCAAGCCTACTCATCATCGGGTGATCCAGAATGGAAACCGAACTGCCGCGCCGATGCTAAGAACAACATCATCGTGCGTGAACCGTTTCCGATTATCTACGGAACGACAACTCCTGATCTCTTCTACTCTCGGTTCTCTCCAGACAGCGTGAACGATGGACTGCTAGGTAGACTGCTTATCTTCAGCCAGGAGCACTACGACATCTCACTCGGACGCATCTACCAACAGATGACTGCAACTGAGAGCATCGTTGACAAAGCAAAGTCTTGGAAAGATGCAAGTGCTCACGGCAACCTGCCTCCTGAGTCTTTCGCTGGCAACCGGCTGAACTGGACGTTCAGCCAAGAATCGAAAAACGAATTACTTGCTCTGTCTGACGAGATTAAACTCAACTCAACACGCGGAAAAGAAAACACAGGTCTTTGGAGGCGTACTGCTGACAAGATCCAGAAACTTGCACTGCTGTTTGCCTGCTCAAGACTTGGGCCAGTTCAGGATGGGGTCGTTGAGGTTGCTGATACCCTGCGTGCGATTCTAATCGTCAAGCGTTTGACCTATCGCAGTATTCACAAAGTTCAAACAGAACTGGTGAAGTCACAGGCTGACGCAGATCGTCAGAAAGTGCTTACTGCACTGAAGAATCGCGGTGGTCGGATACCTAAAGGCCGAATTAGCGTTTACGACAAGCTGTCAAAAAAGACTAGAAAAGATGTCATCGAGGATTTACTTGAGTCAGACCGTGTGCGACTTGAGCAGGGTAAAGACGGTGTTTTGTACTATGTGCTCAACACTTGAGGGCCACATACTTGACACTTTGGGCCATCTGGCTAATATAGGAGCATCTCCTTGTGGTTGAGGATCGTCTGGCGAATGAGAGAGTGGTATGGGAAGGCGAGGGAAAGCCCCGGCACATCCGACCCTTGCGAAAATCGAGGGTCATTATAAAGAAAAAGCAAGAACAAGAATCTTGCCTATCGAAGCTATAGATGGTCGCCCCAAACCCTCTCTCGTTTGTCAGGCAGATGAACTGACACTGCAAATCTTTACCGAAACCTGCGATTCTATGCAGCAGATGGGATGCCTGAGCGAACAGGATGGTCCCATCATCGAAACCTACGCATGTAACTATCGAGAGTTGCTGCTGTGCATTCAAGCCATGCGTAAGGACGGGATCGAAATCGAAAGCCAGCGAGGTGGTGGTAAAAGTACCGTCCACGCGGTGAACTATCACCGCTTCCTGGCTAACCACATGAAACTGCTGCAAGAACTTGCACTGACACCATCCGCGCGGACTCGTTTGGCTACTCCACAGGGTCCAAAGCAAAGTGACAAGGTAGGCCAGTTGCTTGAAAAACTAGGCGGCAAATGATGTCGTTTGATTTCGAGCACTACCAACCAATGCAGGAGATGGATCAGTACATTGAGGATGTCCTCTCAGGTGAGATCCGAAGTTGCAAGACAGTCAGCAATGCAATCGAGCGTCACATCCGTGATCTTGAGAAAGAGCGTACCGATGACTTCCCGTACTACTTCGACAGGCAGTATGCAGAGGCAGTTGTCTCGTTTTTTCCGGTCATGATCAAGCACTCCATTGGCCGAGATGTTGGTCAACCACTGGTGCTGCAACCGTGGCAAGTTTTTGCTGTTGCTTCAATCTTTGGGTGGAAGAAAACGTCCAATGACTGTCGAAGATTTTCAAAGGCAATGGTTTCTCCTGCACGCAAGAATGGTAAGTCAACCCTCGCTGCTGCTATTGCATTGTTTGCTGGCTCGATGGACTACAACCCAGTCAGCAAAGGCTTTGAAAACGTAGCTCAGGTGCTCCTTGCAGCTACAAAGAAAGAACAAGCCAGTCGAGTTGTCTTTGCTGAAGCATGTCGGATGCGTGCTCAGTCAGAAGAACTGTCTTCGATGAGTACGCTTAAGAACAACCAGATATTTTTTAAGCATAATCAAGGCTCGATATTCTGCGTTGGTTCAGACAAACCACTCGATGGATTCTCTGCATCACTGACAGTCATCGATGAACTGGCAGCGTTCCGAAGCGATGGTGGGCAGAAAGCATTCGTCGAAACGATGTTGACTCAAGGTGGTGCTAGGTCGCAACCACTGACTCTATTCATCACCACAGCAGGAAACGATAATTCGTTTTTGTGGCTGGAGCAGTACAACTACGGCAAAGGGGTTGTCTCTGGAGAGTTCGACGATGAAAGCTACTTCTTTCTGAACTACGAACTTGATGAAGATGACGATGTCTACGATCCCGAAAACTGGATTAAGGCAAACCCGTGCCTTGGCGTGACCATCATGCCTGAGTACCTCGAAGACCAAGCCAAGCCTGCCAAGACTGATGTCATCGTTGAGCGTCGATTCAAAAAGTATCACTGCAACATCGTGACATCAAGTAACTCTGCTGCCTTTGACCTAGAGCAGTGGGATGCTTGTGCCGGCGAGTTCTCTGATTGGGAAGATGCTGATGCAGTTGGCTGTGGCGTTGACCTCGGAGGCAGAGATGACCTAGCCGCGTTTTCCTTGGTAGCCCGCTTTGAAACAGGCGAGTTCACGCAAGTTGATGAGCACGCACCTGAAGTCCCAATCTACAGGTACGAGGCCAGAACGTGGCAGTACATCTCGACCGACACAACGCGGGACATCACGCAAAGACCGTTTGCTGACTTCATCGAGAAGGATCTCATCAGGACCACAAGGTTTCCGACTAATGAGCTAGAAAGAGATTTGCTGAGAGAATGTCAGAAGTATCGATGTTATGATGTTGCTTACGATCCTTACAACTCTCAGAGCACAGCAGAAAGGTTAGAAACAGAAGGTCTTGAGCCAGCATCAATGACGCAGTCATGCAGGTATCAAAACGAACCAATCCAAGAACTGCGTGCATGCATCGCTGATGGCCGGTTTCTGCACGATGGCAACTCATGTCTCAAGTGGATGATCGGAAACGCAGTGCTCGTTCATGACCGTCAAGACAGAGTTATGTTCGACAAAAAAGCCTCGGCTGAGAAAATTGACGGTGTTGTTGCGATGACTATGGCACTGGGACGCGCGATGCATGCATCATCCAAATCAAATGGCTACTTCACATACTAGGATCGAAACATGTTTATCAGCAAAGTAGGTGAGATGTTTGCTCAAGCAACGTCAAACCTGAAAAACCCTTCAGACTGGCTTGTCCAGATGCTTGGTGGTGGTGAGTCCTCCAGTGGCATCCCCATCACCATGCGTAGCGTCTTAGGTATTCCAGAGGTGTTCAACGCGGTCAGCAAGATCAGCGGTCACTTGGCTCAGATGCCTATCACCTGCAAAGAAACGAAAGACGGCAAAGAAATGCCGTTCCCAAGTGACTTTGGAGCGAAGGCAATACGAAATCCAAATGAGTATTTCACTAAGTTCACGCTGATTGAGAAAGTCATGCTCGATGCGTTGCTGTACGGCAATGGTCGAGCCTACATCGAACGCAATAGCCTCGGTCAGCCAGTCGGTTTGGTTCCGATTCAAGCAGAGGATACGACAACCGTTGTTGCCGAAGGCGAGCGATGGCATCTTGTAAGCATCGACGATGGTACAGCAGCAGGAACATTAAAAGCAGAGGCAGGTCGGGATCGCACGATGTATCGACTGCCAGACCGTGATGTGCTCGTAGTCATGGGACTGTCTCGAAATGGTTGGTGGGGAGAAAGCCTGCTTGACATCATGCGTGATCAGTTTGGTCTTGCGATAGCTGGTGCTGAAGCATCTGGGTCTACGTTCAGGAATGCAGGGCGACCAGGTTTACTGCTGGAAGCACCACGCGGAGCTTTCCGAACTGCCAAAGAAGCTCAAGACTTTTTAGATCAGTTCAACGAGGCTCATGAAGGACTCGACAATACTGGCAAAACCGGAATGATCAGAGAGGGCATGAAGGCACAAGTCTTGCCTCATGACACTAACAGCACTGGGTACGTTTCCCAGCGTCAGTTCGGGCGTGAAAGCCAAGCTATCATCTTCCTGCTTGAGACAGTCCTCGGTGACAACTCAGGTGGATCTTACAAGTCTGTCACAGAGCGACAGTCAGCGTACCTGACTAATTGCCTCGGTCGATGGATTGCAAAGATTGAGAACGAATGTGACCTCAAGCTACTTAGCAAACGCCAGCGGTCAGCAGGTTCATTCAGATACTGCATGGACGCAAGAAGCATCTACAACAACAACCTTGAGTTTCTTGCAAGCTACACATCAACCTTGCGTCAGCAGGGAGTGATATCAGGTAACGAAGTGCGTGCTATTCATGGAATGAATCCAGTCGAAGGTCTGGACGAGGATTACTACGCAGGCAGCGGAAACATCCCACAAGACAACGACCTTGCAAAAGGTGGAGAAGAACCAGAAACTCAAATTGAGGAAGATCAAGATGAAACTTGAAACTAATCCAACAGCACAGACTATCACCATGCGTGGTGGCATTGGTGACTTTGAAAACCATATTTCGGCAGATGACTTTTTGAGTGCTCTGTCTGAGCACGCAGGAGAAGATGTCACCATCTTGCTCGACAGCGAAGGTGGAAGCGTCACAGATGGCTTGTCTATCTACAACGCAATCATGCAGTACAGTGGCAGCGTCACGGTTCACATCGACGCAATCTGTGCCAGCATTGCCACTGTCATTGCATGTGCTGCTGACCGAGTTGTCATGAACTCGAATGCCAAGTTTATGATTCACCGAGCATGGACAGTCGCGATGGGAAACAGCGTCGAGTTCCGAAGCATGGCTGACATCCTCGAATTGATGGATGCTGACATTGCCTCGGCATACGGAGACAAAACCGATCTACCCGAAGATGAACTGCTTGCAATGATGGAAGCAGAAACCTGGATGTCAGCAGAACAAGCATATGACCTCGGATTCATCGACGAGATCAATCAAATCTCACGCAAAATGAAAGAACCTGAAAAGAAAGCTGAAGTCATCAGTCCGTTCTATGCAGCGGTTGCAGAGGCATCTGCACGCAGGATTCGCATGCGGCTGAAGTGTGATAATTGACAAAAATGTCAAAATAGAGTAAATAGGCAAAAATGTGGACGGGCGTTTTACCGTCCGTTCGGCAAATTGAAAACAAGGATCAGAAATGAATCTGCACGATATTCAAAATAGGCTTGCAGAAATCTCGGTGGATGTGGAAGCATTGATCGAGGTTGCAGGCGACAGTCCATCAGCGGAGCATCAGGAGCAAATTCTTGCCCTCAATAAAGAGGCGCAGGAACTTGAAGCAAAGCACGATGAAGCTAAGAAATTTGAGAAAGCAAAAGCTGAGATCGTTGCACGGCGTAAGCTTGCAGCGGAGGCAGCGGACGCTCCTGCGGCTGGTGTTCAGCCAAGTGTTTCGGAAGACCTCCCCAAGGAAGAAAACAAAATGGCAATTCCAGCCAAAGCTCGATACGCAAAATCACGGCATTTCGATAACAACGAAGATGCTTACGAAGCTGGCATGTTTCTCGCAGCAATCGGTGGTAACAAGAAGGCGCAAGACTTCATGGCCGCACAGTCGCTGACTAACAGCGAGGGCGGATTCTCCGTGCCGACGCCTTTGTCGGATCAACTCATCAACCTGGTTGAAGAATACGGACACGCGCGGCAAAGTTGTCGCAGAGTTGTCATGGGTTCGACGACTTGGAGCGTTCCAAAAATCAGTGGACACTCGGTCATATATTACCCAAATGAGGCAGCAGCTGTAACGGAAAGTTCTTTAACTTTTTCTCAGATTACATTGACGGCAAAGAAGATGGCCGGTCTTGTAAAGATGTCATCTGAGATTGCTGAAGACAGCATCATCTCGATGCTTGACACTGTTGTCGAAGATTTGGCTTGGGGCTTCAGCAAGGCTGAAGACGACAATCTTTTCACTGGTGGTTCCATCTACACAGGTGGCATCGAAGGTGATGCAAATGTTGCTGACACCAATGTTGCTTCGGTAGGAGCACTTGCTCTTGCTGACCTCACCGCAATGGTGGTTGCCAGTGGTCAAGAGCGTGGGCTGAATCCTAAGTTCTACATGAACCCAACCCTGTGGAACGGTCAGGTTCGTGACCTGCTCAACGCTGCCGGTGGAAACGCCAGTGCAGACGTTGCTGCTGGAGTTCAGCGAAGCCTCTTCGGTTACGAGGTTGTTCTTTGCAACGCTGTGCCGGGTGCTTCCTCATCGACCTCCGGCGACCTGCTTGCAGTCTTCGGTGACCTCGGCGTTAGTCACTACTTCGGTGATCGTCGTCAGTTGAGCTTCAAAGTGCTCGACCAGTTGTTTGCAGTCAACGATCAAATCGGTGTGGTTTGCACAAGCCGCATTGATATTGCTGCGGCTGCACCTGAAGTTCTCTCCAAGATCACTATTACTTGATCATGAGAGTTAAAATTTTAAAGCCCTGTCTTGGTCATCAAGTCGGGGCCGTGGTGGTCATTAGCAACATTGGTGTTGCGAAGACTTTAATATCATTTGGCAATTGTGTGGAAGTCAAAGATGACGACAAACTGGACTCTGATCCGAACGTCAGCACCAAGCGTGCTGCCGGTAAGTCTAAGCGAAGTAAAGTCTCATCTAAGACTAAGCTCAAGTGATACCACTCATGACGCTAATCTCACGCTGCTAATTGAGGCAGCGGTGGAGCGTCTTGAGCAAGACCTTGACCGTCAGGTCATTACAGCAGACTTTCGCGTCACCCGGTTCAACTGGGGCAGCGACACTGCTGAGGTCAAACTAAACAAAAAAGCAGTGTGCTCAATCACAACTGTAAAGTACGTCGATGTTGACGGTAACACTATCACTCTTGATAGCGACGACTACATCTTCGACAAAGGAAGATGTAGCATCTTCCCAGCAGCAGGCACAACATGGCCCGAAGTCCTTGCAGACGACCCCAACGGCGTTGTAATCGACTTTTGTGCCGGATACGGGCCAAGTGCCGACTGCGTGCCAAGGCTCTTTAAAACAGCAATCATGCTTGGTGTAGGCAAGTGGTTTTTTGATCCTGCTCAAGAGGGATCTGCACTGCATAGCCAAGAGGTTGCTTACGAGCGAATTGTTGCTCTTCTCGCGAGGTCGTCCTATCCATGAGTATCAGGAAAAGGATTGGATTCAGACGACACTCGGCAACATTTTATCGGCATGATGGGTCGGTTGATTCCTATGGTCAACCAACATACGCGGATGATAGCTCGTGGACTGTTGTCTCGTCAGGATGGCCTTGTGAGTTAGTCACAACGGTCGGAGGCGAGGTGCTCCGAGGACGCATGGTAACTGAGAAAACAACTCATGTTGCTTTTGGTGAGTTCTTCGGGATCGGTGAGATTACAGTCAAGGACAGATGCATCATCGATGGGGTCAAGTACGGAATCACAAACACATCCGACCCCGATGGGATCAGCATGGAGATTCGCGTCGAACTCAGAGGTGAAAACAACTGATGAGTTATGCAAAACGTGCTGCACAAGCTGCAAGAGAAATTATAAGCCAAAAGCCAGGACGCAAGGGAAAGCACGGTGTTGTTATAAACATCTTGTCTAACGACAAAGAAATTAAGCAGATGATTGATCATTTGCCCAAAGAACTTCATCGCAGGGTGATGAGCGCAGCGGTCAAAGCAGCGGCTGAGATTGTCGAAACAGAGGCGTCGGTCCAGATTGCAGTTGTTGGCAGACGCAACATTCCCTACACAGGGAAGCTTGGAAACTCACGCAAGACAGGCACGCGAGACCTGTGGGGGCAAAAGCCTAGAAAGCGTATTGGCACTCCTGCCGGAAATGACATGAGCAAAGCGGTTACACGCAAAATGCTCAAGTACAAGAGGAAAGCACCGAGCACAGCAATCGTTGGAACGGATTACTACCAGTACAACTTCGGTCATATTCATGAACCGCGAGTCGGAGAAGGCCCAGCTAGGCATGTAATGTGGGGCCGCGATAGCGGAAGGATGCACATGCAACGCCCCTGGCTTGCTCCTGCTGCCAAGTCAACAATTATGCTTCAGCGTCAGGCAATGATTCGGATTATAAAAGCACGCATGAAAAGGTTTTTCAAGTAATGAGTGTTGCTACCGCAGTTCGACAAATCATTGCTGACGATGCAACCGTGACATCTCTGGCAGGAAATCGGGTCACTGTTGACTTCATTCCTGAAGACTCAGTCATGCCTGCATTGCTGCTGTATATCGTTTCAGAATCAGCCGAAGACTGCCTAAGTGGGTTTGTTGGATTTGAAACTGCGAAAATTAGAGTAGAATGCTACGGTGAAACACGCAGTCAAGCTGATGCACTCCACGCAGCAGCAAGGGCAGCGTTGAACGGTGAACGTGGCGTCTACAGCAACACATTCATAAAAGGCATTGGTCAGGATACTGGCCGAGTCTACTTAGTCGATAAACCAAATGACGGAACAGATCACTGGCTGTTTCGCACAATTCAAACCTTTGAAATCTCTTACAACTCCTTCTAAAAGAGAAGAAAAAATATGCCGTACCAAGGAATGACCGGACAAGGCACAACTGCCGTCCTGACGACCAACGCTATCACTGGATGCGTTCGCAGTCTCACGTTGCCTGAGTTGACGCAAGACAAGATCGATGCAAGTTGCCTCGATACGACTGGATTTATGAAGTACATTCCAGGTGACCTTACCGATCCCGGTGAGTGCCAGCTTGAAATCATCTTCGATCCAACCTTTGACTTTGATGCCATTGTCGGAGTTGTCGATACTCTGACCATTACCTTTGCCATTGGTGATCCAACAAACACAACCAATGCAACTTTGATCGGCACTGGTTTCATTACCAATTACAGTTTGCCAGACTTGAGCACTAACAACCTTGCAGTCGTCAACGTGACGTTTGCTTTTGATGGTGACACTGGACCTGCATTCACTGTTGAGTCGTAATCATGAACATCGAACTTCTACCCTGCGAAGGCAAGAACCTTGCCACCGGCGCAAAAGAGGTATTCAAGCAATACCGAGTTGTTGTCGATGGCACGTTGGTTGGCTACAAGTCTTGGGATTTCGGAAGCTCGATATGTTTTGTCGGAAGAGTTTCACCTGTTGACAAATCCTTGATTGAAGAAGAGGTCAGTGCTATGCTTGGTGACAGTTCAGGCGGCGTCATGCCACCTGAGTTCGATCCAGATGACTTGCCCGAAGAGGATTACGAAGATGACTTCCCTGACGAAACAGTTACTGCTTGATCACTGCAAGATTGAGGTCAAAGAGGTAAACATCGAAGGTCTTGGCGTCTTGTGCGTCAAGCCTTCGAGTGAACTCCAGAGATCAAAACGCATTGCAGAAATGTTCGACAAGAATGGCAATTTGACCAATGAGTCAAAGCAAAGACGCAGGGTGAATTTGATCATTGATCACATCTGCGATAAAGATGGCAAAGCAATGTTCAACGAAGGTGACTCAAAAGACTTGCTGGCTCTTGATGGGAGCAAGCTCGATCCGTTCATTGAGGCAGTCATGCTCATCAATGGAGAACTTGAGGGAAACGACGAGGCCGAGTAGATCGGCTTGTGAAGCACTTCGACAAAAACTTTAGATTGCGTTGGGTGTTCAAGATTTGTCAAAAACTGGGCATAGACGACCCATGTCATTGGATGAATTCAGTCAGTCCTCTTCTCGTCGATCAGTGGATTGCGTTTGAAGTTGCCGAGCAACAAACAACGTCCTCATCAGACATGCTAGACCCCGACGAAGCACTCAAGAGGTTGACCAGTGGCAGGTAATAACGTCCGCATCGGTGCTCTGCGATATGACATTATCGCTGATAGTTCTTTGTTTACGCAGGGTGTTACCAAAGCTTCGAGGATGAGCAGGAAGCTTGCTAAGGACATTGCTGTCACTCGGACGCCAATGGAGCGTTATCGCAAAGAGATTTTTCAACTCAACAGAGCTAGGAAGGCAGGTCTTGTTGACGAGCGTGCATACATGCATGCAAAAAAACGCATCAAGGCACAACTGAGAGAAGAAACTGCACTACTGCAAAAGAACACTCGACAAACTTTGTTGAACACAAAAGCTAAGAATGCCAATGCCAGAGCAGGAGGATTGAATTTTGCAAACATTGGTGGTGCTGCTGCGTCGATGTACGGTGGTCGAGGTGGTGCTGCTGTAGGTCGAGGCATCGGCATTGGTGCAATGGCTGGAGGCGCAACAGGAGTTGGCCTTGCTGCTTTTTTTGGGGGCAGTTTTGCTCTTACAAGGATGATGGAGGAGTTTGGTGATCTTCAGGAAGCAGCAACCGACTTGAAAGTCTTCTTGGGCGAAGAGTTTGGTGAAGAATCTGCAAATGCGTTTCGGAAAATTGCACGCGAATCTTCTCTGACGACTGAAGGTCTTATTAAGAACGCAAGGGTTTGGGCGTCCTACGGTCTTGAGACTGAAAACATCGTAGACATGGTCGAAAGGCTAGGCATCGCGGCAGGGGGTGAACGAGAAGCGTTTGACAACCTTACAAGAGCAATGGCTCAGGTTAACGCTGCTGGCAAACTTATGGGTCAGGAAAAGAACCAGTTGATCAATGCTGGATTTTCTTTGAAGATCATTGCTGACGAAGCTGGCGTTGCAATGACTGACTTTTCAAAGGCAATGGAAGAAGGATTGATAACAGCAGAGCATGTCAACAACGCATTGATCAAAGCAACAAGCGAAGGAGGCTTGTACTTTGGTCGTCTTGAAAAGAAGGCGCAGACCTTAAATGGTCAGATGGATCTGCTTGCAAACAACTTTAATGACTTGTTTGCAAATCTTGGAGAGTCTAAAGCAGGTCTAATTGCTAGCGTGCTCAGAAGACTGAATAAAACAGTCTCGTCTGCAAGTGCAGCCATTTCAAAAGCAAATGAACTTGAAAGACTAAGACAGAAAAAACGGAAGTTTGAGGAGTTTGGGCGACCTGATGTAGCAGCAAGGAACGCGAGTGGTATTACTGGCCCTGCGATGCGTGACCCTAGTTTGTTTGATCGACAGGTAAACTATGCCGCCGGCAAGGGCAGCAGTTTTCAGTTTATGGGATATGGGCCAATTGGCGAGTTTTTGGCAGGCGCAAGAACTTTCTCGCAGATATTTGAAACCGAGGCTCAAGTAGCAGCGCAGAGAGCAGAAGAGAAAAGGAAGCTTCAAGCCGAAGTAGACAAGGCAGAAGCGGACGCACAAAAGAGAGGCATGCAAACTGCTGTTGAAGACGATTCCGACTTAGTAGCAAAGACAAGAGCAAAGCTAGAGCAAGAAGCATTGAATTTTCTTGAGGAAAAAGCAAAACTGCAAAAGGAGCTTGCAAGCGACGAAGAGCGTCAGATGATGGAGATGCAAGAAGAGTATGACAAATACGCGCAACTGTTAAAAACAATGCTGGAGTTAAACCCAATCGCCCAGCAGACGCTTTTGCAAATGAAGAAAGATGCAATGGCGGCAGACGCTGAAAGAGCAATTGAAGAGGACAGGATTGACAAAGAAAAGCGTCAAGCAGATAAACTTGAGAAGGCTCTTGGCGTTGCTGGGCCGGGAAAGATGAGACAAAACAGCATTGAAGAGTTCATCTACTTAAAGACTCAAAGAGACAATGCAAAAAAAGAAAAGCGAGATGAAGACAGGTATCAGAAAGATAGGCAGTTAAAAATTGAACAACACAACGAAACAATAAGAAACATTAAAGACCTAAAGCCAAGTCAGCAGCAAGCTGATGCAAACCAAGTCATTCCAGTAAATTAAAGGTAAGTAACATGGCTTTGACTTATGAAGTCTGCCAAATGAGAGAGACAGGCTACAGTGCCTCATCAAACAACAGCGGAGGCATGAAGTCTTGTCAGATTTCTCTGAATCAGGTTTATCGTGTTATTGTTACTGATCCTGCGAATGCAAACTTTGCACCTGATGACGTTACGGATGTGCATGTTGCGTTCGCACCGGGCATACCAGTGGTCAATTATCACACTTGGTATGACTCTGTAACAAACATCGGAATTCCCTTAGCTGTTTGCAGCAGCAAATCAGTTAGGCGGCTAGACTCAAACGCAACAGTTTTTGAAGTCACCTGTACTTTTGCAACAGAACCTGGCAAACAAAGCAAGGCACAGGAATCAGAAACGCCAGACAATCCACAACCAGAGACACCACCTACAAGCGTAACGGACATTGATCCTGTTGTGACTAGGGGCGTTATAGGTCGCGACATCGTAATGCATGGTGCTCCTGCGTATGGGCCAGATGGATTGCCAGTGTTTGATGATGGGCAAGGAAATCCGTTTGTCTTGTCAACAAAATTTTTGCCATGTACAGGATTAGACGCACAGGGAAATGAAGTCGATTTAAGAAATGAAATCGAACAACCAGTTACAAGAAAAAAGCCTCTTCTGCAATTAACCATAACACAGTTTGAAGACACCTTTACTGATCAAGACCTTTTGGATCGATGCTACAAAGTAAATTTGACTGCGTATAGAGGATTTGTGACAAAAGCAGCAATGATCACTAACATCAATGCTGTTGCACAAAGCGTTCAAATGGCAGCAGGTCCAGCAGAAAAGTATCGTGTTACATATACTATTTTGGTCGATGACTATACGGTTGTAAGTGATGCAAATGCAACACTGTTTGTTGGTCATGCAGCAGCAATTCCGTTGATCGGTCATTGGCATCTTGATGCAAACGACGATCCAGTCCAGTTTCAGCAAAGCGGAGCAGGAATCGGCGCGGTGGGATTGCTGAACTTGGATGGAACAGCAAAAGATCCAGACGACACTCCTGACTACGTCAGATTTGATACCGTAGAAGAAACGGAATTTAACTTGGCAGCAGGCGGCTTTTTACAGGTTTAACAATGGCAAGCTATTCGTTCAGCAGTAGAGAGATAGCAGAGACACTTGCAGACGTTGGTCGCAAGGCAATGGCAGGAGCACCGTTGCCACAAGATCCAACGGGCAGAGAAACTATCTTTGTAAAAACTCCTGCAAATGGCATTTCTGCAAGATCAGGTGATGTCTGCACTGCTGAAGATTGTACAAGGGTTTACCTTTCGGCATTGGAGTTTTCTGAAAAGTCTTCGCTTACTGTACCTGTCGTAAACACTACAGAGGAGTTTGTTGAAGGTAGTATTTACATAAGTGCTACACGGGTTGGTGTTTACTGGGTCTTTGATGGGGGCAGTGGAGGGCCAGCAAAGCGAGTTAAGTTTGTACTTACTCAAGCCCTTTGCAAAACTGGTTCTTTACAGTCTGGGTTTGCTCTTGCTGAAGTAATAGATCCTATGACTTCTGGTCAAACAGTAGATGACCAGATAACAGTCTGGGATTACAAGCAGCAATTTGTCTTGGCAGATGCTGGTGCAATTGGAGTAGCCGCGTATGGGAATCCATATGGTGCAGGTCTTCAGTGGCACATTGAATGGTGCGAACAGCCAGTAATAAAAGTCAAGGGAGACCTAGCGGATTCTCTTGCACCGTGGACTGGAGTTCCAGCAGTTACCATTAGCGAAGCAAAAAGCTCATGGCCTTACGTCGATTGGCAGGGTTCTGAAACCATTGGATCAACTTTAGGCACAGTCCAAAACCCTGAAAGGTTTACAGCAAACGTAGGTTGGGTTGAATGCGAAAGGTTTATACCAAGTTCGCACTTGCCAGTCCCTACAAACACAGTTGCGCCGTATACACTTGCTCCACTCGCGACAGAGTGGCATGTAACCTCTTGTGAAAATATGACGGCAAGGTGGTGCTCCACTGTGTTTACCGGCGGCAATTTTCTATTGACAGGAGATCAGTACGCAGAAGGGAACGCAGACCCTTTGCAGCACAGCGAGTTTTCTCCTGGAGACATTGCAAATCCTCCTGCATATTTGTGGGATGAATTTACTGACTTAGAGTGTCATATAAAAACTGACACAAGAGGCTGGGCTTTTCTTGATGATAAGCTTGGCAAGTTTATGACAGTCATGACTGGTTCAGCGTTGTTTGGATTGCCTGAGGTTGTCGAAGCTGTTGCTAAGTTCGATGAAGACACTGAGCCTTTAATAAGAGCAAAGTCGGGAGACTGTGGAGTCATAGAGCATAAGCATTTGCTGGAGATGCTTGTATGGGGAAATCCTTCGGGGCCTTCTGGGACAGGAGGTTGCGAAATGACGCAAGCAACGCCAATGCCAGAGGTTGATGTTTTTGAGCATGCAAGTGACATTACAGTTGTCACGGGAACAACCACAAACGCTGAGGGTGAAATTGAACTTACAACGGTTGAGATAAAAGCATGTGATACACCATCTGCAAACTTGTCTCTTCCATACAGCACACAAGATGTGATCACAGACATTTCGTGCGTGGGTGATTCACTAGAAAAATCTTACAAAGAGTTAAAGTTCATTGGGAACGCAACTGGTGGAAACAGCAATGTTGCTTTGCCTTGTACTGACCCTGCGAACTACAACTGGGAAACCATATTTACAAACTACATATCAAATCAGAGTTGGTACAGCATCAGTTACTATGACATCAACTTTCCTGAAGGTTGCTTTCCATGTCCTACCGGATGCTGTACTCAAACTTTGTATGATGGTTCAACCAACCAAGTGTATCCATTGACAGACAGCGATTGCACTGCAACTGTAGATTCAAGTCCTAGCCAACCTACAGATGTTGTGAGCGTAAGTTGGTCCGAGGGAGAATGCGACGACCCTCCTGCTGGTGGATGCAACGGGACTTATGTTTCTGGTTTTTCGATTGGAGGTTTTGGGGGAGTAAGCGGTTGTTCTGCAACATTTACTCAGACAGGGACTGCTCTTATATCTGGCGGGACAGCGACTATAAACGGCAACTGGTCTGGTGTTGCTGGCAGCATGCCTCAGGGAAGCGTAGCAGGTACATTTACGTTCACAACAGATGGAACTAACCACAGCGCGTCTGGTGCGTTGCCATCGGTCTGGGGTGGAGGAACTGTATCAGTTGCTAACACAGGGACATGCACTGGAACTTACCAAGGAAACGCAAGTCTGTCGGGAGGAAACTCTCCTTGTGGTGGCATGATAAATGGAACTCACGATTTCACTTTAACTTAGACATCGCAAATGAAAGAAAAAGTAGGGAGTCAACTTGAATCGCTCATTCCAGACTGGGCAGTCAAAAACAAGTCTGGATGCGGATGCTCCGACATGGCAGCAAAAATGGACAGGTATGGAATAGTTTGGTGCGAAGACAACAAAAACACAATCGTTGCACACTTGATGTCTCAGTCCGAGCACCTCATACCCGCATTCAAGCTTGTTCCAAAGACAATGAAAAAGATAGTTGCAGAACAACTTGTGAACAAAGCAATCGAGAACGCAAGAAAAGCTACCTAAGCCTGCGTCCATATTTATTCTTCTTTGGCATTGGCTCGAAGTAAGGCACTCCATCGATCACAACTCCACAGGAGATGATTGGTTTCTGTGCGAACGATGCACCATAGGCCATCACTGCATGTTTGTGATCGACACCACAACCAACTGACATTCCCCAATAACGCGAGTTGTTGTTACATCCCCAGGTCACGCCTCCGGCAGTGTGGTGATGGCCGATTGCAGATGATGTCCAGTCTGCTTCTGCTTTGGCAATTGCAGGAGTCTTGCCTCCGCGTCCTTGGTCCCCGTGGAAGACTTGGTAGTCGTCGATCTGCAACTTGTGATAGCGAGGATAAAACTTCCAATCGATGCCCCAAATCTCAGCCTGCTTTCTTAGCAGTGAAGGATCAAGACCAACTGCTTTCATCTTGCGTGCGAGGTTGGCATCGTGGTTTCCAGTCATGACCTCAACATCCTTGCCGAATACATCCTGCATGTGCTGTATCTGGTTTCGTGCAGCTTCCATCTCACCAACTATGTCAGTGAAGCCGATTTCACTATCGTGGAAGCTTGCACTGTGATGATCTGCGAGATCCCCGATGTGAATGATTCTGTTGACCTGCCACTGCTCAAAGATGCTCATGCACCATTCTGCATATCCTTCCAGCATCACAGGACAATGTGAATCACCGATGATTCCGACTCGACTTGACTTGCTCATCCTTGGCTTTCAAAAAAGTGTACGCGAACGTAAGGTCCGTTCTCTTTGTCATCTGAGTCTTGGACTCCTAAGCACCAAGAAACGTGCTTTGCGTTGTCGTCTACTAAGATTCCATAGGTGACCAATGAATCGACAAGTTCTTTTGATCCACGCAGGGTAGAATCGTGATCCCACAGACGCTGGCGAGGGCCAAGCACTCTCTCAATCACCAAGCCTACACGCTGGGCTAGGGAATCTTCTAAGAGCACTTCATGGTAAAATTGCCCAACAGTCATCTCGATGCCTTGAGCCGTCACAACGCTACCCTGCGGGATGGCAGCAAGCCATTGCTGCTTGTCTCGATGTGCAGCAGAAAAGTGCTTTGTTCGGCCTGTGTTTCCGTTTTTCAACTCTTTCTTAATTGCCAGAGTGAAGAGTTTATCGCTTGGTGAGATCGAAAAATCTTGAAATTGCATCTTGACCACGATCTTCGAGGACGCTTAGAATCGGAAAAGCAGCAACAAGGATATAGCAAAAATGGAGGAAAATAGCAACTATTCAAACGTCTTGCTGACTTGCGAGGATTATTCAGAGTTTTGCACGTTGCTACGCAAGAAAGCAGATGAATGCGATGAAAGAAACAAATCCTTCAATCTTCGCAGAGCAGCAGGGTTGATATCAAATCACTTCAGAACTGATTATCTCAGCCCTTATGTAAATACCAAGGGCTTAGACAAGCACAATTTGCTTCCAGTGTTTTTGCGTGCTGACGTTGAGATGTCAGGTGAAAACATAGCAATCGATTTGATGATTGTTGCTGATGATGGATTTTCATACAGCCTGCTTGAAGCAAGGGGGATTTACGAGATTATGACACCACAAGAACTGGCCGAGAGGTCAATTAAAGCAAGGAGAAAAAGAAAAGATGAGCATACTTGAAAAAGTCAAGCGAGGAAAAGTTGCCAAGCCAAGACGCATCTGCGTCTACGGATCTCACGGCGTTGGCAAAACAACCTGGGCGTCACGCTTCCCCGATGCACTAGTCATCGCGACCGAAGATGGCTCAGGTGACATCGACGTAGCAAGACTTTCTGTTGACAGCGCGTTGGAAGTTTTGCAAGCTGCAAACGAAGCGTCTACTTCAGAATTCAAAACAATCATCATCGACTCGATTGATTGGTTTGAGAAGTTTGTTGAGGATGCTTTGCATGCTGAAGGCTTTCAGCAAGACTTCGGCAAAGGTACTGTCGAAGTTGCTCGAAGGATTGGAAAATTATTCGAGCAACTTGACTTGTGCATTGCAAATGGAAAGACTGTAATTCTGATTGCACATGAAGAGACTAAGAAAGTCGAGTCTGTGTCAGGTGCATCGTGGGATCGCGTTCAGCCAAAGTTAAGCAAGAAAGCCTGTGGGCGATTGCTTGAATGGGCAGACGAGGTGCTCCACGCTGAGATCGAAACTTTTGTCAGTAGCAAAGACGAGGGGTTTGGCCGAGAGCGTGGAATTGCGACCACTTCAGGTCGCAGAATTTTGAAGTCGGATTCACATCCGAGTTATGTCAGCAAACGCAGGATCACGCTTGCAGACAAGATTGATATGAATGATCCAGTGGACTGTTTTTTAACCTCAACTACAAAGTAGTAACATGGCCGAATTTAGTTTTGATAACAACGAAGTAGAAGTAGCAAATGAGTACCAGCAAATTCCTGCTGGAAGGTACACGATGGTAGTTACCGAGACTGACCTGATGCTGACTAAAAAAGCCAAGGAAGCAAACGATGCTAAAATTGGTCAGTACATTAAGGTCAAGTTTCAGATCGTTTCAGGTGAGTTTCAGAACCGCGTGATCTTTCAGAATTTCAACGTGGTCAACGCAAATCCGAAAGCAGTTGAGATCGGACAACAACAGTTCCGAAATCTGCTTGAGTGCTGCGGAATCACCAAGATCACCGACACTTCTGAGATCCATCAGAAGGTGGTGGTTGCAGACATCAAGAACACGCCTGACGAAGGATATGGAGTCGGTGTTGATGTGAAACGCTACTACCCTGTCTCAAAGACTCAGACGACCACTGTCGAGTCTGCTGTGACTGAGCCTACGGGTCCAGTTGCTTTCTAGAACTCCTGCTGACGTTCGGTAGGAGCGTGTGCAGAAAAACCCACCTATCTCGCGAGGGTGGTCGCTTTGAGCACGGCGTTGATGTGCTCTTTTTTTATGCTCGCATGAGTGGTCACTGGTCATCACAAAAAAGAAAGGGAACTGATACCGTGGAAGGTTCAAAATTCCTTGATCAGTCAGGTTCGATTCCTGATGCGGGTACTCTTTTCAACCACAAGGAACAGCAATGAAACCACCCTACGAATACAGCCTGCGTGAATATCAGCAAGATGCAGTTAACGGATTTTGGAATTATGTACGCAACTCTGAGGGCAACCCAGTCCTCGTCCTTCCGACT
>Ga0208767_1000983_pt1 | contig 23113 bp, 18 predicted proteins | sample VirMetDEL_Mar_21_FD_184514 | JGI IMG/M metagenome (GOLD analysis project Ga0208767, IMG submission 184514) | Aqueous microbial communities from the Delaware River and Bay under freshwater to marine salinity gradient to study organic matter... | ecosystem: Environmental > Aquatic > Marine >... | reverse complement strand
TGTTTAGTACGTTCAGAATATTTTTCTGAATATTGACCATATCTTTAGTGAGAGCCACCAATGATTTAACTGAAGATGCGGTGGCGGATCCAGATGCGCCGCCTGCTCCAGCACCTCCACCCCCACCCCCTGGGAATGGAATTACAGCCGCGCCAGCCTGACCGCCTGGATTTGGATTAGGTAAAGCCATTATTGTTTTTCCAATCTCTCTTTTTCTTCCTCAAGATATTGCAATAACAAATTGACATAAATCTGTCGTTCAAATGGTATCATATTTTCAAGCTCAGTCAAAGAATACTTATGGTGTTGCATCAAATTAAAATTCACGTAGTATATGTTAAATAATGAATCGTGACTGAGCGCTATGTAAAAAAACTTTGCAGCCCTTCAATTGTAACAGATTCAGTCTCACCACATTCAGAACAAGTAAACTCAATTTTGTGTTTTAGAGCCGGTAACGTATTAAAAAATTCAGTGATCTTTTCAAACTGTTCTTTTGATAGCTGACCGATAAAGTCATCCATCTCTTCTTTTGTAAAATCGTTATACACATCATTTTCATCATAAACAAAATCAACGCAGTTATATACCATGGAGAGCATCTGATCAAATTCATTATCTTTTTCATTGATCTTGGTGAACAGAGAAGCATTTGGATCTTTTAATTTCATTCCAATTCCACCGCCACCGAGATCAATGGTATCACTATGACTTTCATTATATTCTATACCGATAGAATCAATATCAATGGTCACCTTGTTTGAGGCTTTGCATTTTTCAAGGTATTCTTCATTCATGTGCTTGATATTCAAATCAATCTTTTCGCCGACTGACTTGGATCTCAATTTTAAAAACAAGTACTCTAAGTCGTAAGATGTAAAATCATGATAGTTCACACCTGGAGTCAAAATGCAAGAATCTAGAATGCTCATAGTTGCATTATAGATGTCTTTTTGCTCTCCTCCCTCTAGGGCCATATATAAAACTTTTTCTTCTTTCACTAAAAAAGGTCTAAACTTAATCGGTTCTTTTGACGAAGGAATAACAGTTTCAAATTCAGGTGTACTTAAACGTGGTAAAGCCATATTCTACTCCAATTCAATTTTAAAATCTAGGAACGCCAGCCCTATCAAGTGCTGCTCTTGATCTTCCCTTAACCTGTGCTGGAAGATTTCGCACTGTGTTTGCGGCAGACAATACATTTTCAAGTGTAAAGTTAAATGGTGGCACTGGAACTTCTTCTTCTTCAAAGTATCTGTAACTCATAGTAACAGGTAATCTCACAACGTCAGTCGTGGCCCAAGAGTATGAAATCTCGCCGATGTTTACTGGATATGAATCAACGAGCTTGATCACTCTAGTTCTGTTACCGTTCGGATCTAATTGATAGATTGAAAACCCTCTCTTGCAGACATACTCATCATAAAACCCAAGATCAAAATTAGATGTACCTGTTCTATGATCGCCTCCGATAAGGTCCTGCCACGCCATGAAGAACTCTCTCTCAATCAAACTAGGACTACAGATCGCTGTAAATACAAGGGTGTTGGTATAGTTTGTCTTACCACCGACTTTATATGGAGCGCCATAGTCAATGTAATCAATGTTGTTAATGCTTCTACCGGGCATCTGAACAGTCTCAATGCGAAATGAAAGCGATTGTGCAACTCCATTAGCACCGCCAACAAGACCACCCAGACCTACGGCATTTGCTGCAGTTGAAATAAGCCCATCCAGTATATTTGCAATGGATAAACTTCCAGATCCTACTGAAACTGGAGCTCCGGTAAGCTCTACTTCGAAATCGCTAGTCTTGGCGATTCCGTTTTTGGCCATTTCTCCAGAAAATTGATTGATGTCAAAAGCCATTTATCTGCCTCTTATTGCTGCTCTGCTTTCTTTCCAAACAGTAGCTTTGTTTCTTTTTCTAAACCTTTCAGTCGGCAAGAACAGTGCCATGTCCCATTCTGTTGAGTCAACAAGAATAAATCTTGACTTTACATGGTTTCTCAAATACATCTTGAGAGTCGGTTTGAAGAATCTATACCGAGATGCTGCAGCAAGTCTTTCGTATGTAAGTCTAAGTCTTGTATTCTCATCGTATCGAGTATCAGTCACAAGAGGATACATGGCGTCCATCAATCTTGCTCTCAATTCTGGGGGAAGATAGTGCATGTTCAAGCCTATGAACCCACCATCCACATCTTTTACTTTAAAGATCAGTGGAAATAAATCATAGTACGGTAGATCCTTTTTGTGCTTGGGATCGTACATAAACATGTACATCCTGCCTATACCGATTTTCCCTGGTATCTGTCTTGATAAAAGAGCACTGCCGCCCTCTTTTTTTGCGGCTTGTTGTATTAATCTATTTGGAGTTATAGCAGTCGTTTCAGCGGCTTTGTCACGAAACCACTCTCTTGACTCGCGTGTTCTAGCAGGTATCTGGTTCTCACGAACTCCCTGTGCTAGAATCTTATCGAAGATATACGCGACCATTTAAAACTCCTTCTCATTATTTATAATGATCACCGTATGTTCAGTTGCTTCTCTGTGATTATAATGAATTTATAGTTTCTATCTCGACACCACTCCTCTGCATAGTCCCACTTGTATTTGTTTATAGCATAGGTCTTGACTTCATTCAAGTATCTTTTAGTGAGTCTTTTTTGTATTTTAGGCTCTTGGGTTTGTTTGAGCGGCTTTATCTCCACGACCCATGTCTCTATTACCTTGTCTTTGTTTTTTATTTTCACAAGAAAGTCTGGAAAATATCTGTGCATTCTACCGTCAATGGGGCTCTTATACGGTATGAAAAACTCTTCTGATTGCCAATAGACTACAGCTTCATTGAAATCACACCACTTCATAAACTTGAGCTCCCACGAGCTACGATATATGATATTCGTGGGATCACCTTTGTATTTTTGTGGTTTTGATGGTCTGTAGCGACCTTTGTATGTACTCATTATAAATAATCAAAATAGTTTAGTAAAGGTATTTATCAATGCCATATGGCCCTGTACCACAACCTGCATTTCCATCTCAATCAAGAAATGATCCCAAGAGTCCGCTTGCTAAATCTTTAGCAAAAGCGCCAAGAGAGCTCAAGTATCCATTGAATATTGAAGAGCTGGATCACTGGATGGTTTTCAAAGTCAATCACCCTGTCTTCAGACGAAAAGATGACTTCCAAAAAAAGAACAGCATCAGGCTAATATATTTGCCGATGCCAATGAATTTGGGTACTCAGTATAGCCATGACTACAATACAGAGGGCTTAGGTATTGCGGGTATTGCTGGAGCTGCTGCCTCGGCCGCTGGGGTTACGGGCGGTATAACGTCTATTATAGATCAAGCTTCAAATATTACAAAAAAAGATCTACAAGCAGTGACTCAGTATTATGGGCTCCAAGCAGGAACTGACGCGGCAATGGCTGCGGGTGCGGCTTTAGGTGGAATACCTGGAGCAATTGCTGGCGCTGCTGCTGGGCAAGCGGTAAAAGGTGCTATGGCTGGTGCTGGTATCGCTCAAAATCCATACATGGCTGTGATGTATTCACAGCCGCAGTTCAGAGAGTACTCTTTTTCTTGGAGGCTCGTTTCAAAGAGTAGACGAGAGACTCAAGCAATCGAAGACATCATTCACGCATTTAAGTTTCATGCAGCACCTGGAGTAAACTCTAAGAACAAGCACTTCTTTGATTATCCAGAGCAGTTCGATATGGATTTTCATCACGCTAAGCACTTATTTAATCCAGCACCGTGTATATGTAAAACAGTTCAAGTGAACTATCATGCCGAGGGTCAACCACTGTATCATGCATTTGGTGCGGACGAAAAATCTCCCGTATCCGTGCAGCTTGATTTGTCATTCCAAGAAGTATCTATTGTTACTAAAGACTCCATCTTAAAGAGTAATCGATAATGGCCCATTATTTTAATAATTTTCCTTCCGTAGAGTATGATATGGGTAGAGTCAATATCGCGTTGACTATACAGAATCCTCTTATACGATTCAAGCTCTTAGATATTCTCAAAGGTAGATCAGCTCTTTACTACGAACACATTGTAGAAGAGGATCAATCCGCACAGTTCATTGCTAATAGGTACTACGGGGACGTGACACTAGACTGGGTGATTTTTTTAGTCAATGATATTTTTGATTATGAGTATGATTGGCCAATGAACTATCAAAAGTTTACAGCATTCGTAAAATCAAAATATGGATCTATAGAATCTGCATTAAATACAACTCATCATTATGAATGGATATATCAGCCCCAAGAAGTCTTGTTTGATGGGACAATCATTCCAGAAGATGTTATAAAAGTTGATGCAACGACGTTTGCTAGTTTAGGAATAAACGAAAAACGAGAAGTATCAAACTACACTTATGAAGAGAATGAGAACGAGCGCAAGCGATCTATTAAAATTCTTCAACGAGAATTTTTAGATCAGTTCTTATCTGAAGCAGAAAGCATTTTTGAATAATGCCAATCACTGAATATAAAGCGAACGATATAGAACTCGATTCAGTTTTGCTATATAACTCAAAGCGAAATTTCATCGATATCAATAAGATCATGGTGGAGTTTAATATCTATCACGACCTTTTTGATAAAGCTACTCTATGTGACGTTTTCATTAATGATGCAAATGCACTCGTAGATCTTTTTCCAATCGTTGGTGATGAGACTCTCGTAATTGTTTTTAGAACTCCTACGTTCAAAAAAAGACTGAATTATGTTTTTAGAATATACAAGATTACCGATAGAGAAGCTGTAGAGCAAAGATCGGAGGGTTATGTTTTACACGGAATAAGCCAGGAGTCAATCGCCGATCTCAGAAAATCTGTAAATAGAAGCTATGTTGATTTAAAGGGTCATCAAATCGTTGAGGGAATATATAACGATTTTTTGAGACCAACTGAAGAAGAGTTTGGTGTTGTTAAAAAGAACATAGGTCTTAATCTACAAGAGACACTACAGAATCACAGCATTGTATTCCCTGGCGAAAAACCATTTGATGCAATCGATTATGTTTGCTATGAGGCATTTCCAGAAGTTCAAACTCAAGTGAGCGAATCTCCTAACTTTATATTTTTTCAGAGAGAAGACGGGTGGTACTTTAACACGATCGATTCATTGATTGAAGCTGATCCGGTAGAAGATTTCTTTTATGCTCCGGCAAACTCAGAGGAGACGAGCAAATCATCGAAGATTCACGATCACCAAAAAATCAGCACAATGGATATTTTGAGTCAGTTAGATACTATTGATAACTTAAAACATGGTCTGTATGCTCATAAAGTAGAGACCATAGATCCTATCATGAAAAGATTCACAACTGATATATTCGTGTATTCTCAAGAGATGAATGAAATTGCTCATCTGGAAAAATCTAAAAAAGACTTTGGAAGTGAGTTTTTAATCTCTCAAGATTCTTTTTTTAATTCTGATGCCGACACCAGCAAAAAATATTATACGATAGGACATATTGGTGAAAATTATTCTTCACAAAAAGAACTCGTAGGATCTGGAGTAACAGATCCACAGATTAGAAATCCTAGAAGAATGCATGAAAGATTAAAATATAATGTTGCGTCTCGTTTTCAGCTATCTAATATTGAGGTGAGTATTACCATACCAGGAAACAGCGACATTCACGTGGGGCAGATTGTGAACTTGCACATACCTTTAGCAACTGAAAATGCTGATTTTGCCAAAAAGTTAAAATTGTTATGGGATAAAAAGTTTTTAGTCACTGCTCTTCGTCACACATATCAAAAATCAGATAATGTATTTTTTACAGTTTTAGAGTGTGTCAAAGACACGTATGCTAAAAAAACCGTTGAGGTCAAATAATGAAAAATTTGGGTGAACAATTTATTTGGTGGTATGGAGTCGTAGAAGATCGAGCAGATCCTCTAGAGCTTGGTCGTGTGCGTGTCCGATGCTATGGCTGGCACACTGATAATTTAGAGGAGATACCCACTGAGTCTTTACCATGGGCGCAACCTATTCAGGACATTACGTCTGCTGCACTTGGCGGAATTGGAAAGAGCCCAACTGGGATATTAGAAGGAACATGGGTTATAGGTTTCTTTGCTGATGGTGAAGATGCTCAACGACCCATCGTAATGGGGACACTTGCTGGTATTCCTACTAATATGAATGCGGGCGGAGCAGATCCTAAAGGTTTTGAAGATCCTCAGGGAAGATATCCTAAAACATTTAATGTTCCTGATACACCAGTTCTGGCTAGAGATAATGCCGAAGACGACAATGTAATGATTAATAAAAGGTCTGGTAAACTCGAAAATATACCGACCGCTACTGCGCCCGATACTTCATCTCTCGGTGATAGGCTAGATGGTGATTATGCATTAGACGAAAATGATGAAGAAGATACTAGACCAACTTGGGCTGAACCAAATCCTCGCTATGGTGGTGAGACTAAAAATGAGTATCCAGAAAGCATCACATCTTCATCCACATATCCATATAATCACGTTTATAGATCTGAAAGCGGGCACGTGTTCGAAGTCGATGATTCTCCTGGAGTGGAAAGAATTCATCAGTATCATCGCATGGGAACTTTTCAAGAGATACAGCCTGACGGATCTCGCGTGACAAAAGTTGTTGGTAAAGATTACGCCGTCACTGTCGGCGATAATAAAGTATATGTTCAAGGAAATCAGACGGTCACTATAGCGGGTAACTGTAAGCTTTATGTACAAGGTGATCATTATACTGAAGTAGATGGAAATCAATACATCACTGTCAGGGGAGATCGCGTCACAAAGATCCAGGGTAATGATAAGAAAGAAATAATGAGTGATGAATTTACTCAAATAAACGGCAACAAGACTATGCGTGTGTCAGGCGATCGTAAAACTATTATTGATGGAAACTATACAGAAACGATTGGCAAAGATAACAAGATACAAATTAAAAAGAATGAAGTAAAGACAGTATTTGTAAATAGTAAAACTACTGTTACTGGGAACACAAATATAGTCACGATTAGAAATATGCAGGTCGGTTCGGGTCAGAATATGAGTATTGCTTCTAAGGGCACGTATGATTTAAAGGTGGGTGGAGCTGCAACTATGGATTTTGATAGTACTCTAAAAGAGAGAGTTACAGGAGCTTCACATCTCACATTTGGTTCTACTCATTATGTTCAATATGATGGAGTGAATACATTTACTCACGTTGGTGATAGAAAGATTTATATTAAAGCCGATACGTTTGCAAGACACGATGCTGGTACAGATTACTCTTGTAGCTCTGATCCAGCACGATCTGGCGCCAATGATTGCTCCACACCCGAAACACCAACGGCACCATAGGAGAGTTAAATGGCTATATCAGTTGATCTCAACCTATGCGGCGTTGATCTGAAAATACAGGGCATTGACAATGCAATGCTTGATATCGAGTCTAAGTTAGCTGAACTTACTTCTGGTGCAAAAGGTCTTGCTGGAAATCTAGATAAGATTCAAGGTGAATTGCAAGCCAAGATGGCAGCTATGCAAGCCGAAATGGAAAGTCTAATACCTGATATCAAAGCTGAGCTGCCAAATCTTCAAGTTGAAATGAATAAGCTATTAGGTCAATTAAACAACCCAATAAATTTCTCTTCACAATTAAATTTAATTAAAGAAAAGTTTGGTAATATTCCTGGTGTTGATATTGATGATTTAGTTTCACAATTAAAATCAAATCCTTTTAATTTTGATCCATGTAAACTTGTACCAAATTTTGATGTTGAAGAAACTATTGATGAGGATGGAGCTGTTATTTACATTCCTGTTAAAAAGGGATTGACACCAGACGTGCCTGTTGTAGATGCTAAAAAATTACCAACTCCTCCTGAATTGAAAAAGACAGAAGATGTCACGCCAAAACCTGATGCGAGCATCGCTGAAAAAACATCATTAGAAGAAAAACAGTTGGGTGGAGCTTCGGTCCCACCTCCAACCAATCCAGTAGTTAAATCAGGGAAAACTATTACGGTTCCCACACCACCTTTATTGCAGGCTGTTCATGATGCAATAGATAAAGCAGAATTTTCAGTTGATGATCTTATTAGAGGCCCATTTGTATTTACCGCGTCCACACAAGGTAGAAATAAATCCGGTACATTTGAAGAGGGTGGAGCTGAATTTTGGAGACCAAACAATTTTCCTACACAATTAGCATTTGAGGAACATGTTGTTGCTTCTTTATTCGCAAATTTTTCCCTTGCTGCCAGAAGAATTAAAGCCATCGAAAAAAAGAGCCCCGAAGAATTGGCAAGACTTCGAGCAGCTGTTCCAAATAAGTATGATAAAAATATCATGAATGAGGTTATACAAGCTATTAGAGCATTCGTACAGAATGGATTGCCTCCTGGTACAGGAAATGACGGTTCAGGTGCAGGAACATTTAGTATTGTCGGTACAAAAGCAACAGTAAATGCGGCACAATCTCAGCGAAGTGCAGTGCCAAAACCAGATGGAACTTTTGGTAAATTTAGTGTTCTCGTATAATCATTATAAATAATAAAAAATAGAGATAATCGATGCCAGAGATTAGAGAACCAATATTTAAAGATATTCCTATTTCGTTTACTGCGCATCCAGTCACTGGAAATGTAAAGAGCTTGAGCAACCGAGATGCAGTAAAGCAAAGTGTTAAGAATATTGTTTTAACTAATTTTTATGAGAGACCTTATAATCCCATACTAGGTGGCGATGTATTAGCAAAACTTTTTGAGAATATGGGACCCCTAACTGAATATGAGATTTCAAATAATATCCGTGAAGCATTAGATAACTTTGAACCAAGAGCTGAAGTGGATGAGATAAAAGTAGATGCTTTAGAGGATCAAAATGCGCTGAATGTAACTATTACATTTAGAATAATAAATGATACTGATCCAGTGTCGGTCACAGTATTTTTAGAGAGAGTTAGGTAAATGGCTGCAAATTCGTCCATTAGTGTCACAGATCTAGACTTTGATTCCATCAAAGCTTCTATGAAGACATACATCTCTTCAAAGCCAGAGTTTACTGATTACAATTTTGAAGGCTCTACGATCTCTATGCTTCTTGATTTGTTATCGTATAATACATACCAGAACGCTTTTTATACCAGCATGGTAGGCAACGAGATGTTTTTGGACTCTGCTCAATTACGAGAGAGTGTTGTTTCTCGTGGAAAGATGTTGAACTATACTCCAACATCAGAGAAAGGCGCGAGTGTATATGTGAACATTGATATCGCGACTACCGACTCTCCTAATTTTGTAATCATTGAAAAAAATACTGAATTTTCGTCTACTGTAGATGGTCGTACTTTCAAATATGTCACTCCAGAAGCCACAACAATTTATTCGACAACAGGCACGTTTTCTGCAAATGTGGAGATTGTTGAGGGTAGACCACTTACACACCAATGGACCGTTGACACAAATAATCCAGTTAAATACATTTTACCAAATGACAAGATCGACACACGGTCTATTGATGTAGTAGTACAAACAAGTGCTACAGACACATCTACAACAATATATAATCTTGCCGACGATATAACTGAAGTGAAAGCAACAACTCCGGTTTATTTCTTGCAGGAAGTTGCTGATGAGCAATACGAAGTTTATTTTGGAGATAACGTTATTGGTAAATCTCCAGACGATGGAAATATAGTAAAGATCTCATATCGTGTATGTAATGGCGAAGATGGCAACGGAGTGTCCTCATTTACCAATCCATCTAGCATTGCTGGTTATACTACATTTACAGTATCTGTAAATGGGTCGACGGCCGGAGGGCAATCAAAAGAAAGCATCGATCAAATTAAATTCAATGCACCAAAGAATTTTGAAACTCAAAACAGAGCTGTACTTGCAGAGGATTATAAAAGAATTATTTTAAGGGATAATTCAGATTTCGGTTCAGTTTCAGTTTGGGGTGGAGAGGAGAACGATCCACCGATATATGGTAAGGTCTATATTTCAATCAAGCCAAAAATAGGCACGTTGATTTCTTCAGATAGAAAAAACTCCATTAAAAATTCTCTCAAAAAATATAACGTGATGAGTATTGATCCAGAATTTGTTGATGCTAATTATCTTTATATTGTGCCAACAATTAGTGTGTATTTTGATTCAACTAAAACAGCACTAACGGCAGCTCAAGTTCAGTCAAAAGTTTCCGATTCTATAACTGCATTTGAAACAAATAATCTTGGCACCTTTACAAATAGAAGATTCCGATTTTCTAAATTTGTAAATGCTATTGATTTTTCTGATGTATCTATTACCAGCAGCTTGACTGATATTTTGATGGAAAGAAGATTTCAGCCAAGCACCACAACATCATCTTCATACAACATAGTATTTAACAATAAGCTGTATAACCCACATACTGGTCACAAATATGCAATTAGTTCAAGTGCTTTTACATTTAAGGGAAGGGCAAATTGTTACTTAGACGATGACGGTTTAGGTACATTAAGAGTTTACTATGTCGGTACAAATACTAGAGTATATGTCGACACAAATATTGGAACTGTAGACTATACCAGCGGATTGGTATATTTAAATAGTTTCTTAACATCAGCATATGGATCACAACTGAGTATATATGGTGTACCAGATTCTAAAAATATTGTTTCAGTAAGAAATCAAATTCTTTTAATTTCAAATGCACAAATTACAATGTATGATGATGCTACTACCAGACTCGTTGCTACAACTGTTACAGCAAGCACTACTGGAGTTACGGTGAATAGGCCAGATACTGGCGTAAATACAGTGGTATACTAATCTATGTCTACTGACAAAAAAATATCGACTATTGTCGATCAGCAGTTTCCGTTCTTTGTTCGTGACGATGGTCCGAATCTTATCGCGTTCGTCAAAGCATACTACGAGTGGACGGAGCAGGCTAATAATGCAATTGAAGTATCAAAGAATCTTTTAAATTACCAAGACATTGATAGCACGTATGAGAAGTATTTAGAGTTTTTTCACCGTGAGATTATGGATGATATTCCTCGGGATGTTTTGGCTAATAGAAATAAACTCGCAAAACATATTAAAGACTTATATAGAGCAAGAGGATCTGAGCTTTCATATCGCTTGCTGTTTCGTGTACTGTATGATGAAGAGATTGAATTTTATTATCCAGGAGAAGATATTCTTCGAGCATCAGATGGTCGATGGGTTTTAGAAAATACGATTAGAGTTGGTCCTCCAAAATCTGCATCATACAGTACGGAAGCATTTCAAAATAAATCAATCGTTGGATTAACAAGCGGTGCAACGGCTCGTATTGATAACATAGTTGCTGGTCTCAGTAGTGGTGTTCTCGTCGATGAGTTTTATCTCATAGATATCGATGGAACATTTCAAGACAATGAAAAAGTGGCGCTATCTGATGATAATACAGTATTCGGATCTATATTTGCTGTATCTGGTCCACTGCAGGGAGTCACCGTTCAAAAAGGTGGTGCATTTCATCAAGAGGGTGATAGTGTAAAATTTCTAGCAACTACAGGATCAGGTGCAAACGGCGTAGTAGTTGAAACTACTGGGGATAGTGCGGTACAGTGGTCTATTGAGAGAGGTGGTTCTGGTTACTCATTAGACGCAACGATTACTATTAATCATGGATCTGGTTTAGAAACAGCGTTTACTATTGACACGCTCGCAAATACAGAAGTAATTCCTATTTGTCAAGATACAATTTTGCCCATGGCAAATGTTGTATTAAATACTGGTCCAAAATTTGTTTCACTTGGTGCAAACACATCTTCTGTAAGTGCTAACCTTGCACTGGCAAATGTTTCTTCCACAATTATTTCGGGTCTGAATTTTGTTAACACGACGTTTGGAACAATCAATTCCATTTCGACAACAAACTACGGATATGGATACAGTCCTACATTACCGTCGGCGACCGTTGTAGAGGAAAGTATTGCTGCTTTAAATACTCCTGATCCAGATGGCGGCTATAAAGGTAAAAATGCTGCAATCATATCTGAACACGCGCCAGGCGCAATTAGTACTGTTCGCGTTGCTAATTTTGGATCTGACTACAGTCGCTATGAATCTGTCACAATTCAAAATTTAACCAGAGCAGGTACTCAGAGTGCTGTTGGTGTTCCAAATATTTCTGGTGTAGTAAATTATCCTGGTAAATATATTGATACGAAGGGTTGGCTATCTTGGAATAATAAGCTACAAGACAATTATTACTATCAAGAATTCTCTTACGAAATTAAAAGCGATCAATTTACAAATACTTATAGACAGCTCGTGCAGGATATTTTACATCCTGCTGGCACGAAGATGTTTGGTCGAATTCGACTGTATTCAGGTCTTGACACAACAGTTGTGTCAATCGATCAGTCATCAATCAAGTATAATATTGAATCAGAATTCTCTATCGATATTCCAACAGTTGTTTCTGATACCGAATCCGAATATATAGAAACTGTAGCGAATACATCACCAGAAATTACTTACAATACACTTGAAGCAACAACTACCGTAGCGACTGCCGAAACTGATATTCTTGTATTTACACTAGGCACGGGTAATCTGTTTATTGCCAATAGTGCTCTTATCAGTGCTTACGCGGCAGTGACTGTAAATGCTTACGCTAACGTGCCCATAAGCTTGTTGGGATCATCATCATTCGTCTATGGTAATAATACTATATTCCAAGTTGAGGTACCATCGAGCAATACAAGACTTCTGATTGTTGATTCAGTAAGGTCTACTAACGGAGCATACTTTACAAATGCTACATATTCTAACACATCATTGAGTCTGAAGACTAATTACTTTGCTAACACACTATCAAATGCCGTATTTTATGTAGCTAACACCAGCTCTTAATTATAAATAAACAAAAAATGGCTAGTCATGAGGATTGAAATACAATGCCAGGAACAGTAACAAGAAGATTCCGCGTTCATAATGCTGAACAATTCCACGAGGCATTTAGTGAAGCGGCATCTACTAAGATGTATTTGTACATCGCACGTGTATCAGCGTGGCCAGATGATGCTAATCCACCCACACCCACGGACAGCATTCAGCAGACAGAGTACGATAACTGGAAAAAGATGATTGCTGCTAAAAGAGTGCAATCAGCTGATGTAACTTTTGCTGTTCCTCGGTATAACTGGACTACTGGGACTGTATACAGAGAGTATGATACCACATCAACAACTCTATTTGATGCGCCAGCCAGTTCCAACTCTTATTATGTTGTAAGTAGTTCCTATAACGTATACAAGTGCATGTTTAATAACAAGGGCGCAACTTCTACAGTCGAGCCTACTGGTACTTCTACTTCAATTCTAGCAACTGCAGATGGATACAAGTGGAAGTTTATGTATACGGTCGATGCTGGTTCAGCACTTAAATTCTTGACAGATAACTGGGCGCCAATCAAGACACTCACATCAGATGATGGCTCTGCACAATGGGATGTTCAGGCAACGGCAGCAAACGGTTCAATTGATATTATTGATGTTCGCACTGCGGGTTCATTATACATGACCAATTCCGGTACACTCGCCGCAGTAGCTGATGGTGATACAATGACACTTGCTGCTGGTGCAAATACGACTGATAATATCTACAACGGATCAGCGCTGTATATTGCTTCTGGTACTGGTTCTGGTCAGGTTCGCGAAATTGTCGACTATAACGGTGCTACAAAAGTAGTACAGCTTGCGTCTGTATTTTCTGTTGTCCCAGATACTGCATCTACTTATGTTATTGGGCCTAAAGTTACTATTAGTGGTGACGGTACCGGCGCTACTGCTTTTGCAAATGTCACTACCGCATCTTCAAATGCTGTAAATCAAGTCACAATGATTTCTACAGGAAGTAATTATTCTGAAGCCACGGTCACACTTACTGGTAACTCATCTCATGGTTCTGGTGCTACTGCGGTAGCATATGTTTCGCCTCCGGGTGGTCACGGATCTGATCCAGTCGGTGAGTTTGCTGCACACAATGTAATTTTGAATGTTCAGCTTTCAGGTGCTGAGTCAAATACATTCCCAACAGTCAATGATTTCAGAACAATTGGTCTGCTTCGTGATCCTCAACTAGCCAACGGCGCTGTTGCTACTGGAACTCGCTATGACCAGACAACTCGCCTAACACTCACGAGTGTTTCTGGTACTGGTGATTACACGCTAGATGAAACAATCCGTGGTGGTACATCGGGCGCTGTTGGTAAATTTGTAAAATTTGCAAACACAAATGCAGCAAATACTACAGGTGTTGTTCATATCATTGATTCAGTTTCAAACGGCTCGTTCAGTACATCTGAAACAGTAACTGGTTTGACGAGTGGTATTACTGGAACACTCAGTACTATTACATTACCAGGAGCAAGCGGATTGGTTCCATATACTGGAGATCATGTATATGTTGAAAACCGTGGACCAATTTCACGCGCCTCTGATCAGATCGAAGACATTAAACTCGTAGTGAAGTTCTAAGGATTTAGTTGAATGGCATTCGCAAACACTGCATCTCTATCGACAAACCTCAATGTCGATCCATATTATGATGATTTTGATGAGTCGAAAAATTTTCATCGAGTATTATTCCGTCCTGGTCTAGCAGTTCAAGCAAGAGAGCTCACACAGCTTCAATCAATTTTACAAAATCAAATTGATCGGTTCGGCGAGCATATCTTCAAAGAAGGCAGCACTGTTCGCGGCCTAGAAATGAACTATGATAGAAATCTGAAATTTGTGAAATTAAGAGATGCAGATCAAAATGGTACAACTGTAAATGCTGCAGCATTCGTAGGATCAACAATCACTGGTAGTACAACCGGTGTTAAGGCATACGTAATTGATTCTCTTGACGGTGCGGAAGCAAATAATCCAAACATCAAGACTCTTTATATTCGATACACCAGTTCAGGAACTCTCGGAACAACAGCAGCTTTTCAAAGCGGAGAGGTTTTAACATCAAACACATCTCTTTCTGCTAATGTAGTTACAGCAAATGCAACTGTTACTGCTACTGGTACTGGTTCCAGAATTTCTTTTGGTGAGGGCATTTTTTATGCCAAAGATCACTTCATTCGTGTTCCTTCATGCAATACCATTGTTGGTAGGTATGATGCAAACACTAATTTGAAAGTAGGATTTAAGATCAATGAATCACTCGTAAGTTCAGACAGTGACACGACTCTTTTAGATCCTGCACAGGGTGCTTATAACTATGCAGCTCCCGGAGCTAACAGATTAAAACTTGATCCAGTCATTACAATCAAAAGTCTGACTGCGACTGATGATGAAAACTTCGTGGAAAGAATGCGGATTAAGAACGGCGATCCGTATATGAAACAAGATAAGCCAATGTATTCTGTTATCAATGAATATATTGCAAGAAGAACCTACGACGAATCCGGTGACTATATCGTAAAAGGTTTATACGCAAAGGCAAGAGAACATCTTAACACTGCGAACAACGGTGGTTACTATACTGCTGGTCAGGGCGGCGATTCAAATAAACTTGCGATCACAGTTGCTCCAGGTAAGGCATACATCAAAGGATTTGAAACCGATCTTGTGTCATCTCGTGTTGCTGCTATCGATAAGGGTACAGATTACGAAACAGTTGATGATCTACCTATTACAATGCAGTATGGCAACTATATTCAGGTAAATGAAGCAGTTGGTACATGGGACATTAATGGCCACGATAGAGTTTCTTTCTATGATACTCCATTCAATGCGATTTCAAACGGCACATTCTCTACCTCAAGTGTTACTGGTAGAACTAAAATTGGTGAAGCTCGTGTAAGAGCATTCGAGCATTCATCTGGCGAAAAGGGTGATGCTGATTGCGTGTATAACATGTACATTTATGACATCGCAATGACTGCAAACAATATCAGCGCAGTTCGTGGTGTTTACTTTGATGATAGCACATACGATGGCGTTGCAGATAGCGTAGTAACAACTGGTAATACTGTACTTAGCGAAACTAAGTTTAATACTGGTGTATTCAATATTCCATCTTCTTATATCAAAACAGTTCGTGAAGCTGATGGAACTACGATTGACAATGACTTTATCTTCTATGATGAATTTGATGTTACGCTTGCTGCCGATGGCACTGTTACAGTCACAACCGATGGCGCAGATGAGATCTTCAATCTATCAACTGGTGCCGTAAGCGCAACAAACAAAAAATCAAATTTCCATATGGTCCTCAAAGGTTCGGCAACAAGTTCTGCCAGTCTCGGTACAGCTACGCTTTCCGATCAGGGTCATACGATCAGCTTCACAGGCGCATCTTCCAAACTTAATGTTGGCGAGGTCATTGCCGTTGCTGGTTACTCAAATACGTTCACAATTAACAGTGTTGCAACAAACTCATTTACAACCTACGAGCTTGGACTAAATGCAACAGCTGGCGCTCTTACCAAATCGTTTCAGCCAGGGCAGGTAATCAATCTCTCTGGTGTTGGTGGCGATGGTGGTTCACGATCTGTTACAATTGACTCTTCAACACAAGCATCAATTGACATCGATGAGACACTTTCATCTGGTACTACAGCAAGAGTATTTGCTAAACTAAAAAAGCAAAATGGCCAAGAAATTGCTAAGACCATTAATGAAGGTCGTTATGTTGAGCTGAACATTTCGCAGGGTCACTCAAACACACAGGTTGGTTCTCCCGGGACTTCTGGACCATTCAACCTTGGTCTTTCTGATGGCCATAAGCTACGTGAAGTTCGAGTAAAAACAGGTAATACATACTTCGCAAATACAACCGAAGGCACAGATGTAACAAGAGAGTTTGAACTTGATACGGGCATGCGTGATAATCTTTATGCGCACTCAAAACTTGTGCTCAAACCAGGTTCTACTCATACAATTGCGAACGGTAACGTATATCTTGTTAAACTTGACTTCTTTACTCACGATACATCATCTGGTGTTGGTTACTTCTCTGTAGATTCATATCCTATTGATGATGTGAATACAGCAAATACTAATGCAATTCAAACTGCTGAAATTCCTGTATTTACTTCACCAACAACAGGCAATAGATTCGATCTGAGAGATTGTATCGATATTCGTCCTCGTATCACAGATACTGCAAATAACGTATCATCTGTAACAAACATTACAAGAAACCCAGCAACCTCAACTGCAGTCGTTGAGCCAGCAAGTGGACTACGTTATCCTGCTCCAAACGAAAATTTCACAATTGATTATCAGTATTATCTCCCAAGAAGAGATAGAATTGTAATTACAAAAACTGGTAATGTAGAGGTTATCAAGGGTGTTCCTGATCTTGAGCCAAGAACACCAGCACAAGCAGCTGATGGTATGACTATTGCTATCGTTCATGTGAAACCATTCCCATCACTACCACAGGAAAATGCTGGTAGAATTTCAACTGCCACTGCAAAACAGGGTAGAGCGGATCTCGCAATTCGTCTTGAACCTCGCCGTATTCGTAGATACACGATGCGCGATATTGGTGGACTAGAAGAAAGAATTGACAATTTAGAATATTATACTTCTCTTTCACTGCTTGAATCTGATACAAAATCCCTATTCCTTGCTGATGGTTCTGGTATTGATCGATTTAAGAATGGTATCATAGTCGATCAGTTTGTTGATTTCACTGCTTCAGATTTTTATAATGAAGGTTATAAAATTGCTATTGATAGAAATAAGAAAGAAGCAAGACCATCGTTTAAGATTGATGATATCCAGTTAGAATTCTTATCAGCTAACTCCACAAATGCTACTGCAACTTCTAAAGATGCAACAATTACAATTTCTGCAACTGGAACTTACTCAAATGGTGAAACAATCACACAGGGTGCAGCATCTGGTACACTGGTCTATCAAGTAGGTACAAAACTTTATATCGAGAATGTAACAGGTACATTTACGACTTCGGCAAATGTGGTTGGTGGAAGCTCCACTACATCAAGAGCAGTGTCAGCAGTATCAACACCTAGTGCCGGTAAACTTGTAACATTACCATACACACACAATTTGGCCATCGACCAATCTTCTGCATCAACGACAAGAAATGCAGCTGGATTATTTTATAACTATACTGGTCAGTTAAGTCTAAATCCAGACACTGACTATTGGCAGGATGTAACAGTGGCGCCTGCTATTCAAATTGATTTTGGTAACTTTGCAGAAGCTCTACAGCAAATTGCAAACCAAGTTGGTACTCAGTGGAACGGCTGGAACACAGTTAATGTTTCTACCAATATTAATGCAGCTGGTATTACTACCGTTGAGAATCAAAGACGATCTGGAACTCAGCTTGTAGTACAGGCTGGTCAGTTAAGAGAAACAGATCTTGGAGAATCCATTCAGGATTTGAACATCATTCCTCATATGAGGTCACGAGAAATTCAGTTTAATGCTTCTGGTATGAAGCCAAGTACTCGTTTGTATGCCTTTTTCGATGGTGAAAATGTAACGTCTTACATCACACCAACTGATTCTAGTTTTGCTAATACGGCAAATGAAGGTGCAAACTTACTCTCAGATTCAAATGGTAATGTTTATGGTATTTTCCGCTTACCAAATAATGATCAACTTAAATTCTTAAATGGAAATTTAAGATTAAGGTTATCTGATAGTCCAACAAATGAAACAAATAAAGGTCTGTATACAACACAATCTAGTGCTGTATATAGTGCTCAAGGACTTTCAGTATTTAAACAAGGCGCCGTGATTTCAACTAGAGATGTTGATGTCTCTACTACACGAGTTTTTGAAACAAGAACATCTTCAAGTTTTACTGCGTTTCCCGAAACCAACGGGGGCGTTCAGGGCGATGGAGACGATGCTGATCCAATTGCTCAGACATTTAGAGTTGATGATGGAGAAATACAAGGTCAAGTTACTGGTTCATTTTTGACAAAGATAGATCTTTTCTTCAGAACAAAAGATCCAGATTTACCACTTCAATTGGAAATCGTTGAGGTAGACCCATCAACGTCATATCTTACAAATAAAGTGGTTCCTTTCAGTAAAATAGAAGTCCCTTCTGCTGACGTTAATGTGAGCGAAGACTCTTCTGCTCCAACTCCTATTATTTTTCCAACACCAATTTATCTGCAGCGCGGTGAACAATATGCTTTCAAAATCATACCTGGTGGACTGAATCCAAATTACACTGCTTGGATTTCTAAATTGGGTCAAACAGACTTGATAACAGGTAATAGAATTGTAAAACAGCCAGCAACTGGCATGTTATTTGCATCTTCAAACGATTTAGCATATGCTCCAATCCAAGAAGAAGATATTAAATATAAGATGTACTTTGCTGATTTTGGATCAAACCAAACCGGTACTGCTGTATTTAAGAACATTGACAAAGAGTACTTTACTCTCGCAAATACTGATAGTATTTCAATTTTCAATCGTGTTGGTGAGACTGTACACGGAGAGTCTACTATCACCTTTACCTCACAACCGAGTGCAAATGTTGGACTCAGTCTACTCAGCACTGCAGGATCTGGTACAGGTGCAAATGGTGTTCTAACATTCAATAGTGCTAATACCGTAAGAGTTAAGGAAGTTACTACTGCTACTAAGTTCCAAGCGGGCGACACAGTAACAGTTATGAATGCAAATGGTTCTGCAACTGGAACGACCGCAACTATTCATAGTGTAACAACACCAACTGGTAAGGTATACTTTTATGATGCGACAACGCAGTCAAATACATTCTTACATCTAAGTGCACCGAGTGGATCATTTGCCGCAAATACATGGCTCCGTGGCCAAATTTCTGGTCAAGATGCAAGAATTAAAACAGTTGAAAATCTTAACGCTGATTTGTTTAATTCTAGAATGGGCAAGCTGATTCCAGACGGAACATCTTTATCTGCAATATCTAAGTTTGCAACAGCTCCAGCATCTCTTGACACTGCATTCCGGACATATAACATTGAGGGTGATAGTATATATGCAAATCGTAGATATATTTTTAGCAGGTCGAATGAAGTTGCAAATATATCGAGCCAAAAGTCTGGTGAAGTAAGATTTACTCTGACTAATAGTCAATCAGCACTATCTCCTGCTATTGATAATGATAGAACAGCTGTTCTCACTGTCGAAAACTTAATCAATAATGATTCGACGAATGAAGACACAAAGGATGTTGGTAATGCTCTTGCTCGATACGTGATGCGAACTGTTACGCTCGATGATGGCCAAGATGCTGAAGATCTCAAGGTGTTCATCGGTGCTTACAAGCCATCAACTGCTACAATCAAAGTCTTTGCAAAACTCTTGAATGGTGAAGACGGTGATGATATGGATGACAAGACCTGGATCGACATGACACAGGTTACGCCAACAACGGTATTCTCTGACAGTGAAAATCAAGAAGACTTCGAAGAATATGAATACACATTGCCGACTGCCAACCTTACTGGCGATAACGGAGAGGTGCAGTATACAACTGCTGATGGAGTGACATTCACTGGATTCAAGAGATTTAAAATTAAGGTTGTCTTGCTCTCAACTTCAACATCTCGTGTACCTCGGATGCGTGACTTCCGAGCTGTAGCACTTCAAATCTAGGAAAATAAATAAATGAGGCTACAATCAATTAAAGATGTTGATGGTTATAAGAGAGATGAGGAATCGAGTGCAATTCTTTCTGTAGATAATGCTGCACTTCAGGCTTATAAAATTAAAAGAAAGAATCAGAACGCAGTTCTGGACGATATAAATAGTATAAAATCAGAACTTGAAGAGTTGAAAACTATGCTAAAACTTATTCTCTCTTCGGAAAAAGGTAATTAAACATGGGTAAAGTAGCTAATGTAGCACTGTCTGACACATTTGATACTTGGAGAGTAAGATCAAATCAGTCATTTACAAACTTGTTTGAGATTAATCCTACAGCAAATGTTGTAAGTGCAAACTCAATTACAGTTGGTAGTAATACATCCATTACAAGAGCTAATACTTTTATTTCAACTCATACTCAGTTTACAGGCGCTAATACCAACATTCGTGGTGGGACACTCCTGGTAACTTCAAACACAAACATTAACGGAACATTGCTAGTCAACGGTGCCGCTCCAGGTACTGATGATAACGCACTTGCATTCGCAATCGCATTAGGGTAAAGAAATATGGCAAACGTATTTGAAACATTTACATCCAGAGGCGTTGGGGTGTCATTAACTGCTGTTGGATCTCACACAGTTGCAGGCGGTACGACTGAAACAATAATTGGTCTCACCGTATCAAACGTGACAGGATCTGCTGTTAACGTAAACGTTGCGTATAACGACGGGTCAAATGATACCTACATTGTTAAGAACGCTCCTGTTCCTTCCGGTGGTGCTCTTACACCAATCGGAGGTGACCAGAAGATTGTTCTTACAGTCGGTGATTCATTAAAGGTATCATCCAATACTGCTTCGTCTATTGATGCTGTGATGTCACTGCTGCAGCAGACATAAGGAGTTAAGACATGCCTTATATTGGTAACAGACCAGCAGATCCTACTGAAGCTGATAATTTTGTTGTAGATAATTTTACAGCTGGTGTTGGTTTTACCGCTGGTAGTTCAACTACAGTAACTCTGAGTACTGCCCCAGCAACTGAAAATGCCATTATTGTGACAATGGATGGTGTGACTCAGCACCATGATACGTATGCCGTCAGTGGCACAACTCTCACATTTGATGCAACAATTCCATCTGGTATTTCAAATATTGAAGTTCAGTATTATATCAAAGCCATTCTTACGACTGTTGCCGATCTTAGTGTAACGTCAGGCAAACTTGCAGGCGGTGCAGTTACAGCCGGTAAAATTGGAACAGGTGGTGTATCTGCTAATACACAACTTGCTGCTGGTGTTGTTACAGCACATGCAACTGCTGCCGATATTGCAAAGACTGATACAGCACAATCATTTTCTGCAGCACAACGTGGTACGGTCAATGCACTCGGTGTGTATCATGGTCTTGGCGGAAATACAGTATCACTTACTCTTACTGATGCAAACCATTATTCACTCACCTCTAATGCAAATTTGACTATTGCAAATCCAAGTGGTATTAATGCTGGTCAAGGTGGCAGTATTGTATTTACTTCAAACGGTTCGTTCACAGTTTCGTGGGGTTCATACTGGCGGTTTGCTACAGGTACAGCTCCAACAATGTCAACTACTGCTGGTAAGCAGGACCGAGTTGATTATTATGTAGCATCTTCCAATACAATTCATGCGGTTGCCACGATTGATCTCCTTGGTACTGCATAAGGAGTTTTAGTATGCCATTTATTGGTGAAACATCCATCAGAACAGGTGCTTCTAGTGCCGGCGGCGCCGATCTAGGCGATCCAATTGAAAACAGTATCCGGCTCAACGATGATGATACGGCACATATGAGAAAGACCTTCAGTGGAGCTGGTGATGACGGCACTAGAGGGACAATCCGGCTTCGGGTGAAGCGGGGCAATCTCGGCAGCTTCCAGCACTTCACCGAGGCGGACGGAACAACCCCGTGTATCACAATTCGTTTCACGTCCAGTGACCAAATCCAAATCTTGGATAAAGCCGCGACGGCTTTTAACAAGATTACCACGCGCGTCTTTCGGGATACTACCGGATGGTATGACCTCTGCATTTCTTGGAACACAAACGACGCAACCGCAGAAGATCGCATCCAGCTCGAAGTAAATGGGGTGCGAGAAACGTCTTTTGGTACGAACGTCAATCCCGGTTCTGCGGTGGATTTGAAATACGGTTCTGCCCTGGTTCACACAATCGGCGGCAATTCAGTCTCCACACCGACATTCTTGTTCGATGGCCTGATAGCCGAGTTTTATTACATCGACGGGTTAACCAAGGCGGCCAGTGACTTTGGCCGATTTTCTACTACAGACCCAACTAAGTGGGTTGAAAGCGCCTACACTGGCGCTTTCGGAACCAATGGATTTCACTTGGATTTCCAAGTTGCACCGGGAACGGGGAATGGCGCTGGTACCGATGTTAGCGGTAATGGAAACCACTTCACCGATAGCGGACTTACTGCGGACGATCAATTAAGTGATAC
>Ga0208767_1000981_pt1 | contig 23152 bp, 18 predicted proteins | sample VirMetDEL_Mar_21_FD_184514 | JGI IMG/M metagenome (GOLD analysis project Ga0208767, IMG submission 184514) | Aqueous microbial communities from the Delaware River and Bay under freshwater to marine salinity gradient to study organic matter... | ecosystem: Environmental > Aquatic > Marine >... | reverse complement strand
AACGGTGCCGAGGTAGCGAATGATGCTTCGTCGGCGGAGCAGTCGTACGGCGTTCACACCGGAACTGGCCCGGGCGGTGGAACCGTGACGCTGCTCTCGATCGGCAACCTTGCATCGACGGACGCCGCGGAATCCAAGCGTGCTGTCATCGTTCCCATGTTCCGCATGGTCAGCGAAGACTCGACACGCAGTGCCAAGAACTACTGGTTCTCCGCAGGCAATGAAGTGAAGGTGGTGTGCTGATGAGCATGTTGTCCTCATCCTGCTGCTGCGGAAAGTGCTACTTCGGTGCGAGGTCTACAGACCCCGACGCCGCGGCCTGCGCTCACGGGACCGCCGAGACTTTGGAGTTGAGGATTCCGAGGCCAGCGTACGGGTTTGGTTACAACTATTACGACTACCAGAGCCAGCAGGGAGCGCAGTGCCCCTGTGAGGGCCAGTACACGACAAGAACCTACTGCCCCTTGTCCTTGTGCATCGAAGTGGATTACCTCCACTTCCACTGCGACACGAACCGAATTTACACTTGGAACATTCTGCCGATTGTTGGCGACCTCTATCCGCCAGAGCAGAGTGTTTGCTGCGGGTATAGCGATCCCACATGCGATGACGTTCAGTGTCTCGGCGGCAGTGCATCTCTCTGTTCATCTACCCACCGCCTTGTCACGGGCGACCGTGCAACTTGCAGTATTGAGGCTGCGATCGGAACTGGGGGGTCGGGCGGAACTGTGCCGAGGCTTGGGTCTGACACGGATATAGCCCCCTGTGAGTACGGGGATTCGTTCTACTGGCTTCAGGGTATCGCGAACAGTTCCACCTCGGACCTGTTTCGCAAGTACACGGTTGCGGCAGACGGCACCCCAACGGCCACCACTTCTAGGTCTCTTGAGCAGACTGTCTTGTGTGTTGTTCACAAGGAGAAGTGGTGGTACAGATCGAGTAACTCACTCACCAAGTCTGACTCCGATGGTGGCTCTGCAATCGACCGCTCGGCGGCGTTATGCCGGACTCCGAGGTATTGGATATTCGCATGCTCTGGTGTTCCCCTGTTCCACTTTGAGTTGTACGACGCATATCACGTCCATGGGACAATCACCGAAGCGGAGATGAAGCAGATATTCCGGGCCATCGTGCATCACGATGTTGAGTTGCCCGAGTCAGCGATGGACAAGTTGGAATCTGCGGGCGTGCTTCAGGTTAAGGATTTGTCTAGGACCGACGGCAAGATCATCGAGAAGTCGATGAACTACGTCAACGGCGGCAAGACTGTGACTCAGACCCGCCAGTTTTACGCAAGGCCCGGCGGATGGACGTATGTCTGCCACGACTGGAACCCGAGCGGAAGCAACGAAGAAGCGATGTGCAACGGCACCAGTGGTTACTTCTGGCCCTATGAAATTCCCCGCCAGACTTCAAACGCCGACAACTGCTCCTTTGGGCCTAGTGCGGATCAGTGCTACACGGCGGCTCCCGTTCCTACGAATAACTGCCAGTGCGAAACCGTTGCGGCTTCTGCGGGTGCCCTCTGTACTGACGTGTGCGGATTCAGCCCAAACCCCGGATTGTGTGTCCCTAACACCTTGGTTAGTTGTGCGACGAACGATGGAACCACTTGCACCCAAGACACCATCGTTGGCAACTGCAAGGGTGTCTGGGTTCAGTTCACCCAGTATGAGTTGCAAGACCTTTCGACCAACTCCTATCGATGCACGATGACAAATGATGGATACATATGCCGGGTGCCCAACGGTGGATCTTGCAACTTCGGCGACTTGCCTGACGAGATATCACACTTGATGCCAGAAGTTGTTGCCGCGGCAGAGAGAACAACGCCCGCTGACACATCGATCTGCTGTGACAGCATTGGAACGAAGAAGGTCGGCACTACGGTCTGCGTTGCCACAAATCCCAATGGAACAGCGTGTGACACCCCGGATCAGTGGGGTGGGAGTGTTTGCTCATGAGTCAATACTTTGGAACTCGTCCCACCAGACGATCGCTCAAGCGTGTGGAACCAGACCCCGAACCCGAGTACCCGATGCGTGGACTCGGCGATCTGGTTGAGAAGGTCACCACGAAGACGGGCATCAAGGCCGTCGTTGACAAGGTCGCAAAGGTCACGGGCAAGGACTGTGGCTGCGGCAAGCGAAGAGACAAACTGAACCAACTGGTTCCGTTCAAGAAGGAAGACGGCAATGAGTAATTTCGGAACAGCAGCGGCGGCGAACGTGGCGGGGTCGCTCATTTCGTCTCAGCGCACTGACGAGCAGAAGTTGAAGGCGAAGGCGGCAGCCGAAGCCGAGCGACTGCGGCAAGAGAACGAGGGTGTCATCGACCAGATGCGAGAGCGTCAGGCCGGGGAACTCGAAGGCACGGCTACATACGGAGACCGCGAGGTTCCTCGGGGTGCCCAGAGTTTCCAAGACCGGAACAAGACACAGCGTGACCTTGAGATCGAAGAGTCCCAGCGTCGCCGCGAAGGTGAGTCCGCCCTTGACTACATGGAGCGGATGGCTGTCACGAACCCGGACGCGGAACTGCAAGGTCTGGCCGCAAGGGAGCGGGACTACCGTGACACGAACGAGTATCTGGAGAGAGAGTCGGCCCTGAAGAGGCTTCTCGCTCAGGGTTATGGCAACGGCCCGATTGATCCGGGCATGCAACGCCTTGCTTCCGAGTTTGTCCAGCGTTACCCAGACGAGTACCAGCGGATCTTGGCGGAGCGGCGTGGCGAAGCCCCGGCTCGATCCGTGACACAGACCGAAGAAGAGCGGACCGCGGCCCTGAACCAAGCCGCCGATGTGATGGGTGAGTTGTATGACCCCGCCAAGACCGAGGAGATCGGTGATCGGGTTGACCGCACCAACAAGACGAGAAACCGCAATCGATTCCTAGCCCTGCCAGAGGAAGAGCGGCAGAAGTACGCGGATGCAGCCAACAAGATTTACAGCGAACAGGCGGGTTCCGATCCGGGCGGGAGCATTAGTCCGTCTGCGATTCTTGACATCGCGGCCGATCTCTACACCAAGCAACTCCGCAGGGAGCGTGGCCTAGACAGAGAGAGCCGCAGTGCCCGCCAGTCCGAAGTCGCTCGCTCTCGTGCCATCAGTGCCATCTCTTCTCGGCACGGGGGTGACCCGGAGATGGTTCGTCGGGCCATCAAGAACTTCAACAGTCGGAACCCTGACAATCCGCTTCAGCCCGAAGACTTCGATCTTCCCGCAACCGGCCAGAGCGTCAGAGCCCGCCCCGGCGAAGTGGTCGAGGTAGATGACATCCGGTCGGTCAACCCTCGCGGGGTGTCCAATGGCTCGATCCTGATGGATCCTTCCGGTCCTTATCGTGCGAGGCGTCTTTCCGACGGGGGGATCAGGTACTCGGCGGTTCTTCAAGATGCCAACTCTGGATTCTTCTTCCCTGATCCCGATCGGTTCTCCACCCAGTCTGCATTCGACGGAATGATGTCGCGTCAGGACCGGGTCAACATGAGACAGGCGATCATGCAGTCGGGCAACTCTGTCATGGCTCAGGAGCAGCGTCGGCTCGAAGCGGCGAGGGAGGCTGCGTCAAGCAGCATTCCCGAGATCCGCGAGCAGGGTCTCAAGGAAGTCAACGATCTTGAACAGGAACTCCACTACCGATACGCGACGGAGTCGGCCAGCCTGACTTCGCCGGGCGGTGCTGGACCTCGCGAAGACATTGACATTCCGGCCTCGGGCGGCCGGTCGCAGAGGGCGGAGAAGCCGATCTCCTTCGATGATGTCAGGGGTTACATCAGTGAAGTCATGGGTGGATCGGATCGTGACGCCAAGAAGCGATTTCAGGCAATGACTCCTAAGGAGCGTGAGGACGAGGCGTTCCGGATCCTTCAGGAGGGCAGGCAGCCGTACGTCGCCAGTGGCGGAGCAGCACCGCAGCAGGCTGCTCCTGCTGGCGGTTCGCCGCTTGCTGGCCGGGGTCCGTCGGCTCCTTCAGGGGCCGCCCCCGCTGGCCGGGCCGGTTTCTTCGTCAATATGTCCCCAATGGAGAAGCAGAACCCTCCAAAGAAAGTCGATTCGCAGGGTTGGCTTCGGTACAACGATTTCATCATTGAAACTCTGGCGTTCAATGTTGACAGGGCCGAGGCCCAAGGGTTCCCTGTCACAGAAGCCTACCGGATGACATTCGAGCAATTGTCTGATTCGTACGGTGTGAACACGGACAGGATGCCGAGGAAGAACATCCCGATCCTGATGAAAGCGATCAAGGATCTCCGAACCGTCATCGAAGGAGCAGGACAGTGAGTCAATCAGGACTTGGCGACCGGATGCGTGAACTTTACCGGGACAAGTACAAGGGTAAGGTGTTTACTGCCCTTCGCTCCGGCGAAGAAGAGGAGCGGCTGGCAGAAGAGTTCAAGCAGATGGGCACTCTGGAGAAGGGTGCAACGTACCTAGCCGAAACGGGCCAAGAGACTGTCGAGCAGTTGGGCCGCGAACTCACCTATGGCGGCATGACGCTTGGGGCCATGGCTGGCGATACCTTGCAGCGGGTGGATCCCCGCGGCGGGCTCACCGGCCAGATCGGTGGTGCGATATCTGAGTCTCTTCCGAGCATGGAAGAGATCGGGGGAATGCGGCTGGTCGAGCAGGCCCAGAGGGATCCCTCTGTCTTTGACGACGCTTACATCTCTCCGCGTGACTTGGGCGGAGTGGCGGGCAGCGTGGCCCTCAACGTGGCGACGATCGCTTCCGGCGGCATGGCAGCCCCAGTTACTGTTCCGGCCTTGTTCGCCCAGACCGTGGGCGGGATCGTGGGCAGTTACGCCGAAAGCATCGCAGCGAATCCTGAGGTTGAGTATGAACCCGCGGTGGCGGCGGGGCTGACAGCGATTGCGGTCTTGGAAACGGTGGGCGGCGTCGGCACCGGGATCAAGTTGCCCATGGTTCTGGCTCGCAAGGCTGGCGGCAAGGAGATTGCCAGAGCATTGGCTGCGGGGGCTAGAGAAGCAAAGAAGTCTGGGTCTCGTGCAGGTGCGAGGCGATTCCTTTCCATCGCAAAGGACTATGGAATCGCGGCTGGCGCGGAAGGCTTTGAAGAAGTTGGCGAAGAGGCCCTCGAAAGCCTTGCCACAATCATGTACGAGCCGGAGTTCGATGAACTCCGGGAGAGGATTGCGTCCGGAGCCATCGATGCCAAGGACTTGAAGGATATGTATGACATGTCCTTCGAGGGTGGCCTGAAGACTTTCCTTCTCGGGGGTGCGGGCGGAGCAGTTGGGTTTGGGGCCGCCAGACTGAGTCAGCGGGACAAGGTTAGGCAGCAGCGTGAGAAGGCTATCGCTGCCGCTGAGAAGGAACGGATCGCTCTGGAAGTCACCACTGGTGAGATCGCTCCGGACGGGCCTCGGGCAGACGAGGTTGCCGCCGAGGATGTCACGCCCGAAGATGTCCCGGCCTCCGAGCCGGGCGAGGCGACATTCGCCGACTTTGACAGTGACGAGTTCATGGACCGTCTTGTCGCCGAGGATCCGGAGGCTGTCGAGAGAATCCTTATGACCCCCACCGGCCGACCCCGCAAGGGCGGTCGGAGCAAGGCTGTATGGGAAGGCGTTCTCCCCGCAGGGATGAAAACCAATCAGCCCCAGAGGGAGAAACTGTTCGGCCGTCTCAAGGAGGCGAGGGATCGTGCCCGTGCGGCTGAGGTTGCAGGCGATGTTGGCGGGGTGGGGACGACCACCGTCACCGTTGGTGACGCCGAAGTCGTTGTACCCCCCGTTGAAGATGTGGCGGTCGAAGACACGCTTTCCCCCGCCGAAGAAGAACTCGCAGACCTTCGCCGAGAAGAAGAGCGGCTGACTCAAGAGTTGGTCGAGGCCCAGTCGTTCGATCCCGAAGGGTTTGAAGACAACCCCGAATACCAAGAGGCTTCAAGCAGGCTGTACGAGGTTCAACAGGAGATCGAGCAGCGTCAGGAAAAGGCTCTCGACGAGGCTGACCCCGATGCATACGACCCCGAGTGGTCAACCGCTGCTCCTGTCACGCAGAAGAACGTCGATGCAAGCACTCTCGAAGAAGAGCCGGGAACCCAGATGGGCTCGATGCCGGGCGGAATCGCAACTCAGGCTTCGACCGGACGCAGGTTCTATGTCAAGCGGTACGAGAACCGCGAGCAGGTACGCAACGAGGCTGTCGCGAACCGCTTGTACGCGGCTGGTGGCGTCAACGTGCCGAACACCGGCCTGCTTCGTGAGGGTGACGAAGTGGTCGGGGTTGCGTCAGAGATGGTGCCGGGCCTGACTCAGGGCGTGGCCCCTGATGCGGCAGACGGCTTGATCATGGACGCATGGCTTGCCAACTGGGATGTCGTCGGACTTGAGAACGACAACCTTCTGGTTGACACGGAAGGCCGGGCTATTCGGATTGATCAGGGTGGTGCCCTGACAACTCGGGCTCAGGGTGCGCCCAAGGGCGAGGCGTTCGGCAACACCGTGGGCGAGATTGAAACTCTGCCCGCGATGAACGAAGCCCTGTCTGGGGCTTCGCCAGCCCAACTCCGCCGAGGCTTCCAGAATCTGGAGTCAATCAGCGAACAGGACATCAAGCGGATCGTTCAGGAGAACAGCACTGGTGACACGGCGTCCGACAACCGCCTGATCGCCACACTGATCAAGCGTCGTCGAGACCTGCTGTCTCGCCGGGACGAGATCATTGGATCGGCTGACGCTGAGTTCTCAACTACTGCCGCTGCGCTCGAGATTGATGCGGTCAACGCCTCTCGGCCCGAGACCTTCGCCCTGCTGACTCCGGAGCAGGAGGCGAACCTCACCGATGGCGAGCGACAGATCGCCGAGAACGCAAGAAAGCGGCTTGGCAAGGAAGTTGTCTTTGTCACGCAGACCGCAGGCACCCGCCGCAACGGGTTCATTCTCAACCGAGACTCGAACCGCATCTACCTCGTTGTCCCGTCTGACACCCAAGGGAACATCGCCAAGGTTGCAGAGCGTCGCGGGATATCCGAGCGTGAAGTCCAAGAGGCTTATGAGGCTGTCCTGCTCCAGACCCTTCTCCACGAGAACTACCACCTCCACGAGGGTGTCGATGGTTCGGAGTTGACAGATGACCAGAAGGCTTCGCGTGCTGCGGTCCACTCGGTCCTGAGCCACGCGGCCAACGTCCGGTTCAACAACCGGATCATGGCTCTCGTGGATATGCGTGAAGCCGGTGTAATCGACGATGAGACATTCGCTCGCGAGTTGCGTGCCGAGGCTGCTACCGATCTCGTGACCCTCGGTCAGACCGGTGTCGAGGCGATGTTCCTTGACAGGGGCCTGCTCCGTAACTCGATGGCTCGACTTCGCATGCTGGCGAACCGCATCGGCGGTCCGAAGGAAGTGAAGGCTATCTCTCGGATCGTCCGGAACATGACCCGTGACGGACAGCCGATTGTCACGAGCCCTGAGGTGGTCGGCGAGACGGTGGAGATGTCTACCTCATACCCGTCTCCGAGTGAGCGGCCGGGCTACGACCCCGAGGCGGGCTACGCTCCGAACAGCGAAGTCCCAGCCCTTGCCTTCAGGAATGTGACGGCCGCAGATATTCAGGCCGCTCACCAGAAGAACATCAGGCAGGGATACCTGACTCCGTTTGAGACCGATGAACTTCAGGCCGCGATTGACAAGGGTGATGCGATCGCCCGAATGTCTCCCGACGGCCACTCCGGCTACGTCCTCAAGAAGACGGGGATCGGCTGGGATATTGGGGGCGTGTTCAACAATGAGGGAGGCGTCAAGGGTGCCGGACGCGCGGCACTGATCGACGGCCTATCTCTTGGCGGAAATACTCTGGATTGCTTTGACGGCTATCTGCCCCTGTTGTATGGTAACTTTGCGTTTGTTGCCACGCATCGGATGAAGTTCAACCCGAAGCACGCCCCGCCTGCGTGGAAGATCGAATCCGACGGCGACCCCGATGTCGTCATCATGACCTTCACTGGAGCCACGAATGAAAAGCAAGCCCTCGTCGATCTCGCCGGGTACTACGCCGAAAACCCCGAAGCCAAGCGGAAGCAAGTCGGGGAACTCGTCGAAGACTGGCCTAGTGACGCAAGCAGAACTTCGAGCCCATTTGTCCGAGAGGTACGACAAGAAGCAAGTCGCCTTGATGATGCGACAAATGAAATCGTTCGACGGGTTCTGAACCCAGAGTTCTCGACGCCGGGCCGTGAAGTCCTCCGGTCCCACATTCCCTACGTTGACTTCGCGAGGGTGGTAGCCAACCCCACCTCCGAGAGCGTTCTTCAACTGTTCGTTGATTACCGAGCGTTCAGCACTTTCAAGGCTGCCCCGAAGAAGGGCGAGATCAAGGCCGAGCAGGTTGCCCGGGAGATGGAATCTCTGGGTATGGCTCCCGACGAGGGCATCGCCCAGTACGTCGCCAAGCACTACAAGGAAGCGATCTCGGTTGCACCCTCGTCCACTCTTCGGGGTGACAGTGAGGTCTTTGGCCCGCGTGGTCGGGTCGAAACCGAACTGAGCAACATCTTCAAGGACAACCCGAGCCCCACGGCGGATCAACTGTCTACGGTCAAGGGTGCCCCCGTCCCTCGCGATGCGAAGAACGGGGTCGTGGTTGTCAATCACACGCCTGCTGGCAAGGGTGACCGGGAGAAGATGGCGGCAACCTTTGTTCGCAATGCAGAGGAGTGGCTCAAGGGATCTGGCACGAACTATGTCGTGACAGACAATGACGCCGAGGTCGAACGCCTGCTGAAGGATCACGACACGGTTGTGGTTTCGAGTCCTTCGGTCACCGCCCTGCACATGAAGCCGACTGTCATCGATCGGCACAAGGCACCCCGGGACTACGCCGAGTTCGTCGAGGCCGCCCGCGAGGCGGTGGCCCTTGGTCATCACAACTGGTATCGAGACTTCGGTCGTGAGTTCGGAGAACTGTTTGGCCGAGAAGCCTTGGTCGAGGCGGCCTTTGTCTTCGGCGTGACATCTGCCCAGTCGCCTGTCGAAGTCAACTTGGCCGACACCCTGTTTGTCATGAAGGCTGTCCGCGAACACCGAAGGCTCGGAAAGCCGTGGAACGTCGAAGCCGTCGCCGCGTCGATCTTCAACGTCAGGCGTCGAACCAAGCACACCAAGACCGGGACCGCCCTGCCATTCGTCAAGGACAACATGGCGAAGTTGATGGCGAGGTTCTATGTCAACGGGCTTGAGGACGCCGAGACTTCGATCAAGACCCGAACCTACTCGGGCAACATCGTGGCCGGTGGGCTCAACAACTTCTACCCGCATAGCGTTCAAGACCGCCACATGGCGGCGATGTTCGGGTTCAACCCGGGGTCGGTTGATTCGATCTCGGGCAAGTTCAAGACGGACAAGTTGCTGAAGGGTGACTATGAGAACCGGTACGCCTCGTACCTGACTCAGCGTCTCACGATGGAAGAAGGTTTGGTCGGGCTCACCCCCAGTCAAATGCAGGCCGCACTCTGGTTCTTCATCAAGTCTGGACGCAGCGTCTACGCGGATGTCGAGGTCAAGGAGAACGCCGGGGCGATCAAGGCATTCGAGGATGCCAACCCCGATGTCACGATGGGAACCCTTTCGTCGGCGATGAAGTTTGCCGAGTATGAGGTTTCCGACCTGCTGGCCGAGATGGATCTGGACCCCACGCCCATCGAGGTCGGAAACAACGTGCCCGGGTTCACGATGCACAAGTTCGGATCGACCGACTACTCGGCGGGCAGTGCTGAAGCACGGCGTCTGTCGGAGATCATGGCCGCGGACGGTGCAAGGGTGACCCTGTCTGGGTATCCCAACATCGAAGCCCCGGGCATTCTCGTTCCGGCCATGCCGATGCACGACTCGGTGATGGACGAGTTGCACCAGAACATCATCTCTGCTGTCACGGAAACCGATGGGTCTGTCCGCCTGCTCAATGACATGGGCACGCCCCACATGCCCCTCATGGGGTTCAGCGGTGCCGTGAACGGCGACCAGTATCAGGGCCTGCACATCATCCCGCTGGTCGGCAGCATCACCAACCCCGCGGCGGCTCGTGTCATCGGGTCCATCGTTGGTCTCGGAACCATGCAGCCTCGGATGGCAACGATCCAGAACACCCCTGACGGGGAGTCTTTGACCCTTCGTGTCAGCAGGGCTGACGGCGAAGCGATCCGAGATCGCGACGCCGACCGGATGAACAAGTCGTTGGGCGTATTCCACAAGGGCCACGGCGATGTGATCCAGTCGGTCGGTCCCGACGCCAAGTTCATCGAAGTCACAATCACCCCAAGGCCCGGAAGCAGCGTTGACAATGACGTTGTTGCCGCCAAGTACGAACAGGTATCGAAGGAGATAGCGAATGCGACAGGAGTCGAAGTACGGGCAGAAGCCTTCAGAAGCGAAGTCGAAATCACCGAAGCGTCCCAGTACGCCGGGGTCATCTCAGAGTCTGGTCTTTCTGCCGGACAACCATCCGACCTACTTGGAAGGGTTCTCAGCGAGGTCTCTACCCCGGTCCTCTCGGTCCTCGAATCAAACGGATTCGGGTTCAACCGAGACCGGTTCATCGAAGGAACGGGAATCGAGCGAGGCGTAGTCGAAGCCTCGATTCCGATGGTCGAGTTCTCAACCCCGGCTGAAATGGTTGGGATCATGCCTCTGGCAGACCAAGACGCCCTGCGTATTGACCCTGATGTCACTACGGTTTCGCCTGATACTGACTCCATGGGCGAAATGGCGGCGGCAGAACTTCGGTGGTGGTCGAGTCTGGAGCAAGACGACCGGCAGATGATCGGTGCTTGGGTCGCAAGTGCGGGATTCCAAGGCGACGGGTATACATACAGCGGTGTCTCTGACAAACTTCGCGAGCAGATTTATAGAGGCAGCCGCTCGTTCAGTGGGCTCTTCTGGACCGCCTCTCGGATTGTCGGCGGCATCAACAATGGCACCATGTCTGCGGACAAGGGGGTCATCGGTACGATGCTCGGGAGCCAACTTGACACAAGGCTGGACACGGGGCGAGCCCGGGAAATAAACGAGGCGGTTGGCCGGGGTATCGCGGCCGGGCTTGAGTCGGTTTACAGCCGAGACAACCAAGATGACTTCGGGTTCATGTTCCCCGAACTGCTGTTCGATGTTCATGGCAACTGGCTTGGCAACCCCGTTCTTTACGGGACTGCGAAGGCTAACGGTCTTCAGCCCATGTTGAAGCATGGTCTCGATGACTTGCTCGGAGTCTATATCGCTGTGCCCCCCGAAATGACTGAAGAGGTCATCAACGAATATGCGCCCCGCTTGGTGTTCACCAAGGGTGAAGATGTGTTTGTCCAAATCGCACACGTTGGGAGCGGAATAAGCACAACTGATCTACTGCCGTCGGGCGAGTTGGCCCAGAGGATCACGACCGCAAACATCGTGGACTCACTAGGTGCGACACAGGTCATTCCTCACACCTTGCGATCTGCGATGGCGAGGGAGATCACCCGGGAGGTCACGCCCCTTCTGGATCAGTTCCACAAGAACATGAAGCGTTTCACCCCGCTTTACAACCGCCTTGTCAGGGCTCTTGCCAAGGCTCCCAAGTTGGAAGGCAAGGTGTACCGCGGGCACTTTGTTCGCCGAGGAGATTTCTTGAGCCGGTTCAGGGAGGGTGACATTTTCCGGACTGACACTCCGGCATCCATGTCAACCAACCCCAAGAGCGCGCGTGGATTCATGGGTGACAACACAGACGAGAATGTCCTTGACGCAAAGAGGATGGCGAAACTCGCCATCGCTGGAACGCCCGTCGCCCAGTGGCCCGATTTCCTTCGGGCCATATCCGGCAAAGATAACTCTGATACTTTCGGCCCGGGCCTTGACGACATGGCAATCATGTTCGAGATCCAAAGCAAGACCGGACGGCTTGTTCATACTCCGGGAATGATGGGAGAGCGAGGCGACCTTTCTCCCCAGAAGATCGGAGGCGTCCCGAAGCGTTCCCGTGGGTATCAGATTATAGATGACGATTCCCCTGAATCCAGAGAAGACAGAACTCTGGGCGATCTGCTGAGGCAAGCAGACGAAGCAGCGGACTTCCGTGGGCAGATGGCAAACGTCGCAGAAATTCTCCGGGATCAGGGCCACATGACCGCCGAAGAGGCGGCAGAGATTGGAAGTATCGAGGCATACACCAGTTCCCCAAGTGGAATCAGTGAAGGCGAGTTCGAGATCGCATCCATGCCGGGGACGGCTTACCAGATCATGCGAGTCGATCCCGTGAGCAACGTGATCACGCTCAGGGAATTGGATCCTGATCCGAACCGCGACAGCAGTCTCCCCGTGTTCGCTGAGTTCTCGACTCCGCCCCCGGCCACGCCCGCTCCGACCGAGCCTGACATTTCGACCGAGACCGCCAACTCGATCATGTGGCATCGCGATAAGGGCAGAAGGAAGCGTGCCGCGATGTACTTCCGACGATCGGTTCAGGACCGGTTCGTTGATCTGGACTATCTCCAGCGTGACATCGCTGAGGCATACGGAATGCCCCTCGACATCTCGGAAGATCCGATCGCCAAGATTAGATCGATGCCGGGAGAGGTGGCCCATCGGGCCGAGCGGTTCTCGAAGCGAGTTGTCGAACCCCTTGCCAAGGCGATCGCCAGAGCGGGCCTGACTCAGGCTGAGATGGGAGAGTATTGCTGTGCCATCCACGCACTCGATGTCAATCGAGAACTCGGGGCCGCAACCCCGGCCGTCGCTGGCGGTGCCATCGACTCCGGGCTTTCGGATGATGAGGCCAAGGCGATCATCTCGCGGATGGAGAACAGGGCTGACATTGACATCAACGAGGTCAACTCCCTCCAACAGCGGGTCGTCGGCATCGGCAGGCAGAACCTTCGCAAGGCGAAGAACGCTGGTCTGATCTCGCAGAAGCAGTTCGATGACATGAATGAGGTGTACCCGAACTACGTTCCGTTCTGGAATGCGTTCGATCCCAACATCGACTCGTCCACCCATGGTGCCGAGCAGTTCACGGTGCCCACCGAAATCTTCAAGGCGAGAACCGGGCGAACCGCGAACTCCTTGAAGGGGAACAATGCGTTCTTCCAAGACCGTCTGGCGGCTCTCGCTGACCAGAGATACCGAATCATTCGCAAGGGGCTGAACAACGAAGTCCTGAAGAGGATGCTGAAACTTGCCACCAAGACCGGCGGCAACCTGCTCAAGGTCTACAAGCCCGGCATCACCACTGTCGTTGACAAGGATGGATCCCACCGTGCGGTGCCCGACTCCTCTTGGATGCGTGACCCAACGGTGTTCCGTGTCATGATCGACGGGAACCCAGTTCTGCTTCAGGTGACCAATCCGGAACTGGCTTCGGCAATGCGGAAGTCGTCGATCGACCCCGGCCGTGCGATGAGGCTCATCATGCGTCCGTTCCAGATGTACTCAAGCGTGTTCCGTTACTTCACGACCCAGTTCGGCAACCCGGACTTCACGTTCACCAACCCGGTTCGTGACATCCAGACCGGTGCGGCTTCGATTGCTGGCGAAAACACGAGGCTGTCGGCCTACAAGAACGGCAAGGCCAAGCAACTCGGGGTCGTCGATCGGCTCCGGATCATCGTTAGATCCGGGATCCAGTTGCCAAACTCTTGGGGCGCAGTTCTGGGGATCGGGACCGAAGCGGCCCGCAGGGACTACGCCAAGTACCGAGCCCTCGGTGGGCGTCAGGGAATCTTCAAGGGTCAGGATCCGATGGAAGCACGCCGCATGCTCCGCGAGGCTGCGATGTCAGCCACGCCCGTGACAGGAGTGGAGAGCGGCTACTACAAGGGCAGGCGTGTTGTTCGCGGAACCGTCGGGACGATCGCCAAGGTTTGGGAAGCCGTCAACATGATGTTCGATGACGGCATCAGGTTCGCGGCTTACCGCCAGTTGGTCCGAGAGGGGGTCCACCCGGAGAAGGCGGTCGAGACGGCGAGAGACCTAACCGTTGACTTCTCTCGGATGGGCAACGCTGGGCCTGTCGTCAACACCCTGTACGTCTACAGCAACGCGACCATTCAGGGTTCGACCAAGACCATGCGTCTGCTCAAGTCGAAGACCGGCAAGACGATCATCGGTGCCTACATCATGGCGGGTGTCATGAGTGAACTCTGGAACGATGACGAGGAAGACCGGGATGAGAACCTCCGAGACGACTGGGACCAGATCCCCGACTACCAGCGTGACGCTGACATGCACATCCGACTTCCGGAGGGCTTCGGCTCCGACGAAGACGCGGCTGGCTACTTGAAGATCCCTGTTGCCTACGGTCTCGCCGTTCCATTCGTGGCAGGGCGAAGGCTGGTCAGGATGATCAAGGGCAAGGACACGATCGGCGAAGGCAGCATGGCGATGCTGAATGCAGCGATCAGTCAGTTCGTCCCCGGCGGATTCGGCCAGCCTCTGTCAGCAGAAGATCCTCAGGGTGCCATGATCAGCACGGTCAAGGCACTGTCTCCAGACATCTTCGACCCAGCCCTCGGGCTGATGACGAACACCGACTGGCTCGGCCACTCGATCTACAACGAGCCCTTCCCGACTGACCAACTCAAGAACCGCTCGGCCATGGGGCGTGACACGACCGCCGAGTACTGGAAGGACGCGGCAGGGATGGTCAACCTGATGACCGGAGGAGACGAGGTTCTGCCCGGGGCCGTGTCAGTTCAGCCCGAGGTCATCCCGTTCCTGCTGAACGCTGTGTTCGGCGGCACGGCCAAGTCAGGGGGCAGGTTCATGGACATGCTTGAGCAGGGCATGCACGACGACTGGATCCGGAAGCACTACCCGGACGAGGCTGACACGCTGATCATGGATCGTGGTTACGACAAGATCCCTGTCATCCGAAGGTTCTTCAGCACGACCAACCAGCCGTACGATGATCGCACCGCCTACTACGAGTACAAGAAGATCGGTGACAAGGCCGACCAAGCGATCCGGGAGTACGATGAGCGGGGCGACTATGACAAGGCCCAAGCAATCGAAGACGCATCCGCCCCCGCCCTCGCGATCAGGGACATGACCAAGGAGGTCACCAAGTTGCGGAAGCAAATGCGTGACACGAAGGCGGCGATGCAGGCCGAAGGAATTGATGACATGGAGATCAAGGTCGAGATGCGTCGATTTGCTGCTGACATCAGGCAGATGCAGTCCGAGATCGCGGTCGCTTACCGAGAGGAGGAGCGGTATGCCGAGACCGAAGCGGGCTCCGACTAAGGAGATCAAGTGCAGTTCCGATCTCGTTGACTGGATGAACGATGTCGGCATGGTGCATGGGCTGCCTGTCAGGGACGTGGTCGATGCGATCGTCGGCGACTTCTACATGCAGGCGAAGGAAGACCAGTGGCTGCGGGATCGGATCATGCAGCAGCACGTTGAAATCACTGACGCGAGGCCAGCGTTCTGTTATCTCGATGAGAGGGGGCTGGCTCGTGTCAAAGCGAATCGTGATCGTCGGCTGAAGCAGGCCGGGATCGAAACCAAGAAAGGCCAGTCGATTCCTGACTGGCTCAAGTAGGAGCGTGACATGCCCAACGTGAATGGCAAGAAGTACCCGTACACCAAGGCTGGAATGGCCGCCGCGAAGAAGGCCGCCTCGAAGAAGAAGACGGCCAAGAAGCCGATGATCTCGTCGAAGAAGCGAGGCAAGCGATGAAGAAGCGAGGGCTGTACGCCAACATCAACGCGAAGAAGAAGGCTGGAAAGAAGATGCGGAAGAAGGGTGACAAGGGTGCCCCGACTGACAAGGCGTTCCGCGACTCGAAGAAGACGGCGAGGAAGAAGTAATGGCCGCGAAGAAGAAGGGTGCGATGAAGGGCTGCGGTGTGAAGAACGGCTGCAAGTCCAAGAAGGGTGGGCTCACCGCGGCGGGCCGCAAGAAGATCAACCGGAAGACCGGTTCAAATCTGAAGGAGCCTGTCACAGAGAGCAACCCAACCGGCAAGCGGGCCGCACGGAAGAAGTCGTTCTGTGCCCGGTCGCGTGGCTGGACCGGCGAGCGTGGCAAGGCTGCACGCAAACGCTGGAAGTGCTGAGTCCAAAAACAAACAAGCCCCCCCACCCGTAAGGGTGAGGGGGGCATTTGTTGGGGGGCCGTCCGGAGACCAATCCTGACCCCCCGAAGAGATCCGCCGGTGGTGAGGCCGACGGATCCGGGGGGATTGTATCAGTGACAGGCAGGAAGCGGCGAGACTTACTTTATTACTCGCACTGGGCACTACCTTGGGTAGTCTAGTGACCCAGACCGGATTCACCCCTGCGTCGGGGCACCCCTCATCGATTGACTCTGGGGTGGGCTGCTGGCCTTCGTCCGTGCGTTCCCCTCCTCAAGGCGAGGGGATTCCGCCACGCTTCCGTAATCACACCCACGGCCGTGAGCATGACGCCTGTTCATTTTTACTTCACGGTGAACACCACGCTGCCCTTCCGTCCCGGGATGGTGACGGTGATCACCGTCCCCTCCGGAGTGAGTTGAAGGTATCTCGTCAGAAGGCTGCCGTCGTCACGCCCGTACACACCGGGTTCGAGCAGTCTGGCCGCCTCCTTCTCGACCCGTTCGACGCGGGCCTTGCCCGTCTTGATGTCGATGGCCTCCTGAATCTTGCCCATCGCCACCATGTTGAGCATGGTGAAGTTCTCCTTGAGCGGCCTGCCGTTGGCCTCGTTTTTCCTGACACGTTGCTCGACCCGGACGATCCGGTCGTACTCCTCGCCGGTCATGTCAACCACGTCGTTCCGAGTCAGGCCCGCTTCGAGCCTCGCCTTCATCAGGCTGCCGCAGTTCTTGTGATCGTTGTAGGTCCGCTTGTTCCGCTTGGTCTTCATGGTCGGGTCTCCTCAAAATGGGGGTGATTGGATTTCTCGCTGGTCGAGGTGGATCCGCACGGATCCCCAGACCTCGGACAGCATGCCGTATGGCAGGTTGTTGCAGGCTTTCGCCTTGTAGTTCTCGTAGTCGATTGACATGACTTGGAGAAGGATCAGTTGGGCGACCCGCTCCCGGCCGGTGATGACACGGAAGGGGTAGTCGTTGTTGGGGGTCTCGATGATCTCACGCTCCGAGAAGCCCACCTCGTAGAGATGCTCGGCCTGTCGCGATCGAACCATCAACTGGCTGTGATCGTGTTCTGCCACGCCGTCGTCGGCGTATCCGTTGGTCGGGTCGAACTCCACGATCGAGAGTACGCCGGTCTTGGTGAATATCCACATCAGGAAATCTCCTTCTTCGCGAGGCTCATGAGAACCGCCTCGCAGTTGCGCCGTCGATGACCGGGGTTGGTGTGAAAGTAGTACCTCTCCTCCTCGACCGATCCGTCGTCGAGGCAAACGTGGCTGTAGTAGATTCCGAATCCGAACTGATGGATCAGTTCGGCTTGCCGCTTTCGGCACGCCTCGTTGGCCTTGCTTCCGACCTTCGTGGCGGGCATCCAGAACGTGGATCGCTTGCGGACTTGTTTGAGGTCGTCGTGGCCCTCGCGGTAGGCGTCGGCAACCTCGAAGGTTGCGATGTGAGTCTCGCACTCGACTGTGAATCTGGTGTTCATGATTGGTCTCCGGTAAGGGTGAATGGGTAAGATACCACACGTCTGGCGTGCGTCAAGAGGAAAGGTCAAGAATCTCCAAGTTTTTCACGATCACACTCAAAGGAACACGCTGCGTACCCAGCGATGTCGAGCAGGTTGTCCTTCTGCGGGACGGCCTGATGCCGGGCGACCTTGTCCAGAACCATGATCTGTGCCCACTCGCCCGTGGTCAGCGGGCGGGTGAGGACGTGAGCGAAGGCCGCATTGACCATGCCCACGGTGCGGGCGAAGTGGATCTCGGGCGGCCCGTACTTGGCACCACGCTGGTCGGTCGCGTGGATCGCGTCGGCCAGCAGTCTGGCCCGGGGGGTGATGGCTTCATCTTTCATGGGTGTCCTCCTTTGGGAAGATGACGAACAGGGGAGCGACGAGTACGCCGAGGCAGAACATCGCGACGATCAATCCGATCCGTGTCAGGACTTTCATGCTGCCACCTCCCACCAGTCGGGGGCACCGTGGCGGCATCGAGCCCACGACGCGAACCGGGACTTGTCTGCAAGGTAGTACCTGCGGTACGCCCTGACAGGGTCGATGTCACGATACTCGTCTGGCATGGCTTGAGCGAACGGCGTGAGGCCGAAGCCCTTGACCATGTCGGCACGGTCGGCCATCTCGCGGATCGGGATGTCACAGGCGTGCTGCTTCCCGAACCGCTCGAAGTATTCTTGACACAGGGCTTCGCCATGCATCGCGAGCCAGTTGAAATTGTCATAGGTCTGGCCCGACCAGACCGTGCAGGGGTGATGGTGATACCCGCCGCGGTACGGTCGGCCCGCCTGTGTCAGCGGCATGTGCATGTCAGCGGCACCGTTGGCACGCAGGGCCGACGCCATCATCTGTGCTGACTCGACACACATCTTGGGGATGTGCTTGTCACACTGGTACTGGGCCGCACGCACGGGGTTGTTGCTTAGGACGAAGATGTTCATGGCTTGGTCTCCGGGGGTAGGGGTGAGGGTGAATCGGCACTGTGCCGCTGGTTCCAGTTGTCTTCTTCGGCGATCTCCTCGGGCGTCATCACGCACGAGTCGCAGATCCCCGGGGCGTCGGGGTCGAGCGGTGATCCGCATGTCGGGCAGTTGTTCATCGTCGTTCCTCCAGAGTGATCGCCCAGTCGGAGAGCGGCTCCACGCTCTCGTCCGAGCAGCCCGCACAGCGGGTGTGGACGCCCTCCTCCGTGACATGGGTGTCGAGATACCACTTGGTCCCGTTGATCACGGTGGGGTTCCGGTGGTCCGGCTTGGTGTAGATCCTGCCTCCACAGTGGGGGCACTTCCGTCCTGACGTTGTCCCCGACTTGGGGCGGTGGCTGAACTGCTTCATCGGTTGGTCTCCGGGTTGAGGTTGAATGAAAGTTCCCACCCCCCGTGAAGGGGGATGGGAACCGGAGGGGAGAAAGAGATGACTAGAGGGAGAGCAGGGCTCGGTGCATGGAGCCTGCGACATCGTGCCTGCTGCACTCGACGACCGCGTCGCACGCATCATGAACCTTGAGTCGCTTCATGTCAATGCACACCGCAAAGTAGGTGACGCCACTGGCTCGCTGCCGCGTGATGTACTCCACGCACTCATCCTCGGCAAACGTGCCGCCATCGGACAGGACGAACACCACGCGACGGTGGTCGGAGTGAGACTCGGCGGTGACCCGCTCGCGAATCAAAGCAGGGAGCAATTCGGTTCCGCCCTGCTCCAAGCCCGACAGGTTCATGGCGGGGGTGACACGGCCCGGAGACTTGATGTCCGTACAGTGATCACTGAAGCCGATGATCTGGGTGGGGCATCCGAGCGTCTCGGTTGCGTCCGCGATCATCCACGCGGCCAACTTGGTATCGACCATCCGGACATGCATGCTCCAAGACTCGTCCATGAGGATCGTGACCTTGGTCTTGACCGCACGGTCAACCCGGCGGCGATTGAAAGCCGACACCGTCTGGCCCGACGCCACGCCCGGGAGCGTGCGTCGGTCGATGCGGTGGCCCGACTCCCGGGGGAGGGACCAGTGAACCCGGTCGCGTGACATCAACTGGTCACGCAGGGTTCCGGCGATCCGCATGGCACCGGGGTGGATCTGGTTGTACGAGACGTACGAGCCGGGCGACGGCCTGTGGGCACGCTGCGACTTCTGCACGGCATCCCCCCACGGATCGTCATCATCGTCCGCACGCTCGATCATGTCACCGATGGCTGCGACCTTGGACGCTTCGTTCGGATCGCCGGGCTCGTCGGACCAACTCGAACGTCCGCCGCCCGGGGTGCCGCCGGTGTCACCGTCGCTGTCGCCGGTGTCACCACTGTCACCGTCGCCGTCGTCGTCACCGTCGGTGTCGGTGTCACCACTGTCACCGTCGCCGTCAACTTCGCCGGAGTCAGCACGCGACTCGCCATCGTCGCCACTGTCGCCGCCACCGTCGTCCTCGTCACCGCTGTCCTCGTCACCGTCGCCGGTGTCGCCCACCTCGCTCGGCGGTTCGACATCCTCGGCCTCCAGTTCAGAGATCGCATCGACGACGAGGTCGGTGAGAAGGATTGCCAGTTCCGCCGCGGCCTTGGCACCGAGGAACTTCGGGCGTTTACTGAGCGTGCCCAAGAACTTGTCGTACTCGGTCAGGTCAATCCGATCGAGGATCGCCCAGCCGTGAGGGCAGTACGAAGCACGATCGCGGCTGACGCCCTGCCCGTACCAGATGACCGCGTGACATGCCTGAGCGAATGAGGTCAGGCCCTCGCCGGTGTTCTTGGCGAGACACGAGTCGTTGATCGCCTTGATCGTGCCGACCGTGCCCGGCAGTTCGCTCATGGACTTGGCCTCAATGCGGACATCCTCGATCGCATTGAACATGGTGTGGCGTTGGTTCGCCAACTTCTCGACGTACACCCTGCCCTCCATCTTCTCACGCAGGAGTTTCACTCCATCGAACGAGTTGTATCGGATGTGAGCAGTCTCGTGGTCGAAGTAACCACGAAGGAGCCGAGCCTCGGCAGAGTTGAGGTCGGGCTTGATGCCCGGGAGATAGACGGTCTTGCCATCCGTCATCGGGGGGCCGGACTCGACACGGATCAAGCGGTTGGTGCTGCTGGTTGCAGTAGCAGCGATTGACAGGACATCGGGGGTGAGTCGGTAGTTCATGGCATGGTCTCCAAGAAGGGGTGAGAAGGCGAATGATACAGGACAACCGGGGGGGATGTCAATCCCCCCCGGGGTGAAACGATCACCAGTTGAAGCAGGTGCGGGTGAGTTCCCGCAGTGCGTGCCGGTCGTGTTCCGGAGTGGAGGTCATGACCCGCCACGCCCAAGCGGACTTGGGGTCTTCGCCCCGGCCACACGCCCGTGCCCACGCCAGCAACTGACGGAGGACGATGGGCTGCGTGACCTCGCCCGACTCGTTCCGGGTCATCTTGGCACACTTGACCGCGGCCTCGGCCTGCTCGACCGGAGCCCCGGCGTTGACGAGGAGTCGAGCCTCCGCCTTCTCGGGCAGGTACGCGACGGTGTAGGTCGCGTTCCACCGAGAGGTGAAGGCCGTGTCACTGACCTTCGCGGATGCGTGCCGCCCGGTGATGTCACCGAGCCCGCTGGTGTTGGCAGTCGCGACGAACCTGATGTTCGACGGGACGACCAACGTCTCCTCGGGTGACACCACGAGGGTGTCACCCTCCAGCACGCTGTGCATCAGCGACTGGACCTCGGGCACGAGGTGGTCCACCTCGTCGAGGACCGCGACGACCACGGTCTCGGGGTGGGCGATCGCCCACCGGACGGCCTGAGTGACGTGGCCGTCCCGCCACACGAATTCCCCGCCGTTGCCGATGACCCGCTCGGCGATGAGGGAGAGGTCGGTCGCCCCCTCACCGCACGGGATCAGGAAGAACTTGGCACCGGTGTGGGCACACACCTCACGGATGCCGGAGGTCTTTCCAACGGACGGAGGCCCGACGAGGCGGACCGAGTCGCCCGCCATGATCGACGCTGCGACCTGCGGTGCCGATGCCGTCGCGGTGAAGTCGGCGACCTCGACGACCGCCTGCCAAGCGGTGAGGTCGTACCCCTCGATCGGTGCCGGGCCGTGCCCGCCATCGAACTTGGGGAGAGTGACGCCGTCGATCTCGACCGTGCCGTCACCGACCTTGACATCGGTCTTGACAGGGACGAGGGCCTTGGCACGCTCGATCGCCGCGTCCCGCTCGGCGATCGCCGCGTCGCGAGCATCTCGGGCCTCGCCCGCCGCGTCCTCGGCCTTGGCACGCTCGGCCGCATCGTGTTGGCGATGCCGATTGACGGACTCGATCAACTGCTGGGCACCGTGCCCCTTGCGGGCCAGATCGACCAAGTCCCGGTGCGTCATGGCATCGGGATTGAAGTCGCTGTCACCGGGAGACGGCGGCGGCTCGACCGGCCCCGTCTCGATCGTGACAACGGGAGCGTCGGGCTTGGCCGCGACATCCATCGCATCCTGCGAGTGGTAGCCGCTGCCCGAATCCGAGTCACTGTCGCGGAGAAACTCCAGTTGCTCCGGGTGGGCGTCAGCACGGTGCCACCACGGAGCCGCGGCGACGACAGCGTTCGGCTTGTAGTTGTCGATCAGCGGGTGATCCATCTCCGAGGACTTCGGGTACTGGATGCCCTTCACGCCGATCAACTGCGAGAAGAGCCGCCGTTTGACGGTCGCGGAGGACAGGGTCGGGACGACCCCGGCGTGGCCCGCACCGTTGACACGCTGGACGAGCCACTCCCACGTGACGGTATCGACCGGTCCATCGATGCCGGGAGTGACACAGGGCTCGGCCTTGCTTCCGTTCAGGCCGAGCGATCGAACGTACCCGAAGTACCACGCCATGGCGGCGTCGCGTTCCCAGTCGAGGACTTGACCACCGACCGAGTCGTAGCAACCGAGGAAGCCCTTCGTGGAGCGGGAGATGTAGGCCGCCCGCAAGGCGTTCTTCTTGGTCAACTGCGTCGGCTTCGTGCCGAGGGGGTACTGGGTGAAGTAGATCCGCGGCGAGCGACTGCCGGGGGTCCACGGGGAAACAACCCAGAGACGAAGGGACGACTTGTCCGGCGCATCGAGGGTGTACGCCGAACCGTAGTTCTCAACAGGATAGATCGGGGAACGGGGGATGAGGGTCATGACTGGTCTCCAGTGAAGAGGGGTGAAAGCGAACGAAGGGGCAGGATACCGTACGATCGGCACCCTGTCAACATTGACAGAGAATCAATCGCCCGGTACGGTGGAGGACCACCGTACCGGGCGGGGGTGTGTGTCAGTGGTTCTCGTCGAGCGAGAACACGATCGTGTCTCGGCACCACTGCCGACCGTGATCGTGAAACCCGCAGACGCAGTAGCCACCGGGAACATGGTCCGACGGGACAACCGTCACTTCCATGCCATGCCGATCGGCGAAAACCTTCGCGACGTAGCGGGCATCGTCGAACCCGAACACCATCGCATCGGTGGGCTGGGGTTCTGAAACGGCGTAGGTGCCGGTGAGCAGCACCTGTCGGTCATCGGCCGGAACTCTGAGCAGGCCGCATCGGGGGATCGTGTTCATGACT
>Ga0208767_1000978_pt1 | contig 23198 bp, 16 predicted proteins | sample VirMetDEL_Mar_21_FD_184514 | JGI IMG/M metagenome (GOLD analysis project Ga0208767, IMG submission 184514) | Aqueous microbial communities from the Delaware River and Bay under freshwater to marine salinity gradient to study organic matter... | ecosystem: Environmental > Aquatic > Marine >... | reverse complement strand
ATAGCTATCGAATGCAAGGCGGGTAACAATAAACCGACACCGCTGCAAAACAAGAACCTAAAAGAGATAGCCGATGCAGGTGGGATAGCAAAAGTTATTAACGAAGATAACATACACGAAGTCAAACGTGTATTGATGGGTTAACCCTAGCTGTGAGTGGGTCGCGGTTTGAACATTATCCGCAAAAACCGCAGCAGTACGAGCGAATGCACTCCATGGAACGTACCTTTCTTGTGTTTGTGATCGTACCGAAGAAACCGCGTCATGGTTAGTCCCTGTGTTGCTTGTAGCATGGGGCACCACTTTAACAATGGAGGTAATAGAATGGGTGACGAGCAGCTAACAACTTTTCAAGCAGCGCATTTGAAATGGCTGAAGCAACAGGTAAACAACTTACAGGATTTGCGGTACACGAGTAAAGCGCCTCAAGACTTGGACCGACAGCTATTTGCCGCACGTGAAGAGTTGGATAATTACGTCGAGGCGTTACGCAAGGCAGGAATAAACATATGAACCGCGAAGCGTATGAGGAGTTATACCGACAGAAGTGGTTGGTGCAGAATAAGATCGACAGGGAAGTAAATAATAAATTGAAAGAACCCCCTGTCAACTACAAGCAGCAGCGTGAGAATGGGCTGAAAGGTGGACGCCCACGACAGGCGGATAATGAACCACCACGTGACATCACAGCGAAGCTATCCGAAAAGGCTAAAGTTGTTAACAGGATGTTACACAAAGGTATGAAACTGCGTGAGGTCGGAGAGATACTTGGCATAAGCCATCAAGCAGTATCACACATAAAGCAACAATATGGCTTGCCTAGAAAAGATGTAAAATAGGAGAATGACATGGCTAAAAAAACTAAAGCGGAAAAAATATGGGCGTACAAATTGAAGCACCCAGAAGCGTCAAACCGTGAGATAGCGACTGCTACTAAAACGTCCTATGCCTACGTTTGGAAGCTAATGAGTAAGATCGGTACGCCGAAGGAAGTGTTAGAAAAGGACGTTGTTTCACGTGAAACAATACCCGAAGAACCACCTACTCTACCACCATTATCTACGCGTGCTGACATATTAGAGGATGCACTTAGTAAGATAAACGGTGATCGCCACGAAGAGTACGGCGATGCGGCAGAAAACTTTGATCGCATTGCGGGGTACTGGAATGCCCACCTTGGTCTTAACGCGTTTATCACACCGCGTGATGTAGCGGCTATGATGGTCTTGCTAAAAATATCTCGCTTGCACGGAGATGGCTCCAAGGACGTAGACACCTTTGTAGATATATGCGGCTATGCTGCGCTTGGCGGTGAGATTGCGGGTAGTGATTAAATGGACCTAATCACACTCGACTTTGAAACATACTATGACAGGGATTATTCCCTGTCTAAGTTAACCACAGAAGCCTACGTCCGTGACCCTCGCTTTGAGGTGATCGGCGTAGCTATAAAAATAAACAATGGAGAAGCGGAGTGGGCTAGTGGGACACATGAACAACTTGAAAGGTACCTCAAAGGTTTCAACTGGCATGAAGCTATGGTACTTTGCCATAATACTATGTTTGATGGTGCCATTCTTAATTGGCATTTTAATATTCGTCCTCGGATGTATACCGATACTCTGTGTGTCGCCCGTGCTCTACATGGGACTGAGGCTCGCGCAAGTCTCGCAGCGTTATCTGAAAGATACAATCTCGGCGTTAAAGGGACAGAAGTCGTACGTGCCCTCGGGAAAAGGCGTGGAGATTTTGGACCCGTAGATTTAGCGGAGTACGGCGACTACTGTATCAATGATGTGGACCTCACCTATAAACTTTTTAGTAGGATGGCCCGACAGTTCCCTAAGCAGGAGTTACGTTTGATAGACGCCACCTTGCGTATGTTTACCGAACCTACCTTGGACTTAGACCGTGACTTGTTGCAGTCGCACCTTCAAGATGTGAAAGATCGTAAGGATAAGTTATTAGCAGAGGCAGGTGTAAACGACAGGAAAGACCTGATGTCTAACCAGAAGTTTGCCGATCTGTTGAAAGGGTTTGGTGTAAAGCCACCCATGAAAACCAGTTTGACCACAGGTAAAGAGACATACGCATTCGCTAAGAATGACGAAGCGTTCAAACAACTGTTAGAACATGCGGATGATCGTGTGCAATCTCTGGTGGCGGCACGTTTGGGTAGCAAAAGTACCTTAGAAGAAACACGTACGCAGCGATTTATAGATATAGCCGAACGTGGCAAGTTGCCTGTTCCTGTAAGATATTATGCTGCACACACTGGACGGTGGGGTGGCGACGATAAGATCAACCTGCAAAACCTACCGAGCCGTGGACCAAATGGTAAGAAGTTAAAGCAAAGCCTTATCGCACCCGAAGGACATTCGTTGATAGACTGCGACAGTTCCCAGATCGAAGCGCGTGTGTTGGCGTGGCTTGCAGAGCAAGATGATTTGACCCAACAGTTTTCCGATGGTGAGGACGTATATAAGTACATGGCATCCAGTATCTATAACGTGCCCGTAGATGGGGTGAGCAAAGATCAGAGGTTTGTTGGCAAGACTACAATCCTTGGCGCAGGGTACGGCATGGGGGCTGTTAAGTTCCAAGCACAGTTACAGGGCATGGGTGTCCAGATAGACTTGGAAGAAGCGCGGCGTATTATACAGGTGTACCGTGATGCAAACGGCGCAATCAGTTCCTTGTGGCGAGCCGCCAACAACATGGTGCAGTACATGCAGCGGGGGGAGAGTTTAGACTTTGGACGTGATGGTGTGTTGCAAGTGGACGCAAAGCGCAACGCAATAATCTTACCTTCTGGCCTACCCATGTTTTACAATGGCCTGATAGCAGAGCAAGGAGAGCGCGGGGCCGAGTACATGTATAAGACACGGCGTGGCTACACCCGTATATACGGTGGTAAGGTTGTAGAGAATGTGTGCCAAGCTATAGCACGTTGCATCATTGGATACCAAATGTTACTCATTGCCAAGAGATACAAAGTTGTGCTAACTGTACATGACAGTATTGTGGCTTGTGTATCCGACGAGGAGTTGGATGAAGCGCGAGCATATGTCGAAGAATGTATGAGCCAAACACCTAAGTGGGCTGATGGATTACCGATCACATGTGAAAGCGGAACAGGCAAATCATATGGAGAGTGCGAGTGACAAAAGTATGGCCTTGGTCGTTCAGTAAGATCAAAGACTTTGAACAGTGCCCCAAACAATATTACCACAAACATATCTTGAAAGAGATACCGTTCGTGCAGACCGAAGCTATTCTGTACGGCAACGAGTTCCATAAAATGGCTGAAGATTTTATCGACAAAGACGTACCTATCCCTGGCAAGTTTAGCTATGCAGAGAAAGCCCTAACATCTTTGAAGGAACGTAATGGGCAAAAATTGTGTGAAATAAAGATGGGCCTAACGGAGAACCTAGAAGCCTGTGATTTTTACGCAAGTGATGTTTGGTTTCGGGGTATCGCTGACCTTGTAATCCTAGATGACGAAGTGGCTACAGTTGTGGACTACAAGACAGGCAAGTCGTCTAAGTATGCGGACAAGGGACAGTTAGAGTTGATGGCCCTCGCACTCATGGCACGTTACCCACAGATAAAGAAGGTACGCGCAGCCTTATTGTTTGTCGTCTGTAATGACTTGGTAAAAGATACATACATGGAGTATGATAAGGCCAAGTTGTGGATGAAGTGGCTTGATAAATACGGGCGTATGGAAACCGCAGCAAAAGAAGACATGTGGAACGCAAAGCCAAATGGGTTGTGTAAGCGATACTGTCCTATCATTGAGTGTATATACAACGGAGCAAACTGATGCCCTACAAAAATCCCGAAGATCGCCCAAAACAAAAGAACAAACCTGTCGGCAGCAAAGCCTTCCAAGCCCGTATGGAACGGCAACGTGCAAGACGTAAGATGGACCGCGAAGGTGTAGACAGGAACAAGAACGGTAAGGCTGACAAACGCGAGGGTAAAGATATTAGCCACAAGAAAGCCTTGTCAAAAGGCGGTTCAAATAAAGACGGTGTAACAATCGAAAGCCGCAGCAAGAACCGCGCACGTAACTACAAAAAGAAAAAATAATATCGTTTAGGGAAATCCCTAAATAGGAGGACACATGCGAATAGTGGATGATAAGGCGTTGCTGTTACGGCTACGCAATCCAAACCGCGTCACTGAAACAATACCAAAAAGCAAAACAGTGCAAGATCACGAAGTATTGGTGAAGTGGGGTATCGACGAAGTACATACACTAAAGAAGTTAAACATAGATGTACCGTCACCGATCAACGGTAGGTACGAATGGACAGGCAAGTACACGCCGTTTGCGCACCAGAAAAAGACCGCAGCATTCCTGACCATGAACCAGAAAGCGTTTTGCTTTAACGAACAAGGCACAGGTAAGACCGCATCAGCTATATGGGCCGCTGACTTTTTGATGAAGCAGGGCAAAATAAATCGTGTGCTAGTTATATGTCCGCTGTCGATCATGGACACAGCATGGCGCGAAGACTTGTTTACCTTTGCACCGCATCGCAGTGTATCCATAGCCTATGGTGCATCTAAGAAACGTAAAGAGATTATCGAGCAAGGTTCTGATTTTGTCATAATAAACTATGACGGTGTAGAGATTGTAGCCGAGGAGATAATCAATGGTGGGTTCGACCTTATCGTTGTAGACGAAGCCACACACTACAAGAACACACAAGCGAAACGATGGAAGGTGCTACGGCGCATCGTAAAAGACGACACGTGGTTGTGGATGATGACGGGTACACCTGCTGCACAGTCACCACTAGATGCATACGGATTGGCTAAACTAATTAATCCCAATTCTGTACCACGGTTCTTTGGTTCGTTTCGTGACATGGTTATGAATAAGGTGTCACAGTTTAGGTGGGTTATAAAACCTCATGCATCGGACACAGTGTTTAATATATTGCAGCCTGCCATACGGTTCACCAAAGAAGAGTGCCTTGATCTACCCACGATGACATATACTCACCGACATGTGGAGCTTACGCGCCAACAGAAAAAATATTATGAGATGCTACGCAAACGCATGACGATGACGGTAGGTGACGACGAAGTGTCTGCGATGAACGCAGCTAACATTATGAACAAGCTACTGCAAATATCAGCGGGTGCGGTATACACAGACGAAGGCGACACGTTAGAGTTTGACATCAAGCACAGATACAACGTGCTCAAAGAAGTCATAGATGAAAGCAGTCAAAAGGTTCTAGTGTTCGTGCCCTTCAAACATACCATTGACATACTGACTGAAAAGTTGCGTAATGATGGGGTTTCTACGGAAGTAATACGCGGAGATGTTTCTGTCGCACAACGAACTGACATCTTTAAACGGTTCCAGAATACTGATGATCCGAAGGTGTTAGTTATTCAACCGCAGTCTGCGGCACATGGTGTGACGTTAACAGCAGCCAACACTGTAGTATGGTGGGGACCGACATCTTCACTAGAGACATACGCCCAAGCTAACGCACGGGTGCACAGATCCGGTCAGAAGCACCGTTGTACGGTTGTGCAGCTACAAGGTTCTGCTGTAGAAAAGCGTATTTATTCACTTCTGAATAACAGAATAGACGTACACACAAAAATGATCGACCTTTACAAAGAATTGCTTGACTAGGTTACGATTAATAACTAGAGTGTAAATCCTGATAAATAGGAGAACGCACATGGAGGATGTACCAAACATCCCTGCGGATAAGCTAACCAAAGCCTATATCAAATTACGGGCAAAAAGAGCGGAGCTATCTGCGCGGTTTAAAGAAGAAGATGGAGCGTTGGTTCGCCAACAGGAAATCCTAAAGAATGCGCTGCTGGACTACTGTGAAACACATAATGTCGAGAGCGTTAGAACCTCTGAAGGTTTGTTTTTTCGGTCTACTAAAACGAAATATTGGACTAACGATTGGGAACAAATGTACAGCTTCATAAAGGAGCATGACGTACCTGAATTCTTAGACAAGCGTTTGAACCAGACTAACATCAAACAGTTTTTGGAGGAGAACCCAGACGTAATGCCCAAGGGTATGAACGTCGATACCGAGTATGTCATATCAGTAAGGAAGAAGTAATGGCAGAACCATTTGTACCAATAGAGGATTTGGCAAAGCACTTTGCGGTGTCAATCTCTACCATCCGTGCGTGGGTACGGCAGGGGCATATCCCTAAAACCACGTACATTAAGATCGGTAATACCTACCGTTTTAACAGGAACGCCGTGACTGAAGCGTTAACAAATACAGTCAAAGAAGCGGAACAGTCAGAAATCCGCAATGAGCCACCAGAAGAACAGCTAGAATTTGATTTCGACGCTGATGTAGACGTATAAACAAAAAGGAGAATGACATTGGCTGACACTTACATCATTGAAAATATCGAAGCCTTGTGGCCTAAGATTGACCAAACTTATGCTTTCGACAAGAAGGCTAATCGCAGTATGCCCTGCGGCCCACGTGATACGAATGCTGAATTTTCTATTCAGTTTCGTATGGATCAACCCACAGCAAAGGCGTTGTTCAAAGCTATGAGCGCGGCGTATCAAGCAAACCGTGAAGACAAGTGGGCAGAGAAACTTGCCAACCCGTTCGTCAAAGATGATAATGGCATGTATACGCACAAAGCCACATTGAAGGGTTCGTATAACGGTCAGACTACCAACAAGCCTGCACAGTATGATTCTCAGGGTAACACATTACCTGATAACTTTCAGTTGACTACTGGCAGCACAGTCAATGTTGCTGTGAAGTTGGTACCATATGACTTTGGGGGAAGCCAAAGCGTGTCGCTACGTCTGAACGCCGTGCAGGTTATCAAGTATGTTCCAATGGAACGTGCTAATCCATTCGGCACCGTGGATGGTGGTTTTGTGGCAGAAGACCCAAACCCATTCAAAGACAAACCTAAGACAAACAACGTCTTGGAAATGAAACCTGCTACAGCAGTTGATGAAGACGATGATGGGTTTGACGCGGAACCAGTTAAGAAGACTGCTAAAAAAGCAGCGGTAAACTCTAAGACAAGTGGTGATCTAAGCGACATCGTGGACGATCTATTTGACGACGAGGATTAAAACAAAACACCACGGTTACTTAGGTAGCCGTGGTTACTCTTATGGTATGAGTGGTAGTAATGAAAACAAAACGATTTTTAGAATTGGTCCTAGCGCATGAGGGAGAATACTGCGTATGGGCCAACAAGGGTGTAAAACCAAATGAACGTATAAATCAATCGTTTTACTCCTCTATTGACGAAGTATTGCAGGCAGCGCGTGACCTAGACGCTAATGGGTGGAACGCCTTCTTTGCACTGGGTACGTTCTTTGACGCAAGTTCGCGGACCGCGAATAATATGCAATGGATGAAGTCTCTATTCTTGGACCTAGACTGCGGCCCAGATAAAGAATTTCCGTCCCAAGAAGTTGCGATTGATGAACTGCGTAACTTTTGTGAGAATAACAGCCTGCCAACACCTACACTGATTAACTCAGGACGTGGTGTGCACGTATACTGGATATTGTCCGAGCCTGTATGTCGTGAAGATTGGTGGCCTGTAGCTGAACGTCTAAAGAGATTATGTGACGAACAAGGATTTGCGGCTGACCCGTCACGTACATCTGATGCCGCTAGTATCTTACGTGTACCGAGCACGAACAACCACAAGTATGAGCAGCCGTTGCCTGTAGATTTTTATGGTGTGGAGGATTTCAACACCGTAGATTTTGACAGCTTTGCTACTTTGCTTGGGGGTGATCCGATACCAGTACCCCAGAAACGCGAGCCATCTGCGATCAGCGCATTTAAAAGCGCAATGTATAAAAACTATACGGGTAGCTTCAGACGCCTACTACTGAAGACCAAGAGTGGCACAGGGTGCAATCAGATCAAACACATAATAAAGCACCAAGAAGATATATCGCACGATCTATGGCGAGCAGGGTTGTCTATAGCTAACGTGTGTGAAGATGGCGCAGAAGCAGCCCATATCATGTCGCACAGGCACGAAGATTATAACGTGCAGAGCACCTTGAAGAAGATGCACGACACAGGTGGTCCACAATTCTGTAGTACGATAGAACGATTGAACCCAGAGGGCTGCGAGGGGTGCCCAAACAAGGGCAAGATTACAACGCCTGCCGTGCTGACAAAAGAAGTCAAAGAAGCCACAGAGGAAGACAATGTGGTGGAGGAAATGGATGGGGACAGCGTAAAACGTATCACCATACCCGCACTGCCACGACCATACTTTAGGGGGCAGAACGGGGGTGTGTACCTACGCAGCACCAACGAAGACGGTGACCCCGAAGAAGTTTGTATATACCACAACGACTTTTACGTTACACGCAGGCTGCACGATGTGGAGCTTGGCGAAGTCGTAGCGTTTGCGTTACATTTGCCAAGAGATGGGGTTCGAGAGTTCGTAGTTCCACTAGCCGCTATCACCTCACGCGAAGAGTTCCGCAAACATATGTCCATGAAGGGCATAACAACTTTTGGTAAGGATATAGATAAGCTGATGACGTATACAACAGCATGGATAAACGAGCTACAACAGACAACCACCGCCAGTGAAGCGCACCAACAGTTTGGGTGGACTGATGACGAGAATATGGAGGCGTTTGTTTTGGGTGACCAACTGATTACCGCCAACGGTATAGAGTATAACCCACCATCCAGTAAGACCGCAGGGTTGATTAGTTTGTTTAGACCCAAGGGAACGAGGGAACGTCACAAAGAAATACTAGACTTTTACAACCAAGACGGTATGGAGCTACAGCAGTTCACAGTATGCGCAGGGTTCGGCACTATTCTTATGCCACTGACAGGTTTGTATAGCTTGGGCGTTCATTTGTTTGGTGAGACAGGCGGTGGTAAGACTACGGCGATGTACACTGGCACCGCGATATGGGGTGAGCCGCGTGGTCTTACAGGGACGAAGGGCGATACACCAAATTCACGTATGAACCGCGCAGAGGTCATGCACAATCTTGGACTGAACACCGACGAGATGACAAACATTCACGGCAGACAAGCATCGGATTATGCGTATCAGTTATCGGAAGGGACGCAGAAAAACCGTATGGCAGGTGGCGGGAACTACGAACGTGTTAGGGGTAGGCCATGGCGGTTGATAGCGCTGTCGTCAGGTAACGTAAGTATGTACGCACAGATGGCTATGGCGAAGGGCGACACGCGAGCAGAGATGCAGCGTTTGTTAGAGTTACGCGTGGACGAGATACCACTGGTAGAGGTTGACCCTCTTGTATCTGCTAAGTTGTTTACGGATATACAACTAAACTACGGACATTACGGACCAGAGTTTGTGCAGTATGTGATAGAGAACAAGAACACGATAAAAGCAGACTACGAAAAGATAAAAGCGCAACTGGACAAGGCTGCAGGGTTGAACCAGAAGAACCGTTTCTGGTCTGGGGGCTGCTCCGCAATACTGGCAGGCGCATTGGCTGCTAAACGTGCAGGGATTATAGACTACGACATGAAGAAACTGTTCAAGTGGGTGGTTAACATATTAACACGTGTCAAAGCGTTTGTTGATGATAGCGCAGCGTCTGTTGAAACTTTGATCACCGAGTTCATCACAGAGCATTGGGGTAGCATCCTTAAGATCAAAAGCACTGAAAGAGCGCAGAATGCTGATGGTATCACACCCATGGTTATTCCAGAACAAGACCCACGAAACAAGTTTGTCGCACGGTATGAGACAGACACAAACATGCTGTACATTGTAACCAAACCATTCAAAACATGGCTTGGCGAACAAAAGATAGACTACGTGAGTACCAAAGAAGGTATGATGAAAGACATGGGGGCTAAATCTGTGAAGATGCGTTTGAGTAAGGGCACGAACCTTAATCTACCACCTGTCTGGGTTCTATCTGTAAAGTTAACAGGGTTTAGCGGTGTACCAGAAGCCACTGAAGTTTGATGATATTGCGCCAGACCGAATAAAGATTATCGTAGACTGGGATAAAATGGTGGTTGGTGCTTCTGTTTTCATACCTTGCATCAACAATGTGAAAGCCCGAAAGCAGCTTATTGATATAGCGCAACGCAAAAATTGGCAGATTGAAACCCGCGTTCGTATAGAAAACGGTATGTTTGGGGTTCGCATGTGGAGGACAGTGTGATACATCTTAGGTGACAAGCTCGATACCTTGTCGTTCTCCTCACACTGCCCCCGCCACGTGCGGGGGTCTTTTATTGCTTGAAGGCGTCCCGTATCTCTTGGATTGCTGCACCGTACGTTGTGCTGAATGACGCACCGTAGTGCATATTCTCTGTAGTTTCGGCGTGACGTTTCATAGAACGCTCTATGGACTCGGGAGTAATGGCAGCTTCTGGGTGCCGCTTGTTGAACTCTATCATATCATCATAGACATTCATCATCTCATCGTAGTCACCCATGCGCATAGCGACATAATACTTTTTGTTGAGCAGCGAACGTCTTTTGTTCACGTTTATGTCTATACGCTTGGTGATAGAGTTTTGTTCCTGACGGAATGTGTATTCGCTTGGAGGGAACCCAAGTCCCCACATAAGTAGTTCGCCATTGGTAACATCGTCATAGATGGGGTCGTTACGTCTAGTGAATGCACCGCCTTGTTGTGCGTATCTACCAAACGATGATCTGTATGCGTTAGCAATACCCGCAGGCAAGATACCTTCGATGCCTCGTTGCGTTTCACCTGACAACAGGTCGTTGCCCCCACGGATCAAGCGGTTAGCTACGCTTAGTGCAGGCCCACCTGCGTAGAAGCCCAATGTTTCTTCTAGGGATGGGTTGTTGTTATAACGGTTCTCTTGAATAAGAAGACCAGTAAGTGCCATACGACTTGCAACATCAATGCCTGCCATCTCAGTCACTGCACCTTTGTACCAACCCTCACCGAAATACTGGCGCACAAGTGTATCAAAATCTTCTTCCTCGTCATCCAAAAGGAACAAGTTAGCAAAAAGTTTTACCGCGCCGTACAGTGGTATGCCTTGAACACCCGCAAAGAACAAGGCAGTCCCATGCATACCGATAAGTTGTTTTACTGCGGCCTTACGTTCGGGTGATCCTTTCTCACCAAATAAATCTAGTTTTCCCCTGTCGCTGTCCAATGCAATCTTAGCGGTCTTCAGCATGGTGTAGTACATCTGCAGGCCGTAGTTTTTATACATGAACGCCACGCGCCCGATGCCCTGCCGTGCAATACTAGGCGCAGTCTCTAGGAACGTACCCCCGTTTGTTTGCTGTGTATCATAGATAGCTTGCTGCACCGCTTCTTCGATCTGTGCTTCGCTTGCTTTATCTACTTTGCCATTTGTTATGCTGTCTAACGCTAGGTTAAATGATGCCATCAAGGTTACTTGACGGTTCAACTGTTCTGCATGGTTAAACAGCCACGCAGATAACACAGAGGCGTTATCTAGTGCGTTACCAAACTTGCTACCTTTTTTGATACGGCTTGTTTCATTTAGCCCCATGGCTTCTGCAAGGAACCCTTGACCTAGCAGGCCACGCTGCGATGCAGTTTGCACCAAGGCTTCCATGCGCTTCAGTTCAGCTTCTTTACCTTCAGGTAGTTTTAACCCTTTCTTCAGGGTGAATATGCCCTTGTCGGATATATCGTAGAAGTCCAAGATCGCGTTTGTTCCGCCGCCACGTTTACCACCTAGTAGTGTGTTACCGTATGCAGACTTGATCGCGGCGTACGTTTTTACGTATCCATATTTTCCACCCAAAAACGGTGCAACGAACAACGGGATTTGTGACAGGTTGACCAAAGCAGATGATGCGTTAAAACCGATGGTGTAGATAAATGCAGTTTGGTTAAGTCTACGTGCGATTGCTTCAATGTCTTTGTTGTCTGCACCTTTACGTGCAAACTGTGCGCGGTCTTTCAATTCTGCCTTTACATCACCAAATGCGGCGGTCAGACGTTCCGCGCTTTTACCTGCCAAACTTTTTGCTTTCGGGACTTCAAGTTGTTGAAATGCATCAAGATCGGCTTCATACTGGCGCAAAAGCGCACCGAATTTTAGCTTGGCTGTTTGGCTCGCAAGGCTGTACCCCTTTGTCTTAAGAGCATACACAGAATCTTGCATGTAGCCCGGGGTACCTTTACGTTTCTGTAACGACTTGGCAAATGATGTCTCAGGTAGTGAGTTTATAAACAGCTTGATTATCTGATCTTTCACATCCCGTGGGACTTTGTTTTTGTCCAAAATACTTAGCGTGTCGTATGCGAAACTTGGGTCTACTCCTGTACCTCTGAATGTTCTTGCTGATACTTCGTCAACAATCTCTACATTCTTATAGTCTTTGTTCGCTCGGAACATCTTGGCGGCGTCTTGACGTTCTGCATCTGTAGTAAACGTCTGCACCACAGTGGCTTCGCGTGAGGATTTAGGGTTCTTAACCTCATAACGTAATACATAATCACCTTCGCGCATCAACGGGAAGTACACATCTAGGGTGCTCGCGTCGAATAGTTTAGCAAAGATGTCCCGCTTCAGCTTCTTAGCATCGTCAGGGTTTTGCACCAACTCGTCGATCTGTTTCAGGATAACCGCTTTTAGCTTCTCGTACTGATCTTTGTATACCGCACGCATCTCATTGAATACTGCACGCCCCTCTGGCCCCAAGGCTTGCCAATCTGCACGCTGTTTCTTCCATACTTCCAACAGGTCGTTACCATCGTTGTCCATACGGGGGCTACCATCTTTATTGATGTATGCACCCTGTGGTTTTGTTGGGTCTACTTGGTAGATCGTGGCACCGTAGTCGTTGTCATAGATCAAACGATCCAAGGCTTCTTTGCGTTTTTGTGCCTGCTCATCCGTACCTTTGTTTAGCTTGGTTAGGATTTGTTCGATCTTTCTTTCGATAAGTTTGTTCGCGGTTTGGATTTCTCCACGCTGCTGCGAAACAAGCTCATCTAGTCTATACCCCATGTTACCAAGACCAACCGCTTTTGCGATGTCGCCCATACCTTGTAGGCCAGTAAGTCTAAGCAATAGATTTTTGGCCTTCTTTGAAAATCCTTGAGTAAAGAAATCACGCACACTGTATTGAAACTGCTCGCGGCTTTCTTTGTTTATAGCCTTTTGTGTGGCATCAACTGCGTCTCGCGTAAATTTTTTAACACCGTCTGCCGTGGTCATCATTGCCATCTGATTAGCGTAACGGTACATGGGTGCAGGGGCTAACAGTGCATCCACAAGTGCGTCTACTTCCTGTAGGGCGGTTATGTTGCGAGCTTTAATGAATGGCACAAACCGACTTAGGAAATTGTTAGCTATATTGAAGAACCGTTGCAACGCGGCAACGGGTTCGCCTTTTGGATTTATACTTGCTAGTTCTGATCGAAACTCTGGATTGCTCATCGCCTCAGATAAAAATTCATCAGGGTCTTTTGAGCCGTATGCTGTACCTAACAAACCATCCAAGTCTTTGAACAGATTTTTAAGTTGAATACTAAACCCGTTCTTAGGATCAGCCAACGCCGCCGACATCCCTGCGTGGGACATTTCGTGCATTAGTGTGTGCGTGTTGATACCAGTATCCGCGTCTAACGAGATTGTGTTTGTCTTAGGATCAAACAATCCTGCAACAGGGCGTCCGTCTTCAGCCTTCAGGTTCTTCACCACAACAAGTTTTGTGTCACCTGCTACATTGGCAAACTTAGCGGCTAGCTCTCGCACCTGCGCGTTACCGCTTGTGTTGGCTAGTGCACCAAGCGCGGCTTTCAGATCACCCTGTTGTATTGCTTGTGTGACAGTGGGATGCGGTGCAGCGTCCAAACCAACCACCGCGTCTGTCTCTAAAGCAAACCCCTGCTTCTGTAAGAATTCAAAGTCTGCATATGCTTTAAGTGCAAGGTCATCATCCTTGGCGATAGCCTTACGTTCTTCTGGGGTGTATTGATCCAATAAATACGCTTCGTACGCGGTCTTACCCTTCTTCCTACGTGGCCTGTACTGGCCTTCGGGCATACCTGCTACAGCTTCAGATGTTTGAACTGTAACTCCCGCTTTCACTGTTACTGCTTCACGTTCTTTTATGGCACGGGCAGCATTCTCTATACGTTGGCGCGTTGTTAAAGGTGATTCTGTTCGTGTCGAGTAATCTAGCCCTGTCACTGCGTCTAGCTGTTTTTGTATCTCGACTTTAGTTTCGTCCATCCACTTCTGTGTTTGTGGACTTAGGTTGTTCATGGCCCAGTATACAGCACGTGCACCTTGCACGTCACTTGTACCTTTGCGTAGCTCGGCTTGCGCATCGGTCATACCTTTTTCACGACCAGAGAACTTAGGCGTGCGGTTCACCATATCGAATAGAGCTACAAACAAACCTTCTTCTGGGTTCGGGTGCATAGACAGGTAGCGTTTGGCGGCAAGACCGATCTTATCACGGGTAGTGACCTTACCCTCCAAGAAGTCTAGGATTTTCTTGTTGTCGCTATTCGATAGCACATCGCCTCTGACCAAAGTGTCTGTAGTCTTAGTGTCTTGTTTGACCACGGCTGGCGCAGTTTCATCCCACCGTTTACGTAGCTCGGCACGTGTGGTGTCTTCTTTGGCTTGGACTTTACGAGTACCACGAACTGATGTACCTGCCGCTCCTCTGCGCTTCAGGTCTTTTGAAACTTTTGTAAGCGTTTGTTTCTCTGGGAATTTAGGTGTCACTTTAACTTTACGTACACCCGGTTCGGTATCAGCTTCTTCTTTCTGTGTAACACGTTTTGGTTCGGCCTGTACCTTAGTGGGTTTCCGGGCAGCTTGTTTGTCAATCTTGACGTTGGACCTGTCTTTTAGTGCAGCGGGCTGCGTCCCTTCTGGTACAGTAGCTGTTCCAGTGCGAAGCACAGAGCGTCCCACTCGTCCGTCGTCAGGTGTCGTAGTGTCGGTGGCACTTGCAAAGGCTTCGGCGGATCTGATTGCACTGCTTGGTTCAACAAGCGGAACGCTAGCTCCACTTGTTGCTGTGTCAATTGGTCTAGCATCGGCGGCTCCTTCCGGTGTTCCTAAAGGTTTCACGGATTTAGGGGCTACCATAGCCTCTAATTCTATTTGTTTTGGGTCTTTGCGTTGTTCCTGTATAACTGCTGCTTCTGCGGCAGGGTCTTTTGCACGAATCACATTAGACGCACGGCGTAAACTTTCCATTTCTTGTGGTGTTGCCGTGGTGTTTGTAAGCCCCGCTTCTGTTAGTGCGTTTTCATATAGTTTACGTAGCGCTTCAGGTCTGCGTACTTCCCCTGCATTGGCTACAGTATCTTGTAGTATTTTTGTACGTGTTGCTTCGGTTTGCGCTGCGCGGTCTGCATCTAATTTACCCTGTGCAGTCTCTGCGGCTGACTCCGCTCGTAACTGCCTATCTCTGGTTTCTGTAGTTTCTCGCTGTTCATCCTGTGCTATTAAATCTAGTAAATTAGGCTCTGTAGGCGCAGGTTGTTGTTCTGTAATAGGCCGTTGTTCTGGTGCAGGGATGTTTTGTAATGAACGCCCTCTAGGATCACGCCGCGCTTTTTCCAAATCTCTGGGGAACAGGTCGGGTTCAGTGACGGCACGTTCAAATGCTTCTAAGTCATTACGCTCTGACGCCCGCGCAATTTCACGTTCCCGCGCTTGCTCATCAAACATTTCTTCTCGTGTGGCTTCAAGCTGCGGCATCATAGTACGTTGTTCGGGCTGCTGTGCACGAGCTTTTTGTAGTGCGGCTAACCCTGATAACGCTTCATCACGTTCAGCTTTTGTGCGTTCAAAGAACGGGTCACCTTCAGTTTCAAACTCAGAAATAGGGCGCTGCATTAACCGTGCACGTTCTTCGTCGGCTTTTCTAGCGCGTTGACGGAACACAGCATCTTGCTGGCTTTCAGGTGTAAACAAATTTAGCTGGCGCTCATCTGTCCGTTCTGGTGCTTGTCCTAAATCTGCATCGGGGAACAACTCGCGTTGAGTGCCTACCTCTAATGCTGCAAAATCTATTGGCGCACGTTCTGGCGCTTGTCCCAAATCTTCATCAGGGAATAATTCACCTTGTGCGGCTGTTTCTACGTCTGATGCACCGCCACGACTTCTGGGTGTTGCAAGGTCAAGCAACGCTTGTGCTAGTGCACCGACTGTAAAGCCTATACCTGCAGATTCTCCGCTACCTTCAAAAGTTCCTTGTAATGGATTGTATCCTTGCTCGATCATGTTTTGCGCAATGCTAGACGCAGTTTCTTGTGCGGCTTCTATACCACCTTCACGACTTGCTCGTAGAATACGGTTTTTTACAAGCTCAACAGGGTTAGCCTCGCCACGGTATACTTGCTTGATACCTTTGACTAGACGACCTGCAGGAATAAGCTCCAATGCACCCGGAAGGATACCCTGTAGTGCCGCTAAGTTACGTTCTTCTTGAGTAGCACCTGCGGCTCGTGCACGTTCACTAGCTTCCCCCGCTCCTGCAGATACAGCCAATGTAGCACCTGCGGCAGGATTGATAAGTGATGCACCGACGATACCTGCGAACGAACCACCTGCCTCACTGACTTTACGTGGTATGCTATCTTCTAGGTTAAAGTCTGGTGGTACATAATCTTGTACAGCTTGGCCTGCCTTCTTAATGCCATCACGTACGACATTTTCTGCGTCTTCTGGAAGTAAAGCTGCAAGACCCAAGGCACCTGTCTCTACTAACCCTGCGGCACCGCCGATAAGACCTTTGGGAACTTCCCCAAGATAATCACCAAAAGTAGGTCTTCTGCTACGCGCTATCTGCCCCGCTATATCACGTTGCGTGTCATAGTATCTTTGCAGTCCCGAAACCATTCTACGCTCTGGCTCACGTTCCCGCTCCGCCATAGTGCGGTTGTAGAGTTCTACAATCTGTTCTTTAGTAGCGCCTGATGGACCTTCTACCCGTACTTTGTTGCCGCTTTGATCGGTTAGCTCATATAGTGCCATTGTACGGCCTTATGGTTCGATTGTTTCTATTGTAGTAGTATTCGGGTTCATTCGTGCAGGTGCGCTAGATACAGCAGTGTTTTGCGCTCTAAGTTGCTGAATACGTTGACTTAATGTTATCACATCGGCGTATATGTCTGCAAAAAAATCATGTCTACGTATTAATTCTTCGATTGTAGCGCGTTCAAGTTCTTTGAGAGCGGCTTCAGTTTCTGCATATTCTACTGGGTTTTCTGATTTTGAAAGTTTTCGTAGTTTGTTTTGTAGCTCCATAGCCAATGGACTGCTTGATAACTGTGTAGTCACCATCTCGCTAAGAGACTTTGCGCGTGCCTCTGCTAGCTCCATCAACTTAATTTCATTGGTAAACAGCTCTCTGTTTAACTCTAGGCGTTCGTCAGACCGTTTTTTTGCTATTTCTAATTTGTTCTCTACCGCAGCCTTACGGGCTTTGTTTTCATCTTCAGATACAGAGATGTTTACTTTAACTTGGTTGTTAACGTCATCTGCGTTTACCTCAACAACTTCACGTGCAGCTTGGCCTTGACGTATTAGTGCTTCCCGTGCAGCGTTGTATTTGCCTGTTTCTACATTTTGTTCGTATTCTTTATTTAGAACATTTACTTGATTCTGTAGTGTTTGTTGCTGTAACGCACGGTTCTCTTGGTCAGTAAGTAGCCCACGTGCCCCAAGAATACCTGCTGCTCTACGCGCTTCTGCACGAGACCCGGCGTTCTCTCTTGACTGCGCTCCGTAACCAGCAATGGTTGTGTCAGTCGTCACGCCTGTATCTTGAATGCCGCGTAGTGTTTCTAAACCTGCACTTCTACGTGTGTCTTGTCCTAGCTGCGCATCTACGTATGCTTGACCAATACCACCTGCACCACGACGACCACCTGCCAACGTCTGCATACGTGCTAGTTTCTTTAGTCTATCGGGGTCTAGTGTCTCTGCCTGTAGCGCACGCTCGTCTGCTTCTTGCTGTTTATATATAGCGGCTTTCCCTGCGCGATCAAAGTATGCATCAGAACTTGCCCCTGCGGCCTGCATCGCTGCCAGTGGATCAGCCTGCATATCCTGAGCGTAGCGTGCGGTTAGACTACGTAGAATTTCTTGCCCTTGTGCATCATAAGGTGCCTCTACAAACTCTAACGGTGCGACTTCTAGTGGTGTAACATCACCTCTAGTTGGCACTTGCCCTGCCTGCTTTACCATCTCTGCAATAGACGCATTTAACGCAGTCTTATCGGCTTCTTTAGGCGTTACAGGTTCGTACGATGTTTCTATACCTTCAAAGAAGTTTTCCTGTTCTGCGGGTAAAAAGAAAACATTGCCTGTTTCGGGTTGTACGTTTTGTGGTGGCGGTGGAGTTTCTTCTTCCGTACTTGCCACTTCTACTTCTTCTGCTAACGGAAGCTGTGGTAGTGTTGTTATATCATCTGCGGTTAGGTCGCCTGAAAATGGTGCCGCTGCAAGTTTACGTAACATGTCAGTAGATAAACTAGATGACCCCATACTAAATGTAGACGCAACATCTTGTGCATATTTACGTGCTTCGTCAGATTGTTGTTGGAATCCACCAAATAACCCTGCGGAAAGACCATATTTATTCTGTACTTCACGCTCTAAGCGTTTACGCTCTGCATCTTCTGAGTCTGGCGTAAAGACATTACTGATCGTACGTCCAAACGGACTAGACTGCACTTTAGGGCCAAGTTGGCTAATAATAGCTTGAGCTTCAGGACTATTTGCATCCATCTGTGATAGTGAAGTCATAATACGTTCATAGCGATCCCCAAATATTTTACGTGCTTTAGCCTTCTGATCTGCGCTCAAAGAAACTTTTTCGCCTGTTTGGAACGACACAATGCCACCGCCTGCCATGCGGCGAGGCCCACCTTGTGCTGCGGCCTGTGCCATACGTGCACCTGCTAAACCCTGTGTTTGTGGGGGTGGTACACGACGAGGTTGCGGCTGCATACCTGCAAGGCCCGGAAGACCCGCAATACCCGCAGGGCGCTGTGGCTGTGCTTTTGCTATGCGCTGCATATTCTGCTGTTGCATCTTTTGTTTTTGATCTAGCGTGCCTTTAGTACGTCCTGCTAGTTCTCCAAGCGTGCTACCCATCTCCTGTTTTGCTAGCTGTACTGCTTGTTGTTCGCGCTGCTGTGCAATGGTGCCGGGCTGCTGCTGCATCTTCATCTGCATATCGCGTGCTACAGCCTGTTTCTCAGACGTGATTTTTTGAAGTGCCAGCAAGTCCAAAAGACTGCCGCTCATTTTACTACGTTGCTGTAGCTGTTGAGGGTTGTTGCGGTAAGCATCCATACGCTGCTCTACTTGTGCGTCGATACCGCCTGATTCTAAAGCCATACTAACCCCCTACTATCCGAATAGGCTTTCAATGAACCCTTCAAGGTCACTAGCACCTGTTGACATTTTTTGCAGTAATCCCGGTTCTTCATACTGCACCGTTTGTGCACCGACTGGCAGTCCTTGTAATAGAGACTGCATGTACTGTACTTGTTTGTATGGGAAGTCACGTTCTTCTTCAAACTGTAGTCTGTCGGCTGTAATACCTTCAGACTCAATAGCACGCTGCGTTGCGCCCATATCCGCGAGACGTTGTAACCCTTCCATACCGTACAGGTTAATCTTGTCTTGCGCGGTCATACCCCGATCTTGTTCAGTGTTAAACTGATTAAGTGCCTGTGTGTACGCATCTGCATACCCTGCACCTGTGATACCTGCTAAATTCTGTAGTAAATTACGGCTAGCTTCTGCTCCAGTTAATGCTGACCGTGCTCCACCATACGCTCCCGCTTGTGTAAGTTTGGACTGATCTTGCAACAACTGAATTTGTGCTTGCCGTCTTGCTTCATCAATTTGAGGCTGCAGCGCGGCTTGTATATACGGATTCATATATTGCTGTGCAATATCCCCCGTAAATTGTTGAGTTTGGTACCCACCCGTACCCATCTGCGTAGGATCAAGTGCGCCAGCTAACCCTGCAATACCCTCAAAGGCTTGAGTTTGCAGTCCCGATTCTCCCGCCGTAAGCGGTCCCATGTATGCATTGTAGCCTTCATTAGCTAGCGCTTGACCTTTGCCAAGCATCTCAGTGACATAATCACCTGCATATGTTGCTAGTCCAGACTCTTTGCCTGTTGCGATGGGGTCTTCCCCAGTTCCTGTAAGTACGGGAGTAACCATGTTTCACCTCCTACGCAGGCATATATTTCTTAGGGTCTATTTCTTTACCCTGTTTCGTACTACCAGTTCGTGCCTTACGCACCCTAGCCATCATATCTTTTAATACTTTCGCGCCCGCATCAGAGTTACCGTTGCCTAAATGACTTACGACATCAGCGGGAATAACAAACTCACCGTCACTCAGTCGGGCTTCTTGCACGCCATCAATATTTGCGCGTACCTTGTCTGCCATACCGTCTGTAGCACCGTTGAGATATTTGCCTTCTTTCAGTGTAGCAATACCACCTGCAGCCATTCCTGTAGTTTCTTCTACAGTTTCGTCTACTACCTCTGGAATACGCGGTCCGCCGGGCCTGCGCTCTTGTCGTGCGGGATTTGCTGCATTTAACGCTGCTAGTCCTTCGGCAGACATGGGCGCTGTTAGTCCACTACCTTTAGGTACATATCGCGCTTGCGTAAAATATCGCTGTCCACCACTTCCGGGTCGTCTGTTAGGATCATATGTGTCTGGTACAGTTTCACGTATAACATCGTATTTTGGTACTGTACCTTGGTATCCTGTTGTGGGTGTTGTTGTTCCTAACATTCCAGTACCACCTAAAACAGCACCGCCTAAAGATATAAGCGACCCATAATCAGTGGTGCCATCCTTTTTTTTGAAAAGACCGCCTAGTGCATCAAGTCCATCTTCTAGGATACCCATTACATATCTCCAAGTATTCTTAGTAGCATATCATTTTCATCCTCAACCTGTCCACCCTTTGCAAATCCGCTCGCTGTAGGCATTGGTCCCATAGGTTGATTTGCTGCTTTATTACGGGTTGTGGTGCTATACGGGCTTGCAAACAATCCTTGTTGTGAAGGATTGGCAAAGATACTGCTGAAGTCATATAGGTAATCAATGTTCATAGGGTCTGCAGACGAAACTGTAGCTTTTGCCCCCTTAAATAACCCTGCTTGCTCCATTGATGCTAAATCCCGTAGTGCTTGTTGTTGTCTTTGCGTATTTATTTTTGTGTTAAGCTGCGTGTTAAGCTGCGTGTTCAGGTCCGTAACTAAATCAGTGATCGTATCTGTCTGCGTGTTTATATCGGACTGTAGCTGCCGTTGAATATCCGCAGCGGTACCATACAGCCCAGTGGCAGGACCAAATATAGATGTATCCGCAAAGGCAACATTTTCACCTTGTAATGCTGTTTCTAGCAGGGTTTGGTCATTTATGTCAATGATACCGTCCCCAGTAACATCATACTGCGTTACTAGCTCTTGACTGATATTTTCTTGCGCGATTAGATCAATAACAAAATCTACGTCTACCTGTGTAACTTCTCGTGCAGGTTTACCAACAAGATCCGCTATTGCGTCAATATCTGCACCGAGGTTAGTTTCCACATCACCAATAGTTTCAGTAAATGCTTCAGTAGCAGCGTCTATTTTACCTAATAAGGATGTTTCTGTCTCCCCAATGGCTGTTAATAGGTTTGTCTCTGTAGTGCCAAGTGCGGAAGCTACATCACCAATAGCAAGATCAAGTGCCTCGTCACGTTTTATACCCGCATTTTCGTATTTTTTTACTGTAGCAAACAAACCTGTAGGGTCTTGGCTCTCATCTACATCTAACGTGTTAGGATCATCAAGTACCTCGGGTATCCCTAATATACCCGCAAGATCGCTAATGTCTTCACCAAGGGACGTTTCTACAGTACCAATTGCTTTTTCTAAGTCAGTCTTTGTAGTACCTAAATTATCAGCAACTGCTTGTATTGCTTCATCTCGTGTAGATCCGCTTGCTACAAGGTCAGCAATATCTGCAAATATACCCGTAGCTTCAGCATCATCAGTAGCGGGTGTGCCTATAACACCTGCAAGATTGGTAATATCCGCGCCAAGGGACGTTTCTACAGTACCAATTGCTTTTTCTAAGTCAGTCTTTGTAGTACCTAAATTATCAGCAACTGCTTGTATTGCTTCATCTCGTGTAGATCCGCTTGCTACAAGGTCAGCAATATCTGCAAATATGCCTGTAGGATCTTGGGTTTCATCTACATCTAACGTGTCAGGATCGTCTTCAACTGCAGGTGTGCCAAGCTCTGTACCGATAACACTAGTTATTTGTTCGGTAACATCTATATTTGCAATCGCTGTTTCTAGGTCAGTTTTTGTAGTACCTAAATTATCAGCAACTGCTTGTATTGCTTCATCTCGTGTAGATCCGCTTGCTACAAGATCAGCAATATCTGCGAATATACCTGTAGGATCTTGGGTTTCATCCACATCTAACGTGTCAGGATCATCTTCAACTGCAGGCGTGCCTATAATGTCTGCAAGGTCGCTAATATCCTCACCAAGAGACGTTTCTACATCACCAATAGATTTTTCTAAATCTTCTTTGGTAGTCCCTAACTGTTTTAATACTTCGGCTTCTGTAAGGCCAAGATTAGTAGATAGCGCATCAATTGCTTCTTGGAGTGCAACGTCTTTTGCGGAGCCTTCTTCAATTGCTTTGTATATACCCGTAGCTTCTTTGGATTCATCTTCAGGTGTATTTGGATCGTCCGCAACCGAGGGCGACCCTATGGTTTTAGACATTAGGTTATACGTAGCGGTCGGTAGATAACTTTCTAATTTAGCGCGTTGGAATGCTTCAAAGCCTGCAGGATCATAGTCTTCGGATTCAGGATCGAACTGCCCAACAAACCTATCCACATCCTCCTGTGTTACATCTACAAGACCTAACTCTTCATAGGCTGCGCGAGCTTCACTTGTGCTAAAGAATCGTGGGTCTACATATTCATTAATTGCTGCTTTTTGCGCGACTTGGTAGTTTTCGTCGTTTAGCTGCCCTGTAAATTGTTCAATGTCTGATTGTGAGGGTTGATACCCAATAGCACTTAAAAATTCTTCTGCCTCTACTGCAGTAACTTGTCTTGGGTCTACGTATGCACCAATAGCACTGGTTTGTGTTTCTTCTGTTTTAGACGC
>Ga0208767_1000977_pt1 | contig 23234 bp, 57 predicted proteins | sample VirMetDEL_Mar_21_FD_184514 | JGI IMG/M metagenome (GOLD analysis project Ga0208767, IMG submission 184514) | Aqueous microbial communities from the Delaware River and Bay under freshwater to marine salinity gradient to study organic matter... | ecosystem: Environmental > Aquatic > Marine >... | reverse complement strand
AAGAACCTACAACTGCATATACTGCTAGTGGCACAAGTTTAACTTTAACTTCTGCTACATCTGCTAGTGATGATATGTATGCAATCTTTTTAGGTAAAGCTGTGCAAACAGTTAATCCACCTGCTGGCTCAGTTAGTTTAGATAAAATAGATTCTACTGCTAAATCTTTTTTAACTAGAAATTATAGAAACATCATCATCAATGGTGATATGAGTATTGCTCAAAGAGGAACTTCTACTGTTTCTATAACTGCTAGTGGTTATTATACAGCTGATAGATTTAGAACAGTAGCATCTTCTTTTGGAGCTTGGACACAATCTCAAGATACAGATGTTCCTAGTGGTCAAGGTTTTTCAACATCTTTAAAATTAGATTGCACAACTGCTGATGCTTCTCCATCTGCATCTGACGTTTTTTTTATTCAACAAAGAATTGAAGGTCAAATATTACAATATTTAAAAAAAGGAACTGCAAATGCAGAAAGTCTAACATTATCTTTTTGGGTTAAATCAAATAAAACAGGAACATATATTTTAGAATTATATGATGCTGATAATTCAAGACAAATTTCAAAATCATATACAATAAATAGTGCATCAACTTGGGAAAAGAAAACTTTAACTTTTGCTGGAGATACAACAGGTGTTTTTGATAATGATAATTCAGCTAGTTTAGATGTAAATTTTTGGTTAGGTGCTGGTTCTACTTATACGTCAGGAACTCTAAATACATCTTGGGGTGCAAGAGTAGATGCAAACAGAGTTGTAGGTCAAGTCAATCTTGCAGACAGCACATCTAACTACATCAACATCACAGGCATACAATTAGAAGCTGGAACAACTGCATCTGATTTTGAGTTCTTGCCTGTTGATGTGAATTTAGGAAGATGTCAGAGGTATTTTCAATCTTTAAATGGTGCAGATGCAACAGCATTAGGTGATGGAATTACTCAAACAAGTACAACATCTAGAATTTATGTTAGTTTTATAAATCCAATGCGTTCATCTCCAACGGCAACTTTTTCTACTTTAGCTATTACTGATTCTGTAAATTATGGACCAGCAGTTACTTCTATTGATGCTATTGCAAGTGGAACAACAAGTGCAAGATTAAGTTTAACACATAATAGTGGTGCTTCAGCACTTCGTCCTGCAATGTTAATATTAAATAGTGCAAGTGGATATTTACATTTAAGTTCGGAGTTATAATTATGATTAATACAGTTACAAAAAAATATGACACTTTTACAAATAGATTTGTAAGTTATGAAATAGTTTATAATAGTGGTTTAGTAGCAACTGTACCACTAGACCCAGCAAACACAGATTACCAAGCAATACAAGAGTGGATTGCAGAAGGAAACACAGTAATAGATAACGGAGCAAATAACTAATGGCAATAACAAAAATACAATCAGAAAGTCTTAACCTTGCAGACGACTTTGCATTTACTGGTACAATTACTGGTGCTGGTGGTGGAAAAATTTTACAACATGTTACTAATACATCTGGATCAGGAACTTCAACAACTGCAACTGGATTTACTGCTACTTCTGGATTGCCAACTGTTAGTATAACACCAAGTTCAACATCAAGTAAAATACTTGTTTTTGCAAATTTTGGAGAAATGAAAGTAAGTAGTGGTGAAGGTTATATAACTATATTCAGAGATAGTGTTGATTTAGGAAGAAATAATTACGGAATGACTGGAACAAGATCAACAACAACAACTCCTGCTGGTGCTGGAATTATTACGGATATTCCAAACACTACATCTCAAATTACTTACACCGTTAGAGTAAGAGGTGGCACAGGAGTTACAGTTACTGTAGGTGGAGTTGGACAAACTTTAACATGTTTAGAATTAGGAGCATAAAATGGCAACAAGTGGAAATAAAATAGTTGAAGCAGTAAAATTAATAAATCCTGATGCACAATTTAGTGTAACTGATGAAGATATTAATAAAATTCAATGGCACAATGGAACTACACCTATTTCTAAATCAGAAATAGAAGCCATGATACCAATTGTTGAACAAGAAATGGCACAAGCACAATTAGATAGAGAAACTAAAAAACAAGAAGCTGAAGTAATTATGGAACAATTAGGATTAACCAAAGAACACTTAAAAGCATTAGGATTATAATATGGCATATTTAGGAAGACAACCCATTGTAGGAAATTATCAAGTACTAGACGCACTTACAGCTACGACTACTGATACCTATGCACTAACAAAAAATAGTGTTGCAGTATTTCCACAAACTCCAGCGAACTGCATTGTATCGTTAAACGGAGTTATCCAAGCACCTTATGATTCTTATACGATATCAGGTTCTAACATTGTATTTGCTTCTGCTCTAACTGGTTCTGATAGCATAGACTTCATTACAGTATTAGGAGATGTATTAAATGTAGGTACTGTATCCGATGGTACGATTGGAATTGCTAAACTATCTGCAACAGGAACTCCAAGTTCTTCTACTTTTCTAAGAGGTGATAATTCTTGGGTATCTGCTGGTGGTGCTAACACTCCAGCTTTTGAAACATATATGTCATCAGGACAAACTGGTGTTGCAGATAATGTTTTTGTTAAATTAAATTTTAATACAGAAAGGTTTGATACTAACAGTTATTATGATACATCTACATATAGATTTACACCTTTAGTAGCTGGTAAATATTATATTTACGCACAAGCATATTGTTATCCAACATCAGCAGATAGTATTTATTCTGCTGATATTTCTATTTATAAAAATGGAAGTAATTATAAATATGCTAGTTTTAGAGCAAATTCCTCTTATCCAATAGGTGAAGTTACTAAATTTATTGGTGCAACAATAGAATTTAATGGAAGTACAGATTATGTTGAAGTTTATGGAAGAATAAATGTAACAACAAGTACAGGAAATTTTGAAGGTACATCTGCTACTAATGTATTTGGCGGATACAAAATTATAGAATAGGAATTATTATGACAAACTTATCAACTAAAATAAAACTATACGCAAACCAAGAAATAGATTTTACTAAAGATGTAATTCTACAAGACAACTCCGATGGTAAAGGAGTATTCATAGCTGAATGGAACTTACCTATTGCTAAACCTACTAAAGCACAATTAGATGCACTTGATGCACAAGCAACTACTTATGAGAACAATGAAAAGATTAAAGCAACTAGAAAATCTTTATATGGTTCTTGGGATAAGCAATTAGAAGAAATTTACGATAATGGAATAGATAGCTGGAAAGCTAGAATAGCACAAATCAAAGCTGATAATCCTAAGGAGTAAGACATGGCTCTTATTTCTGTTTCTAATAACGCCTTACAAAATATAACGGCAGTACCAGCTTCTGTACCTACTGGTGCTTTAGTATTATTATCTACCCAAACTGCAAGTAGTTCAGCTTCTATTAGCTTTACATCAGGAATAGATAGTACCTATGATTCCTATGTGTTTAAGTTTATCAATGTTCACCCATCTATTGATACTGTAAGATTTGAATTTAATGGAAGTACAGATGGCGGTTCTAACTACAATGTAATAAAAACAACTACATATTTTAGTGCTTATCATGCTGAAGCAGATGATACTGCTGTTTTGAATTATCAAACTTCAAGAGATTTAGCTCAATCAACATCTTTTCAAAATTTAGGATATTCAGATAGTAATAATGATGATGCTTCTTTATCAGGAACATTACAATTATTTAATCCTAGTTCCACTACCTATGTAAAACATTTTATTTCTGAAAATAATGTAATGCATGCATATCCTATGCCTTTGAGTAGTTATGTTGCTGGTTATTTTAATACTACAAGTGCTATAAATGCAATTCAGTTTAGATATGATGCTGGCAACATTGATGACGGCATCATCAAAATGTATGGAGTGAAATAATGCCTTTACTGTATCACAACAATAACTCTATCTCTAATGTAACTTCATTCCCACAAGTACCTAGTGGAAGTCCTGTATTATTATCTACGGCTACTGCATCAGCTTCTAGTTCTATTAGCTTCACAAGCGGTATTGATACCACCTATGATGTTTATTATTTTGAGTTTATCAATATTCACCCAAGTGTTGATGATGCAAGTCTTCAATTTAATTTAAGTACAGATAGTGGAAGTAATTATAATGTAACTAAAACCACAACTTTTTTTAGAACTTGGCATGGAGAAGATGATGCTTTAACTACATTGACATATGATGATGGTAGAGATTTGGCACAATCAACAGGTTATCAAATTATAGGTGCAGGAGTAGGAACAGATAATGACCAAAATTTATCAGGTTCAATGACTTTATTTAATCCTAGTTCTAATACATTTGTAAAACACTTTTTAAGTAATATAAGTATTCTCACATCAAATGATTATAATAGAAATGACTTTATTGCAGGATATGGAAATACAACAAGTGCAATAAATGCAATCCGTTTTCAAATGTCATCAGGCAACATAGATGCTGGAACAATTAAAATGTATGGGATTAAATAATGCCACTAACTAAATTAAATAATAAAGCTGTAGCAAATGTAACTTCTATACCAGTTTCTTTAGGAGATATGGTATTAGTATCTAGTGCTACTGCTTCATCTTCTGCTAGTATAGAATTTTCATTGGGGAATTATAAGGAGTATAAATTCTTCTTTGTGAATATTCACCCACAAAATGATGGCGTACAATTTAGATTTCAAACTTCAACAGACGGTGGAAGTAATTATGGAGTTACTAATACTTCAACATATTTTATTGCTTATCAAAATGAAGCTGGTACAGAAAATGATTTAACTTACATTACAGGAAGTGACCAAGCACAAACAACAAATGATATTGCATTAGGTAGTGGGGATAATGCTAATGACAGTGGTATAGCTGGAACATTACAGATTTTTAATCCATCATCAACAACCTATGTTAAACATTGGATTAATAGGTCAATCAATGATCCAAGTTCGTATGCACAAGATGAATTTCAAGCTGGATATTTTAATACCACATCAGCATTAACTAATATCAGATTCCAAATGTCTAGCGGAAACATAGATGATGGTAAGATATTGATGTTTGGCATTAACTAAAATGGCAAGCATTTTAGCCAATGAATTTTGCTTTGCTCAAAGCATTAAATAATATATAGGAGAATATATGGAACATAAAATAGTAAATGGTATTCAAGTACCTCTAACCGCAGAAGAAATAGCACAAAGACAAGCAGAAGAATCAGCTTGGTTAGGTGGTGCTTATCAAAGATCCATGAATGATTTAAGACAAAAAAGAAATGCTTTGTTATCTGCCACAGATTATTTAGCATTATCTGACCAAACCTTATCTCCAGAAATGTCTGCATACAGACAAGCATTGAGAGATATAACTGAAGGATTACTAACAGTAGAAGAAGTGAATGCTGTAGTATTTCCTACAAAGCCATAATTAAATGCCTAAGCAATCTTCTACAGAAGTAAAATTGGAATATATCTGCAGAGAGATTAAGGAACTTAAAGAAGAACAAAAACAACTAAGAGCTGATATTAATAAAGGCAAAGGTGCTATTTGGTTATTGATTGCTATTTCTGGTATTGTAGCCGCAGCTCTATCTTATTTTAGAAACTAACTCTTGACATATATTGCGTTGCAACATATATGCACGCATATGATACCTTATAACAACGAAGAAATGGAGTGGTTAAGTTATGTTTAATAATCCTTTTAAGTTTCCAACTTATGCGGAATGGAAAGAATCTGTAGAGAAAATTAATGCAGATGTAATGAAGTTCTACAAAGATTGGTTTTCTGATTTAAAAAAATATTTAGACAAATAGTTTTATTCTGTCATACTAATTAGTATGAAGTTTGCACTAATTATGTATATTTGTTCTGTAGTTGCAGGACAATGCGGAGATGGAATTACAGATCCTGTAGTTTATCCAACGCATAAAGATTGTGCGATAGCTGGCTATACTAAATCCTTAGAAATTATCACAGACATGGATGAAGCAGATGTCAATAAGAATAAGCTGTTCTTTTCTTTTACTTGTACACAAGCAAATTACAGCTAACAATATCTAGTAGTATCTATTTACACATATACAACATATAGCTATACAACTATATAGTGTTATGGGTATTAATGACAAACATAATAAAGGTATTATATCAGAATTGGTTGCTCTTACCTACCTTGCTAGACTTCCTGATACTATTGTATTTCAAGCTATTCATGGTGTTGGTCCTGTAGATATTGTTACTTTTAATGTAAAAACAAAAGAGTATATTAACTATGATGTTAAATCTGTGTCTTTCAGAAAGAGCAAAAGCTATGGCTGCAAAGAAGGTACTAGAATCAATAGATGTGCCAGCAAAAAACAAAAAGACTTAAATGTAAAAATATTATATGTCTACGAGGATGGAAGAGTTAAAGTACAGGATTAAAGAACACGAGGGGTTCAGAGATACTGTCTATTATGATCACTTAGGAAACGCTACAGTAGGTTGGGGTCATCTAGTTACATCCGAAGATAACTTTACTTCTGGAGTTACCTACCCAGAGGAAGTGCTGGAGCAAGTCTTTGAAAAAGATTTTGCCAAAGCCAAAGAAGGAGCAGATGAATTGTGCAGAAATCTACCTATTAATTATATTGCAAGAGGTGTGATTATTGAAATGTGTTTTCAATTAGGCAAAACAGGAGTTTCTAAATTTAAAAAAATGTTTGCAGCATTACAGACAGAAGATTATACAACAGCTAGCGAAGAGATGTTAGATTCTAAATGGTTTGAACAAACACCAGTTAGAGCTAAGTCTTTATCTTATATTATGAGGAGTTCTAACAAATGATTTGGAGTATCTTACCAACTCTATTTAAAACAGGAGTAGATGTCTTTAACAAAAGGCAAGAAACCAAACGATTAGAAGCTCTTGCAGAACGAAACTATATGGAACGAGTAGCCAAAGGCGAAGTAGAATACCAATCCAAAGTCATGGATAATCAAAATCAAGGGTGGAAAGATGAGTTAGTGCTTATCATTGTATGCTTACCTATTGTTATTCTTGCTTGGTCTATCTTCTCTGGAGACCCTCATGCCAAAGAAAAATTAGATATGTTCTTTGAATATTTCAATAATTTTCCAGAATTTTACAAGTGGTTAGTAGTAGGAATATTTGGTTCTATCTATGGATTAAAGCCAGGTATTGATTTATTAAAGAAAAAATAATGTCACAAGATATTTACAAAATGTTCAGTTCACAGTATTCCAAGAAGATAAGTTTATTATCACAACAAGGAGTGGGTTATGGCAAAAAAAAATCTTCTAGGACTAGCAAAGCTACCAAAAAAAAAGATAAGAAGAAAAGGTAGACATTCCAAAAAGCATAAAGCTAAGAAGTTTTCTCGTGGACAGGGGAAGCCGATATGAGAAGATTTTGTGGTTGCCAAAAGAGATCTTTCTATAATAGAATACGCAACTTTATTTTAAAAAAATTATTAACATTCTTTAGTAGAATGGAAAATAAATTATGGAGAGAATTGTATGTTCTTAAATCTACGAAACCTTGTACCTGTAATCAGAACAGAAGTATGCAAGAATTTACGAAAAGAGTATCAGCACAATCTCCTAACCCAGATATGTTCAATCATTGCGTTGTTAATGATGATAAGGATTATACCTAATGAAACAAAGACACGATGACTTACTGGCTAAACACGCTAAAGAAATATCTAAAGAGAAAAAGAACAAAAGTATATTTAAAAATTTTGGCGTTGTGGATACTTATAATCATGGCACTACAGGATATAGGATAAAAGAAGGCAGCAACAAAGATAAGGTTGTTGGTCATATTAAACTTAAGGAAAAAGAGATATGAAGATAGATTTGAAATGGATTCTTGGAGTGTTTGGAACAGTTTTGTTGTCTCTATCTACCTGGGTGTTACTAAGTGTAGTTGAATTAAAAGAAGATACTTCTTTAATTAAAGGAGAGCTATTTCAAATTAACCAACAGTTTGGTAGAGTATATAATCACATGAATGAAATGTTAAGAAAGCCAAGTTATTAATGAGCTGTATCTATAAATTATACATGGGTTTTTGTTGCTTGTTACAAGACTGCAAATGTATCAACAGCGAAAGAGAAAAAACAATAGATCATATAAATGCTTTTAAGTATATTGGTTTGTAATGGTAAAAAAAGTTTATCAAAATCCTAAAGGTGGTCTCAATCAAAAAGGTAGAGAATACTTTAATCGTAAAGAAGGATCTAATTTAAAAGCTCCTGTTAAGTCTGGTACAAATCCAAGAAGAGTTAGCTTCGCTGCAAGGTTTGGCAACATGAAAGGTTCTTTGTTAAATAAGAATGGAGATCCTACTAGATTAAAACTAGCATTGAAAGCATGGGGGTTTGGCAGTAAGGAAGCTGCTAGAAAGTTTGCTGCACGCCATAAGAAAAGCTAATGCGTAAAAAAAAAATAAGAGAATTTATTGTAGGTAACTGCGGTATCTGCAACAAGGAACATAGAACCACCAATGGCGGTTGGATTATCAATGCAGAAAAGAAACTATTTTGCCATGGTTTTTGCTTTAATCTTTATGTTGATAATGCTACTATAGGAAGATTAACTAATCCACCAAGGAGAAAGACATATGCCACTAACTACCAAAGGTAAAAAAATGATGAGTGCCATGAAGAAAGAATATGGCATGAAAAAAGGTGAGTCTGTTTTTTATGCTACGATTAAAAAGAAAAAACTAAAAGGCATGGAAAAGAAATCAGGCAAATCATTTCAATCCTTATTAATGAAAGGTTAAAAAGATTAATTATAACGATTCCTTAATCGTATTATAATCTTCCCAAATTCTTTTTCCTTCTTGCCAAAACCTTTTCTTTTCATATTTCATTTTAAGATGATGCACGATGGTGGAGTGATCTCTTTCTCCTATAAACATAGACACAGAGTTTAGGGAAATATTTAATACTTCTTTAATTAAATTAATAGCAATGGATCTGGCTTGCACCAAAGACATTAATCGTTTATTAGAAATAAAATCTTCTTTGCTAACTTGATATAAATCACAAACCTTATCTACAATATCATTGCCAATGGTAATTCCTGTTTCTGTTATTTTATTGGAATGATTTTTATTAATGTATTTAACTCTAACAATTTCTTTGCTGAATTGATTAGACTCCAATCTATCTATTTGCTTTCTATGTTTTATTCCTAAGTTATATCCATTCCTGGCAGCAGTTAGATAAATAGTTTTCTCTCTTGCTGTAAGATTTTCGTAAGGGGTAAAGTTTAATACTTGTTGTAGTTCTTCGTTTTGTTTTTGGTTAAGCATAGTATCCTCTCTAGTTGTTTCACAACTTGTCGTTGTTTGTTTTTTTTGTTTTACAATTACTATCTATTAGACAATAATTGATCTTCTGTTTGCATTACTTTGTTCATCAACTGAATAGATTGTTGATGATACTTGTTAGCTTTAGACTTTAACTGTAGAAACTTATCATGTTTCTTTTGCTGCAAGTCTTTCAGCTTTTGCAAACGAGTTCTTAGATCCATTAGAATCCTCCTTTGTTATTTTAGTTCTCTCTATCTTGAGATTACTAACCTTAACTTCTACAAAAGTACCTCGTTCTCCTTTTATAGCGTTCTCTTCGTTCTCGTATTCTTCCACATAAGAAAAGAAACAAGTACCGAATACAGTTTTTTTAATCACAATTTCACCCTTTTGTCTATATCTTTTTATGTAATTCTTTAGCCATATCTAAATAAATACTAGCATCCAAATAACTATCTGCTTTAAATTTCTCTGTGGTTCGTAACATCTTTAACATAACCATACATTGTGCTACTTGGTGTGGTTTAATATCTTTATGAAGATGATCCTTTAATACAACAGACCAGAGCATAGCCAATAAATTAAAATTGACTTCATAGTTTCCATACTCAGAATTTTTCTGCTCACGCAGTTTGTTTTTGATTTGCTCTTCTAAATTTATAGTTTTGTTCATACTCTATCTCCATGTGTGTTAGTTTTGCTTGCAAAGCACTAAGCGTTGCAAATGGTGTGTCATCTCCGCTAAGATCCATTCTTGTTTCCATTGCTAGTTCTACTAGCTCCTTTAATGTTTGTATTTCTTTTAAATGTAACATTCTTTCTCCTTTTGTTTTTACTCTCCTGTGGGAAAACAAAATTTATAGCCAAATAGAAAGGGGAAAGTGGCTAAAAAAACCCACAGGAGAATGAGATTCAAATCAATTAAAATTGATTTTTGAACCCTGTATTTGTTTTAGCATAAGATGGCTTTGCCGCAAATGCTTTTTGTTGATATCCACCAGCAGGTTTAGCAGCACTATTAGATGGTTCAAGGATTATTGTTAATCCACCCACATCTGTTTTGCTGGGAAACGCAGCTTGCTTCCACCACGTTCCGTCTGGCATTTTTACTCCGATAGTCCAATTCTTCCCTTCAGGGGAATTTGGATTCGTTGGACCAATTAGAGTTGGTAAGTTGCTGCCGTCTGTATACTTGGGGTTTGGTACTAGGTTAATGTAGATTTTCTCTGACATTTTTATTTGCTCCTTTTATTGTGCCAATTATTTATGGCTTAGTTGTTCCATACGACTTTCATAAACTTTTTTTAGTTCTGAAAGTGCGTTTGGATTTTTATGTTGAAGATATTTAATTTGATCTGCATACACAGTATCTTTAAGATGTTTCAATCTTGGAAGATGTATTGCTTGTGCAAATTCATTTTTTATATCTTCTATATTAACATCAATCTCTTCAACTTGTTGCTGAGTTTGACTAATGTTATCACTAGCTTTCACTTGTGATTCTTTTTTAGATTTGAATGGTTTTGCTTCATACCCATCCTCGTAATCCATCCCTGTCTTTAAATTAAGTGCATTGAGGAACGCATATTTTTTAGCATAGCTCATTCCATTACCAGTGCCAAACTTATCTAAGTTTCCCATGGCACTACATCCATTAATCTCAATATAGTCTGTTGGATTATCAATATCATGTATTTTCATAAAGCAAGTTACCATGACATAACTATCTGTAAGTTCATTGCTGTAAGTACACACAGGATATAAGCCATTAGATAGCAATGCTTCCATAGCAACCTTCTGTACTTCATCATGTTGCAATGGGTTAAAGTGCATCCCTGGAACTCTTTTTCCTTTGACTACCCCTGTTGCTTCGCAAGCAGCTTTATGTAGTTTTTGGTATATGTTTTGTTTCATTTTTTTCTCCTATCGTTTTATATTAAATGGGTTTTCAAAAATACTTGGATATTGATGAAACCATTTCATTTGTTTTTTTTGCCATTCAGATAAGCTATCCAAGTTAGCCACCATTAAAGTCATTAATAAAATAAAACTAATGACAATAATCTTTAATGTTCTTTTTAGTTTCTTTTGTTCTATTCTTTCTTGCCTGACCTGTTCGTAAAAACCTTTGAGCATATGATCCCTTTCACAATCAAATACAGTTTTATCTCTATTTCTTAATCGTTCTATGTGAGCTATCGTATTTTCATCAATCATTATATCCCCCATAATTGTTTAGCTATACCAACTTGCTCTTCAGTAAGATCAGAGTAATAGAAGTTTTTTAAATCTGGAGCTTCCACTAACTTTGCCATTTGACTTGCTTGACCTTTGCTGACCTCAAGTAAATTTTGTATGGTAAATGCTTTGTTTACTAATTGATGATAGTAGTATTCTAGTCTGTCATCTTCTGGTTCAAAGATTTTATATTCTTCTTGATTGACATAACCAAGATATCCTTTTTTACCTGTAGCTTTCCAATAGAACGCAACTTGCTTTAGATAGGTTTCTTCGCAATCATCAATCGTGTTAGGAAGTTTTTGTATGATTTGACCCATACCATTTTTATTTTTTCTAAAGTTAATTGGTTTTGATTTTAGTTCTAAAAATTTATTTTCAGATTCAAAATCAATACGACCCAAGATGTCTAAGATTAATCCTTGTGGTGTTACATGAACATATCGTTCTGATGTTAAAGGTTCATCACCAAATACTTCTTTGACTAACTTTAATGTTTGTTCAATAGATGCTTTGCACGATGGTATCATATCAATTCTACATTGTTCATCTCGTTCATCTTTTGGTTCGTTATTATTGATGATTGCCAATTCATGTTCAAAAATTTTATCAAACAATTCTGGTTTCACTTCTTCTTTTTCAGCAGCTTTAAAAATATATTTAGATAATAATCTTTGTGCTACATTTCCGCACAACGCACCATAGTATGCTTTATAACCTACTTTGTTTTGCCTACGCATTGCTTGTGTACTACAAACATAACTGATGATGTATTTTTGGATGGGGATATTAAGACTAGATGGTGAGAAATGGTCATAAGATTCTCCACCACTTAATTGTGATCTTATTGTATTAGCTAGTTGTTCATTCATTTTGTTTTCCTATTTTGTTTTTTATTATCCACACTAATAAAGATAAAGATTGTGCTTGTCAATAGGCAAAAAGTATATATACATTAAGGTTATTTAACAATTAAACAAAAAAGGAAAATTACATGACACTAAAAGAGTACCTAGATGAAAATAATATATCTAGTTTAATTGAAGCCGCCAAGTTTTTTAATTTGCCTGGCAAAAATCCTAGCACCAATATCATGCGTTATATTCGTGGAACTAGAATACCCCATCAGGAAATAATGAAAGTTATTTTTAACAAAACAAATGGAAAGGTTACACCTAATGACTTCTACCAAAAAATCTGGAGTAAATAAATTTCCTTATTCAAGAATAAAAGTTTATTGGAATGATATTCAAACTCATTCTGATTGGATTTCTATTTCTGACATTGAGGAATACAGCACAGCTAGTTGTGTTGATGAGGGTTTCTTATGGAAGAAAGATAAATCAAGAATATGGATATTTAGTTCTTATTCTAAAAATGAAGATGGCAGTTATGATGTGGCAAATGTTACTTGCTTTCCCAAAGGATGTGTTACGAAAATAGAAAGGATTAAGTAATGAATGAAGAAGAAATGAAAAGGATCATCGAAAGCCAGATCAATAGTTTAATCATGCTAGAGAAGCAGATCGCAGATATTCAAACGCAATTAAAAATTCTGCAAGAATTAATCAATGAGTTAAAACCTCATGGTTAAATTAAAAAATTCAACGCATGATTTTTATGAGATCACTAGATTGAATAAAGAAGTTTGCTTGGAGGTAGTTAAAAAGATTGAGGATGAGTTTCCTAAATTTAAAATGGACCACTTGGTTTATATCTATCAAATGGCTTTGCACGACTACTTTACCAATGAACAATTAAAAAAACTTGTATTGCACCTATCCAAGAATGAAGTCAGCAAGAAATTATAATATGGCTAGAGATACATACGCATTTTCTAATGGAGTTTATAACGATTGGCATAGAAAGTATGAGGGTATCGCCATGATTGATATAGATAGCGTTGAGGTATGCAAGTATTGTTATGAGCCATTAGCTATTATTGAAACCTCTTACTATCGTGGTCATACAAACAAGGCAACTAGACTTACCAAAGAGATAGCGAAGCGATGTAATGTTCCAGCTTATATGCTGTTCTATTATGAGCTTGAAACCCCTGCTAAACCACCTGAAGAACGAGCAAAACACCCTCAAATTTTACGATATGACCCTAGATATGACATAGACCTTAGGTTTGTTTGGAGGAACTTATTTGAGTACCATATTGCTTATAAGGAAACAGATCAGAATGAATGGTTAGAAGAATTAAATATGTTGCATAAAAGACACAGTAAGGAGTGTATAAAGTGGCAGAAATAAGGCAGAACTACGATAGTTCAAGATCATTTTTATTATTAACCTATAAATTATATCATCATTTGGATAAGGTTGGTGGTGTTAATAAAAGTAATTGCCTTAATGTATTCTTATCCTTGTTAAAATATGCTTGGAAGAAAAACAATTATCATTGTGGTTTAAGGCATTCTAAAATAGCTTTAGACACTGGCTTATCTAGGACCACTATTTATAGAACTTTAATGCTTTTAGAGAAGTTAAATATTCTTAAAACTATTAAAGGAAAGTCAGGAAAAAGCTATTCTATAAACACCGCATTTTTAAACACTGAAAGAGCTACTATGTTTAAATCTGAAACAAATAAGTTTAAATCTGAAACAAGGTATGTTTCAAATCCACCGACATTAGAAGAACAATATAAATCAATAAGCAATATCTCTAATTCTAAGATAGATGATATCATATTAAAAAATAGGTCAAGCAAGGATAGATTGGTTGATGAGCTGATTAAACACTGCACACTTGAAGAACTAAAAGAAGATAAAAAGAATGTCTATTATTGTGGTTTAGCTATTGCCGATTATGATAAGAAGCGAGATCAGGAATTTGTACCGCCAGAAAAAATTATAAATGCCTTGAAAAATGTAGGTGGCAAAAAATCTAATGCTTTTTATAGAGCAAAGGTGGCTCATAATAAGAAATTCAATCTTGATTGGAAAGGCAACCCAAAAAAATGAGAGGTGGATATAAAAACCAAAGGATATGTTGCGAAGCTATTACTAGGAAGAGTATTAGAGAGGGTAATCCAAGAAAATGTAGAGCCAAAGGTTATTTTACTCCAAGCGTTATGGGTTATCGCTGTATGTTTCATGGTGGTTTATTTAGCCATGACTTTTACACAAGGAAGTATAAAGGATTGTTTAAAAACAATAAAATTAGTATAGAAGTAAAGGTAAAACGATTAAAAAATCTTAAAAATTTTAGAGATCTAAGTGATGAAAAAATTAAACAATACATTAGAGAAGAAGAAGCAAGATCTAATACTTTCGGATACAGAACAAAATACTTTACTAGAAAACTTAGTAGCTGGAAATCTCGTTATAGAAGAGGCAAGACGATTAAAGATCAAATTGAAAACTTTATACGACTTTGTGGAAGCAAACCCAAAGTTTAAAGAACAGTTTTTAAAAGCACAGGAAATAGGAATTAAAACCCTTGTTGAACTATTGTTAGAAGCATTTAACCAAGATCATCAAGAAGTAGATGCGAACAAGCTCCTCTTCCTTAGAGAGCGTAGTAATTACTTGCGTTGGCTAGCACCAAAAATATCTAGTTTCTTCCAAGAGAAGAAAAACCTAGATATTAAATCGGATGGAGTATTAAGGGTTATGTGGGAAGATACTACGACTGAACAAGATATTATTGATATTACTAATGAGATAGAATCTAAAAATTCTATCCCATTAGATAACAAGGGAACTGATTAATCTTTTTCTGATTGTTCCATTACATAAGAAATTATATCATCGCTGTCATATTTTTTAAGCAACTCATCTAATATATCTCTCATCTTTTTCTTATGTAAACGATCTTTATTCCTGGAATGATTATAGAAATGTGCTTCGTTAAGTTCGGTCATTATGCTACCTCTTTTTGCTGATTGTATTTATGTTTTTTATTTATTTCTATTGCTAATGAACTAATTTTTTGTGATGTTTTAGATCTTACATTAAACTTTTTTTCTAGTTTAAATTCAGTATCCCAAATATCAAGCAAAGAAATAAAACCATTTTTATTTTTAGAAATTTTATCAAATTTTTTGCAGATAAAATTAATCATTTTTAATTCTTTTTTTTCTTTCTCTTTCATTATGCAACCTCCTTTTCTTTTATTTCTTGTATATCAGCAATATCCCACTCAAGTACTTCTTCAAATTTAAAAGCGTCTGGTCCATGGCTACTCCATAAATCTTGTGTTTGATGAATAGCATTTTCGCTGTTATCAGCTTCAACGATTGTTGAGTAGGTATTTGTTTCAGTTACCCAAACTCTATATTGTTTTTTCATTGTTTTATTTCCCTTTCGTTTATTGTTTAATTATCTTTATATGTCCAAGTAGTCCTAAAATCCCATTTACTGTTAAAGATACCGATATCTTTTAACTTTAAAAAAGATTTAACATATTTTTTATATGCTTTATTACTTGATTTATTTGGAAACGATTTATCATAAGCTATGTTATGAAACATATTTTGATGTTTCAAAAAAGCGTCTACAGATCGTTTATTTTTATAATCAATATCAATTATTGTTGGCTTGTCTGATAACCCTCCTGTGTGCATATCACCAGCAATAGATTTTATTTTAAGTTTAAACATTTTATTTTCCTTTCCTTTTTTTGTTTTAGTTTTTGATTATACTTAAATCTAATAATACCATTAGCATTTAAGCAATTTAACAAAGTTATTTTGCATAACTCAATCAAATATTGTTTTTGTTTATTGGTTTCTACTATCATCATTGTTATTTTTCCCATTTAAAGATTAAATTTAAAATAGGATATACAACGCAAAGCATAAATATAAAAAATATTAAAACGATAAATACAGCCATATTACGCAACCTCCCTTTCCTCGTGTTCTATTGGTGTTAAATCACAATCTAGCTGCCAAATAATTATATTAATTATTTCTTCATCATTAACTGTAATAGAAGCTCCATCAAACCAATCTAAATACCAGTATTCAACTGATTGAATATTTTTTTCATTATCTGTATAAATCCTAAACTCATCACTAGGACCACCCCAGCTTAATTGCCAACGATAATAGCCATCTTTTTGATTATCAAAGGTATTAGGCACAACATAGTCCCAGCTTAAACCATATTCAGACAACCATGTTGAAAGATCAATATTTTGATTATTGTATGCTTCTCTCAAATCTTTTAATCTTGATTGATAATTTTTATTTACAAGATCAATACATTTTTTTTGTTTTTTCATTTTGTTTTCCCTTTCTTTTTTTTTGTTTATTTGTTTAAATAATTTTCATTTCTGTAAATAAGTAAGCCAGAAAATAATCCAGATTGAGTTTTAATTAAAGTATAACCTTGATTTTCCAATTTACTTTTTTTTATTTCAGCTTTTTTAATGCTAGTTAAATCTCTATCGTTCCAACTAACATATTGTATTTTTGTTTTATAAGTAGTCATTTTGTTTTTCCTTTTTTTGTTTTTGTTTTATGTTTATAACCTTTTTGTATATAGTCAATAAGATTATTTTGATCTTCTTTTAATTGTTTTGTAAGTACCAGCATAAACATATTCAACTCCATACTTTTTCATGGATTCAATGAAATTTAATGCTGCTGTTTTATTTTTGTGCATAGCTTTTTCACCAGATTTATAAGTCTGTTCAAAGTCAGACACTTTTCCGCTACTCCATTCTATCTTTTGTATTACTGTTTTATCAGTTTTACATTCTGTTAAGTGGTGTATCATTTTTTTTTATCCTTTCTTTGTTTTTGTTTATGCTCTCAACTTACCATATTGGTTATAATTAGATAAGTCAAGAGCATTATTTTATTTTTATTTATTGTTTTTAATGTAGTTTAAAGCCACCTTAATAGCTTCTTTAGCTTGTCTTTTTTTTAAATTATGGACAGCTTGTATTGCTTCAATACTTCTATCGTTCACAGGTAATTCATGTTCGTAATGACCTGTTAATAATGAAGCCACACAAAAAGATATATTTTTATCTTCGTGGAAGCTAAATTGCCATGAATTGTTATCCATATTATTTCCTTTCGTTATTGGTTAATTGTTTCAAAGTTAATTTTGATATAATTTTGGACAATCTTTTTAAATTGTTCCAAAGATATATCTTTAAAAATGCTATCTTGAGCTTCGCATTGTTTTTTCAAATCAATATATCCTTGATCTGTTGTTGGTATTAAATCTATGTTCATTTTGTTTCCTTTCTTTGTTTGTTTAACCATTATGGATATTATTATTAAAGTTTAAATTAAAAAGCAATAGTTAAAATAAAAAATATTTATTGACAAAGTGTCGCACATAAAAGGACCAATTAAGGAAAGGTAAAAAGGATAAAAGAAAATATTAAAAGAAAAGTATAGAACGATTGAGAGGTTAAGAGATTGAAAAGATTAAGAGGGTTAAATGTTGAAAGGGTTAAAATGTTGAAAAGATAAAAAGTTTAAAAGGTTAAAAGTTGCTATTCTTATACTCAGCTTCATTCAAAAACAAATAGCATTATATATCGGCATTACATTCAATCAGCTTACCAATAGGCAAACTGTTTAAGATTTCCGATAATCATAATTTATCGGAAGTAATATAATTGAATAAATGATTGCTTGTGTGTGCGATTGTATGCAAAAATCAAGATTGGATAGGCGGGTATACCCCTTTAAGACTCCGCATTTTATTATATATATATACATGGGATTTTTCCACACCCATATCCAGTCACACTCACCCCCATATCCACAAAACAACCCACCCCCTTTTCTTTGCTAGACCTCCCTTTTAAAATAATTTACTACAAGATATATGGAATACGATAGCGACAATATACAATCTGTAGTATTTATAGAACCTGAGACTAATAATGTTATTATTAAAATCACAGGTTTTCCTAATAAGGATATAGCAAATCTATATGTTACTTGGATTATGGCAGAGCTATCCTTTGATTTTACACCAATGAATGGAACGATAGATACGAAGATACACTAATGGATGCTAAGATACCCTATACTCCTAGGAAACATCAAATATACATACACCATAATATTGCTAACCACAGATGGTCTGTATTAGTTTGCCATAGAAGATTTGGCAAAACAGTCTGTATGATTAATCAATTAATCAAATCAGCTTTACTTTCTGGATTGAAGAACCCTAGGTATGCCTATATTGCACCCACCTTCAAACAAGCAAAGTCTATTGCCTGGGATTATATGAAACAATTTACCAACCACATACCAGGAGTAAAGTTTAACGAAACAGAACTAAGGGTAGATTTTCCTAATGGTGCAAGAATAACCCTACTAGGATCAGAGAATTGCGATGGTTTACGAGGTATCTACTTAGATGGTTGTGTCATTGATGAGTATGCCAATGTAACAGAACGATTGTTTCCAGAGATTATACGACCTGCTTTATCAGATAGAAAAGGATATTGCGTATTTATTGGTACACCACAAGGAATGAATAATAACTTTTATGAACTATACCAACACGCACAAGGAGCAGAAGATTGGTTTCATTACAAAGCAAAAGCATCAGATACCAAAATAGTAGATCCAGATGAATTAGAAAAAGCAAAAGAAGTCATGGGAGAGAATAAATATAAGCAAGAGTTTGAATGTGATTGGATTGCCAATATTGAAGGTGCTATTTATGGAGAGGTTCTAACAGAGATGGAAGATAAAAGGCAGCTACACAGAGTACCTTATGATCCTGCTTTGCCTGTCTCTACTGCTTGGGATTTAGGAGTATCTGACCATACAGCTATTATCTTCTTTCAGCAATTAGGAAGTGCTATTAATATTATTGATTACTATGAGGAACGAGGTCAAGGATTACCGCACTACATAGAGGTAGTGAATAGCAAGGATTATATTTATAAGGATCATTATGCTCCACACGATATTGAAGTCATGGAGTTCAGCAATGGCAAAACCAGAAGGGAAGTAGCTTATCAATTAGGTGTAAGGTTTAAGGTAGTTCCTAAACTTCCATTAGAAGATGGCATCCATGCTACCTTGATGACCCTGCCTAGATGCTGGATAGATACAGATCATTGCAAAAAACTAATAGATGCGTTAAGACATTACCACAGAAAATATATAGACAAGAACAGGATGTTCAGATCTAAACCTGTACATGATTGGAGTTCACACGCTTGTGATGCCATGAGATATTTATCTGTAGGAATTACAGAATTAAATACTAGACAAAATGCTCCACAAAATGTAGCAGATAATGAATATAGTATTTTATAAAAGGAATTTATTATGGGAAGTTTATTTAGTCCAAAGATGCCAGCACTACCCCCAGTTCAACCTTTGCCTGAACCGCCGAAGGCAGAACTAAGTGCAGAAGAGAAACAAAGGATAGCGGATGAACAAGCTGCTATGGAGCGTAGAAGAAAAGGTCGTAAGTCTACTATTCTAACTGGACCTTTAGGTATTGAAACAGAAGCAACCACAGAAAAGAAAACTTTATTAGGAGGATAATATGGCAATTAAGAAAATAATTAAAATGGCAAAAGAAATCATTAAACCAAAAAAAGAAAAACCTTTAGAATTAAAAAAGGAACAAGCAAAAGAAACTAAATCAGAAACAGTATCAGAAAATACTAGCTCCTTAACTAGGGAGACAAACTAACATGGGTGCAGTAGCAGCAATAACAAAACCATTTATTAAACAAAAAATGCAAGAAGCTCCTAAACCAGCTACAACACCACAACCAGTTACTCCTACGACTGCAGAAGTTTCGCAAAGTGAAGCTACAGCCGCAGATGGTACTGGAGCTATGTCAAGAAAAGTAAAACGAAAAGGAAGATCAGCTACGATATTAACTTCATCTACAGGAGTAGACCAAAGCGTTACATTAGGTACACAAAGTTTATTAGGCGGATAATGGCAAAAACAGAACTAAGCAAAAGTTTATTAAAACGATTTGATCGTCTGAAAGCTCAGCGTCAAAACTGGGAATCGCATTGGCAAGAAGTAGCAGACTACATGATGCCAAGAAAGGCAGATGTAACTAAATCCAGATCCAAAGGAGATAAGAGAACAGAATTAATTTTTGATTCTTCTCCTATGCAATCTTTGGAATTATTAGCAGCATCACTTCATGGTATGCTGACGAACCCATCCACTCCTTGGTTCTCTTTACGATTCAAAGAAGATGGAATGGAAAATGAAGATGAAGCAAAAGAATGGCTAGAGTCTGCAACAGAAAGTATGTATGCCGCATTTAATCGTTCTAACTTCCAACAAGAAATTTTTGAATTATACCACGACCTGATCACCTTTGGCACAGCCGCAATGTTTATTGAAGAGGATGAAGAAGATATTATTAAATTCTCTACGAGACACATTAATGAAATTTATATTTCTGAAAATGATAAAGGAAGAATAGATACAGTATTTAGAAAATTTAAAATCTCTGCAAGAGCAGCATTACAAAAGTTTGGACAAGATGCGTCAGACAATATTGTAACTACTGCTAGAAAAGATCCATATGAAGAAATAGAGATACTGCATGTTGTATATCCAAGAGCTGATTTTGATCCTAAGAAACAAGACAAAGCCAATATGCCTTTTGCTTCTTGTTATATTGAAGCTGGCACAGGCAATGAATTATCTATGTCAGGATTCAAAGAGTTTCCTTTTGTAGTACCTCGTTACTTAAAAGCATCTCACGAAATTTATGGAAGATCTCCAGCGATGACTGCTTTACCTGATGTGAAGATGTTAAATGAAATGTCTAAGACAACGATTAAAGCAGCTCAAAAACAAGTTGATCCACCTTTGCTTGTTCCTGATGATGGATTTATTTTACCTGTACGAACTGTTCCTGGTGGACTGAACTTTTATAGATCTGGAACAAGAGATAGAATTGAACCACTCAACATTGGTGCAAATAATCCATTAGGATTAAACATGGAAGAGCAAAGAAGAAACTCTATTCGTAATGCGTTCTATGTAAACCAACTGATGATGCAACAAGGTCCTCAAATGACAGCAACAGAAGTCATCCAAAGGAACGAAGAGAAAATGAGATTACTAGGACCTGTGCTTGGTAGATTACAATCGGAATTGTTAAAACCTCTGATTGATAGAGTGTTTGCGATTATGATTAGAAAAAATATATTCTTACCTGCACCAGAATTTCTAGCAGGAAAAGATATTGAAATTGAATATGTATCACCACTTGCTAAAGCTCAAAAATCTTCAGAGCTACAATCTATTATGCGTGGTATAGAAATTATGGGATCACTTGCGAATGTTGCTCCTGTATTTGATTATATTAATTTTGATAAACTAGTGAAACATTTATTAGATATTGTAGGTGTGCCACAAAAAGTTTTAAAACCACAAGCACAAGTCAATTCGGAAAGACAACAAAAACAACAACAACAAGAACAAGCTATGCAAATGCAACAGATGCAACAAATAGCACAAGCAGGAGGACAAGTAGCACCATTGGCAAAAGCATTGCCAGAGGAAGCAAAACAATTAGTATCAGGGGAGTAATACATGGATCATTTAAAACAATTAAAGATTAGCTATAAAAATATTTTTGAATCAGATGATGGAAAGTTAGTCATGTCTGATTTAGAGAAACGATGTCATTATCATGCTACTACTAATGTAAAAGGAGATAGCCATGAAAGTGCATATATGGAAGGACAACGCAGCGTTCTTCTATTTATGAAACAAATGCTGCTAAAGGAAAACACTAATGTCAAACGAACAGATAACGGAGAATAATTCTTCGCCTGTAGAACAAGAGACAACACAACCAACTACAACTTCTACAGAAACAACAGCACCAACAGAAGATACATTAATATCTTCTACAACCAATACAACAGCTCAAACTTCTAAATCTTGGAAAGAAATTATTAGTGAAGAGTACAGAAAGAATCCTAACATAGAAAAGTTTACAGAGATTGATGCGTTAGCGAAAAGTTACATCAATGCTGTATCTATGATTGGTTCAGATAAAATTCCTGTACCTACCAATAATTCTACAGAAGAACAATGGAATGAAATTTATACTAAGTTAGGTAGACCAGAATCTCCTGATAAATATAAATTAGATGTAAAATCAGATGCTGTTCCTATAGAAGAATCTGCAATTCAATCTTTTGCAGAAAATGCACACAAGCTAGGTTTAAACAATAAACAAGCTCAAGGCATTTTAGAATTTTATAAAAATAATATGGAACAGTCTGCACAGCAAATGCAAATCAATATGGAAACAGCACAAGCCGATGCAGAAGCTCAACTAAGAAAAGAGTGGGGTAGATCGTTTGATGAGAATATTAAAAAGGCAGGTGCTTTAGCAAAAGCAAATATGAATCCTGCTATTTTAGATATGCAAATGAAAGATGGTACTCGTTTAGGAGATCATCCAGAAGTCATTAAAGGATTTGCCAATATTGCTAATCTAATCTCTGAGGATAAATTTATTGGTACAGACCAAGAAAATATGACTCAAGCTAGAGATTTGGATGCTGAAATAAGATCTATTGTAAACGATAGAAGTGGTCCTTATTGGAATAGAAACCATCCAGACCATGAAAGAACAGTTCAGCAAGTATTAACTTTAAGAACAATGATGAATGGATAATAAGCAATTACGATTAGAAATT
>Ga0208767_1000975_pt1 | contig 23280 bp, 24 predicted proteins | sample VirMetDEL_Mar_21_FD_184514 | JGI IMG/M metagenome (GOLD analysis project Ga0208767, IMG submission 184514) | Aqueous microbial communities from the Delaware River and Bay under freshwater to marine salinity gradient to study organic matter... | ecosystem: Environmental > Aquatic > Marine >... | reverse complement strand
ACTGAAAAGTCTATTATGGAGCAAAGAGGGTTTGCACCTCAGTCTCTCTTAGAGGCTGCACCTGCAAACGCAATGGGTTCCTCGTCTTCCGTTGCTGGTGACGGTAACGTAGACATCTACGATCCAGTACTGATTTCTCTGGTTCGCCGTTCCATGCCTAACCTCGTAGCTTATGACATTTGTGGTGTCCAGCCTATGACTGGTCCTACTGGTCTGATCTTTGCTATGAGATCCCGCTTCGATAGCCAGACTGGTGCAGAAGCACTGTACAATGAAGCAAACACTGGTTTCTCTTCGAATCCTGTTGCTGCTCATGACAATGCTGTTGACGGTAACGCTGGTCAGAACCTTGGCGATCAGCCAACTGGCGAGTCGAACACCTACAACTTCCAAGCTGGTATGTCCACTGCTGATGCTGAAGCAATCGGCGGTAACACCACCTACACCATTCCAGAAATGGCATTCAGCATTGAGAAAGTCGCTGTGACTGCAAAGTCCCGTGCTCTGAAGGCTGAATACACAATGGAACTGGCTCAAGATCTGAAGGCAATTCATGGTCTGGATGCTGAAACTGAACTTGCTAACATTCTGCAAGCTGAAGTTCTGGCTGAAATCAACCGTGAAGTTGTAAGAACAATTAACCTGACTGCTGTAACTGGTGCTCAGAACAACGTTGCTTCTTCCGGTACTTTCGATCTTGACGTTGATTCCAACGGTCGTTGGATGGTTGAGAAGTTCAAGGGTCTGATGTTCCAGATCGAGCGTGAAGCAAACAAAATTGCTAAAGACACTCGCCGTGGTAAGGGTAACATCCTTCTGTGTTCCTCTGACGTAGCTTCTGCTCTGCAGATGGCTGGTGTTCTGGATTACACCCCTGCTCTGAATGCTAACAACCTTGAAGTTGACGATACAGGTAAGACCTTTGCTGGTGTCCTGAATGGTCGTATTAGAGTGTACATTGACCCATACTTCACAGGTTCGGGTGCTAACCAGTACATGACTGTTGGCTACAAGGGTGCAAACGCCTTTGATTCCGGTCTCTTCTACTGCCCATACGTTCCTCTGCAGATGGTCCGTGCAGTAGGTGAGAACAGCTTCCAGCCAAAGATCGGCTTTAAGACCCGTTACGGTATGGTTGCTAACCCATTTGCTGAAGGCGAAACTGCTGGTGCGGGTGCAATCACGCAGAATTCCAACGTTTACTACAGAAGAGTAACCGTTGCAAACTTGATGTAATCGAAACTGCACAATTTCATTATGTCAAAGGGGGCTTCGGCCCCCTTTTTTTATAAATACTCTTAGAATTATTAGGTGGAGTAAAACATGTCTTATTCAAATTTAATTCTTCAAGAACAGACAGATGAAAAAAAGAAAAAAAGAAGAGACTTGTATAGATTAGGTGCTGCTGCCTTAGCTGGTGGCGCTCTCACTGGCGGTATTGTTGCAAAGAAAACTTTGACACCAAAAAATTTAATTAAACATTATCAAGATACTGCTTTAAATGTGGCTAAAAAAATTCAAGCAGATCCAAGTATAGCCGGAACTCCATATGACTACAAAAAAGTAGAAAATATGACGAAAAGAGGAATCGCTGCAAGAGCTGCAGTTAAACCTTTACAAGGTGCTCTTATTGGTGGAGGTGCTGCTTTAGGTCTTGAACTTTTAAGACAGAAATTACGTGATCGTAAAAAGAAAAAGGCATTAGAAGAAGCAGGAAAAGATAGAGACAAAGATGACCTCTACTATAAGCAAGTGGATTTTGATCCTTATGCTCCACAATACACTGTTTCTCAATTAGCATCTACTGCTGGAGGAATTACAGGAGGTGCTTTAGGTTATACAGCAGGTCTTGCTGGTGGGCAGAAAATTGGATCTGCTCTTGGAAAGGCTTTGGGAATGGCAAGTCCTGTTCCGGGGTTTGGTATTGTGGGTGCTGGTCTTGGTGGTGCTTTGGGCGGTGCTTTAGGAACTGTCGGTGCTTATCAGCTTGCTAAAATGGCTCGACCAAAAAAGAAAAAGCCTAAGAAACTGGTACAGTATTACAGATAATGGCTATTCAAAATTCACAGCCTTCTTCTCTCAATTATATTCATCCTAATAATTTTACTTTTAGGGTAAAGAGACTTCCTGACCTCAATTTTACGGTTCAGTCTATTAACGTTCCCGGCATTTCTGTTGGACGTGTTGATCAGCCAAACCCTATTCAAGGTTCTCCTTTACAGGGTGACAGACTTTTCTTTGCAGATCTTTCTGTAACTTTTCTTGTTGACGAGAACATGGAGAATTTCAGAGAAATATTCACTTGGATGAGTAGAGTAACAAACCAAAGTTGGAAGCTTCCCGGTGACTATCATTACTCTACTGTTAGAGATGCTAAACCTGCTTCTGATGAAGGTTTATTTTCAGATATTTCAATTAATATATTGACTTCAGCTAAAAATCCTAATATAAGATTAAAGTTTACTGAAGCCTTTCCTATTCAGTTATCGGATTTGATTTTTGATTCACAATCAGACCCATCTCAGTTTGCAAAGGCACAAGTAGTATTCACATATCGAGATTATGATTTTGAAGTTGTTGGTGGTTAATGAATTTAAAAGATATCTATGAGAATTGGGAACAAGATTCTAAGTTCGAAAGAGATCTCCTTACAGAAGAAACTTTGAGAATACCAAGACTACACTCAAAGTACCTCAGAGTTCTTTCTGAAGAGAGAATTAAGCTTAAAGGACATGAGGCTGAGTACAAAAAGCTGTTTCGTGTCAAGCATGAATACTACAGAGGCGATCTAGATCAAGACACTCTCAAAGCTTGGGGATGGGAACAAAATCCTCTCAAGATCTTACGTCAAGACTTAGACATGTACATTCAACAAGACGAAGATATTATCACTATCAACAACAAAATTTCATTACAAAAAGAAAAAATATCTCTTGTTGAGTCTATCTTACATCAAATCAACAATAGAGGTTATCAGATCAAATCAATTATTGATTGGGAAAGATTTAAAGAAGGCTTGAATTGATAGAAATTAAAAAGGTTAATGAAGTTCACATAAAGATTGATTGTCCTGAAGACGTTGCATTTGAACTAAGTGACTTATTCACATTTGAAGTTCCCGGTGCAAAGTTTACTCCCGTCTATAAGAAAAAGTTATGGGACGGCAAAATAAGACTATTCAATATAAAAAGAAAAACTTTGTATGCAGGTCTTCTTGATCACGTAAAAGAATATTTTGATCAAAAAGAATACGAGTATAACGTAGATTGTCCTACAGACCCTTTAACAATAAAAGACTTTCAGTCTTTTGTCAGGGACATAGGCGTCCCTGACTCTATCAAACCTAGAGATTATCAGATAGAAGCTGTTAAACATGCTGCTGCTAACTCTAGAGCACTCTTACTCTCTCCAACTGCTTCTGGTAAGTCTTTAATCATTTATCTGCTTACAAGATTGTATGAAGAGAAAACTCTTATTATCGTTCCTACTACATCTCTTGTTTATCAGATGAGAGATGATTTTGTTTCCTACGGATATGATATCGATAACATTCATTGTATCATGTCTGGTAAGGAAAAGGTTTCTGACAAACCTGTTGTTATCTCTACGTGGCAATCTATCCATAAGGAATCTAATAATTTTTATTTTCCCTATAAGGTCATTATAGGCGATGAAGCTCACCTGTTCAAGGCTAAATCGTTAACATCGATTATGGAGAAGACGACTGACGTTCCTTACAGGTTTGGGTTTACCGGAACCTTAGACGGTTCTTATACTAACAAGCTTGTTTTAGAAGGTCTTTTTGGTCCTGTTAAGAAGGTTGTGACAACCAAGGAACTGATGGATGCTGACCACTTAGCCGACATGAAGGTGAAGTGTATCGGTCTGAATCATTCTGACGAGATGAAGAAGGCTATGAAGGCTGCTACTTATCAACAGGAGATTGAGTATCTTTGCACTAGTCAGAAAAGAAATAAGTTCATTAAGGGTCTTGCTCTTTCAAGCAAGGGAAACACTCTGGTTCTTTTCCAGATGGTTGAGAAGCAAGGGAGAATGCTGTTTGATCTTATTAAGGAAAACGGTAGGAATGTTTTTTATGTGGACGGTAGAACAAAGGCAGAGGATAGGGAGTACGTTAGGAAGTATGCAGAGGAGAATGACAATGTAATTATAGTGGCGAGTTATGGTGTGTTCAGTACGGGTGTGAACATCAAAAATCTTCACAACGTAATTTTTGCATCACCATCGAAATCAAGAGTTAGAAACCTTCAGTCAATCGGAAGAGGTCTTAGAAAATCATCCAAGAAAGATAAGGCTGTCATATACGATATTTTTGACGACATACGGTATAGGAAGAGAGAAAACTATACCTACCTACATTTTAAAGCACGTTTGAAAATATATACTGAGGAGAAGTTTAATTTCAAAGTTTATGAGTTTGATATATGAAAAAGAAAAAGCCAGTCAACTATATTGATAACAAAACATTTTACCTAAGACTTGTTGAGTATCAGAAAGAATGCTATGAGGCAGACAAAGAGGAAAGAGAGAGACCGATTATTCCCAATGATATTGCCATCTGTCTACAGACCATTGCTACTAGGTTGGCGACCAAGCCAAACTACTCTGGTTACATCTTCAAAGACGACATGATTGGGGACGGTGTGGAGAATGCATTTGAGGCTGTAATGAAATTTGATCCTGCAAAGGGGAGCAACCCTTTTGCCTATTTTACACAGATCATCTGGAATGCTTTCATTAGAAAAATTGAGAAAGAGAAAAAGCTTCTTTTGATCAAGAAAAAATACTACGACCATAAGTACGTAAATCAGGAGCTTGTCGATTATTCTCTTTCCGATAAAGCCACTTTGCCGTATGCTGACACATATATCCAGAACGACTACATGGATGAACTAGAGAAGAAGCACGAAGAAAAGAATGGCTAAAATTGTTTTGATTGCTGACACGCACTATGGCGTCAGAAATGATAATGTTAACTATCACAGCTACTTTGCAAAATTTTTTGACAATGTATTTTTTCCGTACCTGAAGAAAAATAAGATCGACAAGGTAGTCCATCTTGGTGATGTTGTAGATCGTAGAAAATACATCAACTTTCTGACAGCACATAACCTGCGGAAGACATTCCTTCAGCCCTTAGAGGACATGGGAATGGAGATGGACATCATTGTCGGCAATCATGACACGTTCTACAAGAACACGAACCAGATCAATGCAATCGATGAGGTTGTCAGAAGATATAAGAACATCAACTTCTACAAAGATCCCGAAGAGGTGGATCTTTTTGGTGTTCCGACTTTGTACCTTCCTTGGATTTGTAAAGACAACCACAAACAGAGCATGGACATGATTAAACTGTCTGAGTCTCGTTTGTGTATCGGCCATCTTGAGATCGAAGGTTTCACTATGCAGCCGGGTCAACTTAGTAAAGAAGGTCTTAGTTCATCTATCTTCAAGAAGTTTGAGAAAACTCTTTCCGGCCACTTTCACCACAAATCAGACAGTAACGGCATCTACTATCTTGGTTGTCCTTATCAAATGAACTGGTCGGACTACGGTTTTGTAAAGGGATTCCACCTTCTAGACACAGACACTTTAGAGTTAACCTTCATCGAGAACCCTTATTCGATCTACACCAAGTTTATCGTAGACGGCACAGATCACTTTAGAAACACAGTGACAAAGGGAAGTGTTAAAGATCATTACGTTCGTGTTGTTGTCAAAGAGAAAGTTGATGTGGAGGAGTTTGACGACTTTATTAGTCAGATAGAATCTTTCTCTCCGTATGAGGTAAAAATCATTGACGAGACTATGATATATCAAGAGAATGGTTCAGACGTAGATGTAGAAAATATTGAAAACACGAAAGAGATTATTGACAAGTACATTGGGCTTATCGAAACGGATGTTGATCTTGATAAGCTCAAAACCAAAATTCATGACATTTACTACAAGGCAATGAATGCAGAATAATGCACATCAAGTTTGAAAAAATTCGTTGGATGAATTTCCTTTCTACAGGGAACGCTTTTACCGAGATAAATCTTTCAGAACACAAGACTAGATTGATCGTCGGTGACAATGGTTCGGGAAAGTCTACGATTCTCGATGCTCTTACGTTTTGTCTATACAACAAGCCATTCAGAAAGGTTAATAAGCCTCAACTTATTAATTCTATCAACAAGAAAAATTGCCTTGTTGAGTTAGAACTTGAGACGGGTGGGAATAAATATAAAATAATAAGAGGCATAAAGCCCAACGTGTTCGAGATCTATAAGAATGGTGAATTGTTAAGCCAAGACGCAGCAAACAAAGATTACCAAGAGGTTCTTGAAAAAAATATTCTCAAACTAAACTACAAGTCTTTCTGTCAGGTGGTGATCGTGGGATCAGCATCCTTTGTTCCTTTCATGCAATTGAACACAGCTTCCAGAAGAGAAGTGATTGAAGACATTTTGGACATTAAGATTTTTTCATCTATGAGCAGTTTGGTCAAAGATGAGATTTCTTCTCTAAAGACTAAACTTTCCGAAAACTCTGGCAAAAGAAGTCTGAAGGAGGAAAGTATCAGGATGTTCAAAGAGACTCAGAAAAAGTTACAACGAAACACTGAGGAACTTATAAACAACTACAAAGAAAAAATTGAAAAGACAAAGGGTAAAATAGAAGACACACAGAAAGAAGTTGATGTTCTAATAGAACATGTTTCTGAATTTGAAGATGTTAAAAAGCAGAATAGGGATCTTACTGATAAGGTTAATGAGATCCAAAAAATTGAATATGGTATTAAGCAAAAGATAGGTAAGCTCAAAAAAGATATTGAGTTTTATGAGAACAGTGAAGACTGTCCTACTTGTAAGCAAGCCATAGACGAAGACTTTAAGAAAGATACTAAAGACAAAAAGACTAGTAAGATAGCTGAGTACGAAGAAGGTCTGAAAGCTCTTTCGGAGAAAAGTCGTAAAGTGAATGAGAGAGTGGAGAAAATCACTTCTATTCTCGAAAAGATTTCTAATAAAAATATGGAACTCTCTGGAAAGAACAGAGAGATTAAGATGTACAACGATAACATCACGGACATCACTAGAGAGATTGAAAAGCTCAACAAAGAACGTAAAGACGATCAAGATCAGAATGAACTTTTGAAGCTGGAAAAAGAATTCGAAAAGCTCAAAGAAGAATATGTTGTGTTGAAAGAGGAAGCGGACATCCTTGAGGTGGCTGTGTCTCTTCTCAAAGATGGTGGGATCAAAGCAAAAATAGTTAAACAATATGTTCCCATTATGAATTCTCTTATCAACAAGTATCTACAGGCTATGGACTTTTTCGTTAGTTTTGAGCTTGATGAAGGCTTCTCAGAGAAGATTCTGTCAAGACACAGGGATGCCTTTAGCTATGACTCTTTCTCAGAGGGAGAGAAGTTTAGAATTGATCTGGCTCTTCTTTTCACATGGAGAAAGATAGCAAAACTCAAGAACAGTGTTTCGACCAACATTTTGATTATGGATGAAGTATTTGATTCCTCTTTGGACTCTGGAGGAACAGATGACTTTATGAAACTAATCAATGAAACAGATGACATGTCTAACATTGTTATCATTAGCCACAAAGGAGATCAGTTATATGACTCCTTTGATAATGTTATAAAGTTTGAAAAGGTGAAAGGTTTTAGTAAGGTTGCATAATGAATGATTTAAGAATTGTTGACTCTAGAGATGACATTCTCACGACTAAGTTAGATCCCTTTGATTTCAATAAGCCAGTTGAAGATCCGAGAAAATTGGCTATCGAAATGATCGAGACTTTGAGAAGACATAAAGCACTTGCTTTGTCGGCTAACGAGATTGGCGTAAATGCAAGAGTTATTGTTTTGGACACAGAGCCAATTTATGCAATGTTCAATCCTGTTGTGACAACTACTTTTGGTGAAGAAGTTTACTTAGAAGAAACTGATATCACACGGAAAGACATCATCTGTAAAGTTAAAAGACCCTCTGGTGTGAGAGTCAGATTCCAAGATATCAACGGAGAGTTCAACGTTGAAAAATTTATTGGTCTGACAGCTAGAAATCTTCTTCATCATATTGACAACATCAATGGTCAAGTGTTTTACAACAAAGCCACGTCTTACCACAGACAGCAAGCTTTGAAAAACCGGAAAAAAGTTGTCAAATAGAAATGAGCAATTTTAAGTACAGAGAAAATGAAATCATTTTCGAGGTTGAGGAATACATAGAATCAACCTACAACCAGCACTACAAAAGCAAGAAAACGGACCTACAAGCTGTAGATGTTTGGGAAGCTCTAGGTACACTCGAATGGACATCTAGAGATAATGCTTTAAAATATTTGCTCAGATATGGAAAAAAAGATGGTAAAAACAAAAAAGATCTGTTAAAAGCAATCCATTACATTATATTAATGTTGTATGCACTTGAAGAGGAAAACAGAAATGCTCCTACATCCTGAATCACAGTTTACAGAAACTAAAATCACCGATATCGAAAAGGGTGATATTCAGCCTAATGCTGTAGATATTCGTCTGGATGAAGTCGAAAAGATCGAGGCTTCTGATTTTGTTTTAGATGACAATGAAAAGAAGCACAGAATTACGTCTAAACTACCTATACAGGACGATGGGTTCTATGTTTTGGAACCGGGTTCTTATAAAGTTACGATGAAAAATAAGGTCCAGATCGGACAGCAAGAAGCAGGTGTTGTGATCAGTAGGTCCACACTTATTCGTAACGGCGTTTACCTTTGTTCGGGTCTTTATGACACAGGCTACAAAGGCTCTATGGTAGCTTTGTTGGTTGTTACTACAGGTACAGCAAAGATTAAGAAAGGTACTAGAATTGGTCAGTATCTTATTTTGGAATCAGAAAGCAATGGTGAGTACCAAGGCAATTATGGTGAATAGTTTGTTTAAACAAGAACGAGGTAGATAATGAAAACTGAAATTTCTATTGAGGAGTTACAGAAAAGGAAATTGTTTGTGGCAACACCAATGTACGGTGGTCAGTGTCACGGCATGTTTGCAAGATCGACAGCAGACTTAGCTGCTGTTTGTGCAAAGTATAATATCGAAATTCGATTCTATTACCTTTTCAACGAATCTCTTATTACCAGAGCTAGAAACTACTGCGTTGATGAATTTATGAGGTCTGGTTACACACACCTCATGTTTATTGATTCTGATATTGGTTTTGATCCTAAAGACGTGCTTGCACTTTTGGCATTACAAGATGAAGAATCAGAGTACGATATCATTGCTGGTCCTTATCCAAAGAAAAACATCTCTTGGGAAAAGATCAAACAAGCAGTAGATCAGGGTGTGGCTGATGACAATCCTAATCACTTAGAACAGTTTGTCGGTGATTATGTTTTCAATCCTGTAGCAGGACAAAAATCTGTTCCCATTAATGAGCCTGTAGAGGTTGGTGAAGCAGGAACAGGCTTTATGATGATTCGCCGTGAGACTTTGGAAAAGTATGAAGAAGCTTTTCCTGATTACAAGTACAAGCCGGATCATGTGAGAACACAACACTTCGATGGTTCCAGAGAGATCACAGCTTTCTTTGACTGTATTATTGATCCAGAATCAAAAAGATATCTCTCAGAGGATTACATGTTCTGTTATAATACACGTAAAGCTGGAATGAAGGTCTGGTTGTGTCCGTGGATGGAACTTAAGCATTGCGGAACTTATATCTTTGGTGGTAGTCTTGCAGCACTGGCACAAATCGGTGCTGTTGCTACGGCAGACATGAACCAGCTTAAGAAGATGAGAAAGTGATGAATTTATCGAAAGAAACGATTGATATTCTGAAAAACTTTTCGACTATCAATCCTTCTGTCTATGTGGAGTCTGGGTCTTTGATCCAGACTACCTCACCGTATGAAAATGTTTTTGCATTTGCAGATGTCGGTGAGACTTTTGACAAGCCTTTTGGGATCTATGAGTTGTCTAGATTCCTTAACATCATCTCTATGATGCCTAACCCTGAATTTGATTTTGATGATAAGTTTGTTGAGATCAAGTCAGGAAGACACAGCGTAAAATATCAGTATGCTTCCAAAGATATGATTATCTACAAGAAAGTAGATCCAAATCATGTCACTTCATTTTCCGGAAGCCTCAATTTTACGATGTCTAAAAATGACGTGGTTGTTCTTAGAAAAGCTGCTGCACTGTTAGATATGCCGGAAGCACAGTTTCAGTGTGAAAACGGTAAGATTGTTGTAAGAGCAGTTGACCTTGAAAACGGAACAATTGATGACTGGACAACGATCATAACAGAAACAGAACACGAAGACACCTTACCAATAACGTTTTCTTTCGATAGTCTAAAGCTTATCGACGGAGACTATGATGTGTGTCTTGATGCTAATTCTCCGTTTGGTGTTTTCAAAGGTAAGGAAATGCCAGTGGTTTATGCAGTAAGTGTTCGAGGTGATGTATGATTGTTGGTGAATCTATTTGGGCTGAGAAATATCGTCCCAACAAAGTTGCGGATGTTGTCTTACCAGAAAGTATCAAAGAGAAACTGCAAAGGTTTGTAGACAAAGGAAATCTGCCAAACCTGATATTTTCTGGTTCTTCTGGCTGCGGTAAAACAACGGTTGCCAAAGCCATGTTGGAGGAGTTAGGTTGTGATTATATTGTTATCAATGGATCCTTAGACGGAAATATTGATACTCTAAGAGTCAAGATCAAACAGTTTGCTTCCGCAGTTTCGATGACAGGCGGTAGGAAGTATGTCATACTTGATGAAGCTGACTATTTGAATCCAAACTCAACACAACCTGCTCTTCGAAACTTTATGGAAGAGTTTTCTAAGAATTGTGGTTTCATTCTGACATGTAACTACGCCAACAAAATTCTTCAGCCTCTTAGATCACGATGCTCTCATGTCGAGTTTAAAATCGGCAAAGAAGAAAAGCCACAAATTGCAGCACAGTTCTTCAAGAAACTGAAAAGCATTTTGGAAGAAGAAGGTGTTGAGTACGAGAAGAAGACTGTTGTGCTTCTCCTAGAAAAACACTTTCCGGACTTCAGAAAAATCTTAAACGAGGTCCAATACTATTCTTCTTCAGGAATGCTAAGTACAGAAGTTGTTAGTTCTTTTGACGAAGAATATAGACTTTTGTTTAAGCACCTGAAAGAAAAGAACTTCACAGAAGTTCGTAAGTGGGTGACACAAAACAACGATATTCATCCCGACACACTATTCTCAAACATCTACTCTAATGCTTCTGAGCATCTAGAAAGGGCTTCTATAGCACAGCTTGTCATTATCCTTGCAGATTATCAGTACAAACAAGCTTTTGTTGCTAATCCAGAAATCAATACGACTGCATGTTTGACAGAAATCATGGCTGGGTGTGTGTTTAAGTGAAACTCTTTGACTACGTAAAAAACATCTCTGCAGAGAAAGATCCTGTTGAAGAAGTAGGATCTGAGTATGATGCTTACATTGTGAACAAAGCTTTTTCTTTGTATCCTGATACTATTCTTGCTGCTAACGAAATGAACATGAGACCAGATGTCCCAAATAAGAGGCATTATGACTATTTGCACAGTATTACTAGGAAGAAAAAGAGATTTACACCTTGGCCTAAAAATAATGTCTCAGACGACGAAAAACTAATTTCTGAAATATATAAATACAATCAGCATAAAACAAAACAGGTAATGAAGTTGTTGTCTGAAGAAAAAATAAATATGCTGAAAGAAATGTATGACGAAGGTGGGGTATGAACGCAGATATTATTGATTCGTTTGTTGAGGTTGATCTTGAAAGTGAAGACGACTTTCGGAAAATCAGAGAGACACTTACTAGAATAGGTGTATCCTCTAGGAAGGAAAAAAAGCTTTTCCAGTCCTGTCATATTCTCCATAAGCAGGGTAAGTATTATATTGTCCATTTCAAGCAAATGTTTGCTTTAGATGGCAAACCCTCCAATATGGAAGAAAACGATACAGGCAGACTCAATACTATTGCCAATCTTCTTGCAGAATGGAACCTCCTGAAAGTTAAAGATCCAGAGAAGACAAAGGCACCTGTTGCTTCCATGAGCCAGATCAAAGTGGTCCCACACAAAGAAAAAGACCAATGGGATTTGGTCCCGAAGTATAACATAGGCTCTAAAAAGATACCTTGATCTCTAATTACATTTTGTATAAATAGAACCATTGAATGCCGAAAGGGTTCAATGGTTCTTTTTTGCTTAATACAAGGAGAAAGTATATGAACAAGGTATATTTCAATTCGCCGTTTTTCATTGGTTTAGAAAAAACATTAGAAACCCTTGAAAATTTGTCCTCACAACAACCTAATTATCCACCATACAACATCATTGAAACAGACGAACAAAATTTCATCATTCAGTTTGCTGTTTCTGGATTTGCAGAAAGTGAGTTAAAGGTTGTTCATGATGGGTCTACTGCTAATAGGATCTTGACCGTTACAGGCGAGAGACAGAAAGAAGAAGGCAGTGAGATAGATTACAGTTACCATCATCGTGGCATCTCGATGAAGAATTTCGAAAAGAAGTTTACATTGGGAGAGTACGTCGAGGTAAGTTCGGTGACGTTAAGACAAGGTATTTTAGAGATCAAGCTTGTCAAAAATATTCCTGAAGCTCAACGACCAAAAGAATATAAAATAGAGTCGTAAAAACACTAAGCCCCCGAAAGGGGGCTTTTTTATTGCCTTGCTGTGTGGTAGATATACGACAAATAAGGAGACTGTATGAAGTTCTATACTCGCTGTGACAAATTCAATGGTTACTACAATATCCGAGGTTACGAAAATGGAAAACAGTTTCAAGAGCAGCACAAAGTAGAGCATTCTCACTTTGAATTATGTTCTAAAAATGTCGATACACCCTACAGGTCTCTTGATGGCAGGAAGGTAGCCAAAAGATTTTTTAAGACTAGGGGACACATGGATCAGGCCAAACAGGATATAGCTGAGACGGCTAACCGTGAATATTACGGTATGGAGCTTTCTTTGTATCCTTTTATCAACGAGCTTTATCCTAACACAATTGAGTACGATTCGAGACATATTCGAGTTGCCAATATCGATATTGAGATTGCCGCTGATGACGGATTTCCTGATATTCAAGAGGCACTTAAACCTATCACTGCAATAACTATGTGCTATGATAATTTTTACTACGTGTATGGTATTGGTGAATACACAAACACAAGGGATGACGTTCTTTACAAAAAGTATAAAGATGAAAGATCTTTGATTATTGGCTTTGTGGAGGATTGGAGAAAGATAAATCCCGATGTCGTCACCGGATGGAACGTAGAAGGGTTCGACATTCCCTACATTGTAAACAGGTTTGAGAGGGTTGCTGGTAGGTCGGTTACTGACAGGCTCTCTCCTTGGGGAATTATTTTCGATAAGACCATTACAAAAAAAGGTTTATATGGAGATGAAACGACCTTTGTTAAGGATATCATAGGCGTTACAGTCTTGGACTACTTGGTTCTTTATAAAAAGTTTACCTACAAAGGACAAGAAAACTACAGACTTGATACCATTGCAAATGTTGAACTTGGTGAAAAGAAACTGGACTACTCTGAGTACGGTTCACTTCTCAATCTCTACAAACACGACTACCAAAAGTTTATAGATTACAACATTAAAGACGTAGAGCTTGTAGAAAGGCTTGATAAAAAGTTAGGTCTTTTTGAGCTTGTTTATGCTCTGGCTTATGATGCAAAGGTCAACTTTGCTGACTCTTTGACCTCAGTGAAAATGTGGGATGTGATAATTCACAACCACTTAATCAAACAGAATATCGTAGTTCCGGGTAAGCCTTTGCATGTAGACAAAGGTGAAAAGATTAAAGGTGGTTACGTCAAGCAACCGAAACCGGGAATGTATAATTGGGTATGTTCCTTTGACCTTGATTCTCTGTATCCACACCTAATCATGCAGTACAATATCTCTCCTGATACTTTTATGGGTCATATAGGAAAAAGTGTTACAGTCGATAGCATTCTTTTTGGCTCAGAAGAGATGAAAGAGATCCAGCAAAGACTGGATGAAACGAACTGTTGTATGGCTGCTTCTGGATTCGTTTTCTCAAAGAAAAAACAAGGCTTTTTGGCAGAGTTGATGGAGACGATGTATAAGGATCGTGTTCGATACAAGAACATGATGAAAGAATCGTCCAATAAGTACAAAGAGACGGGTGAGGAAAAGTACAAGCTTGATATAACACGTTACCACAACATGCAGATGGCTAAAAAGATTCAGCTAAACTCTGCTTATGGAGCATTGGCGAATGAGTGGTTTCGTTGGTTTAACAATAGCTATGCAGAGTCCATCACTCTTTCTGGTCAATTGGCTATTCGGTGGATTCAAGAAAAGCTTAATTCTTACCTAAACAAAGTTCTTGGGACAAACAATGAAGACTTCATTATTGCGTCAGATACTGACTCTGTTTATGTTGTTTTTGATAAACTGGTTGAATCTACTTTCGGTGACTTATCTGAAGTTCCAAAAAAGAAAGTGGTCAACTTCTTGGATAAGGTCTGTGATCAAAAGATCCAACCATTTATCGAAAAAACTTATCAAGAGTTGGCTGACCACACTAGAGCACATTCTCAAAAGATGAACATGAAAAGAGAATGTATTGCTGACAAAGCCATATGGACGGCCAAGAAGCGGTACATTCTAAATGTCTACATCAATGAGAATGAGGTTTACGATACACCGAAACTCAAGATGATGGGTATCGAGGCGATCAAGTCATCCACACCGACAGCTTGCAGGGATTATATTACTGAGACACTTCGTTTGATAATGGATACAGATGAAGAACAAGTCAAAAAATATATTGCAAAGGTGAAGAGAGAATACCCGAGCCTTTCCTTTGATGAAGTTGCATTTCCTAGAAGCGTAAACAACGTAAAGAAGTATCGTGATAGGACGACCATATACAAAAAGGGAACACCGATTGCCGTGAGAGGTGCTTTGTTGTATAATAAAACAATCGAAGATCTTGATTTGGGAAAGATTTACGAACCCATCAACGATGGTGACAAGGTAAAGTTTTCCTATCTAAAGATGCCTAATCCTATCAAAGACAATGTGGTTTCATGTCCTTCTGGATTGCCTAGTGAGTTTGATATCGAAAAGTACATCGATTATAAAATTCAGTTTGAGAAAGGCTATCTTAGCCCTATGAAAGCCATCCTTGATGCTATAGGATGGGAACATGAACAAAGAAACACCCTTCCATTCTTATAGGAGTTTGTAATGAGTGATTTTTTCAGAAATCTTGCTGATGAAATTAAGGATATCGATAGTAGCATCTTGGCAGATGGTGAAAATGCTGCTGAGTTTACCGGGTACATTGATACCGGATGCTACATGCTAAATGCTGTTCTCTCGGGAAGCATTTATGGCGGTGTGCCGAACAACAAAGTTACAGCCTTTGCAGGAGAGCCAGCTACCGGAAAGACATTCTTTGTTCTTTCTGCTGTAAGACAGTTTTTGGATGCTAATCCTCAGTCTGGTGTTGTCTACTACGACACAGAAGCGGCAGTAACAAAGCAGATGATGGAAGACCGAGGAATTGACGTTAAAAGAGTGATTTTAGCAGAGCCGGAAACAATTGAATCTTTCCGCACTCACTCGTTGAAGTTTCTCGATAAGTACATGGCTGCAGTAGGAAAAGACGAAGATAGACCACCGATGATGATGGTTCTCGATTCTCTCGGTATGATGTCCACGAACAAAGAAATGCAAGATTCCCATGACGGCAAAGATGTTCGAGACATGACAAAGGCACAGGTGATTAAGGGTACGTTCAGAACACTGACCCTAAAGCTTGCCCGTGCTAAGGTTCCTCTTCTGATCACAAACCATATCTATCAGGTAGTTGGCTCTTACGTCCCTACTCAAGACATGGGTGGTGGTTCAGGTTTGAAGTATGCTGCTTCTACAATCGCTTTTCTTTCTAAGAAAAAGGTCAAAGAAGGGACCGACATTGTAGGCAACATCATCAAAGTTAAAATGAATAAGTCTAGACTGAGTAAAGAGAATGCTCAAGTGGAGCTTCTTTTGGACTACAAAAACGGTTTGAGTAAATGGCACGGGATGCTGGAGTTTGCTGAGTCCAAAGGTATTGTCGAGAAGTCTGGTGCTAGGTACAAGTTTCCAGAAGAGGTGGCTTCTGTCTTTGCTAAGAATGTTTATCAGAAACCCGAAGAATACTTTACAGAATCAATCATGGAAAAGATTGAAGAAGCTGTTCAGCAGGAGTTTAAGTACGGTCAATGATTGAAGAATTGATCCTAACGAATCTGGCTATGAATGAGAAGTACTCTAGAAGGGTACTTCCTTTCATCGATGTCGAATACTTTAGCTCAAAACACCACAAGATAGCTTTTAAGGTACTGAAGGATCATATTGACAAGTACAACGAACTGCCCTCAAGAAAGTCTCTCTTAGTCGATCTTCAGGATATAGAAAATATATCAGATGATAACTTCAGAAGCATCCAAGATATATTTGAAGGTATGTCTAAAGATGAAGAAGTTGACAATGATTGGCTTGTAGACACGACAGAAAAGTTCTGCCAAGACAAAGCCATCTATAATGCTTTGATGAAGTCGATTGAAATTGTAGATGACAAGGCGGGTGATCTTTCAAAAGGGTCTATTCCAAAAATACTGACAGATGCTTTGTCGGTATCCTTCGACGGAAGCATTGGTCACGACTTCTTTGCTGATTACAAAGAAAGATTTGACTTTTATCACCGGAAAGAAGAACGTATTCCTTTTGATTTGGAATACATGAACATCATCACTAAGGGTGGTTTTCCTAAAAAGTCTCTCAACATATTCCTTGCAGGAACAAACGTAGGTAAGTCTCTGGCTATGTGTCATTGTGCTGCTTCGAATCTTGCTGACGGAAAGAATGTTCTTTACATCACTCTTGAAATGGCAGAAGAGCGTATCTCTGAAAGAATAGATGCCAACCTTCTTGATATTGCAATGGACGAGATTCAGAATCTCAACCAAGAAAAATATTTTTCAAGAATGGAAAGACTTAAAAGCAAGACCTCTGGTAGACTCGTTGTCAAGGAATATCCAACTGCCTCTGCCAATGCAAACCACTTCAGGGTTCTGCTCAATGAACTGAAGATCAAAAAGAACTTCATGCCCGATATCATATACATCGACTACTTAAACATATGCACATCGGCAAGAGTGAAGCCGGGGTCAAATATGAACTCTTATGGATACATCAAAAGTATTGCAGAAGAGTTGAGAGGGTTGTCGGCTGAGTTTGGGCCACCTGTCGTTTCAGCCACACAAACGACTAGATCAGGATTTGTAAGTTCTGATATTGGACTAGAAGACACGTCTGAATCTTTTGGTCTTCCTGCAACAGCAGATTTTATGGTTGCTTTGATACGTACTGATGAACTTGACGAGCTTGGTCAGATCATGGTCAAACAGCTTAAAAACAGGTACGGAGACCCCTCTAAAAATAAAAGGTTTGTCGTAGGGGTGGATATGACAAAAATGAGATTATATGATGTTGATTCGTCAGCACACAACGATGTCATGGATTCTCCCGTCTTCGATAATACCAATACGGCTGAGAAATTTAACATGGATAAATTTAAGGATTTTATGTAGTGAATAAAGTAAGACTTCTTGCAATGACACAACCAGAAGAAAACACTGGTATTCCGGACTCGTCTGGTATTATTGCTTATTGTGCTAGGGTCAGCAATCCTGACAATCAAGACAATTACGAGACAGCACCGAGACTCATTGATTATCTTATCAAAAACGCCCACTGGTCTCCTTTAGAGATGGTCAATCTTGTCTTTGAGATTGATTGTCCAAGAGACATTGCTCGACAGATTTTACGACACAGATCTTTTTCTTATCAAGAATTCTCACAAAGATATGCAGAAGCTACGAAGCTGGGAATGACTACAAGAGAATTTAGACTCCAAGATCACAAGAATCGTCAGAACTCTGTTGAGATGGAAGATGACGAACTGAAACAGCAGTGGGAGGCAAAGCAGAAGCAGATTCAGCATGAAATTACTATGGCTTACAAATGGGCCTTAGAGAATAACATGGCTAAAGAATGTGCAAGAGTCATTCTTCCAGAAGGTATGCAGATGACTCGGATGACAATGAACGGAACTTTGAGATCTTGGCTTCATTATCTTGATCTGAGACAAGCCAATGGAACACAAAAAGAGCATACTGAAATTGCTAATCTGATGAAGCCGATTGTTTGTAGAAAGGTTCCCATCGTATCTAAATGGATAAATAGAACATAGGATAAAAAAATTGGAGTTGTAAATGGCCCTACAAATAAGGAGAGGTTTAGAGTCTGATCGTCTTAGTATCACTCCTGATGTAGGCGAGCCAATCTTTGTAACTGATACTAGAAGATTATATATTGGTGATGGATCGACCAATGGGGGTGTGCTTGTTGGTGATGAACTCACCAACAATTATCTGACGGCATATTTTTCTTCTAATTCATATATTCAAAGTTTGATTATTGGTTTGGGTGATGTAACCAACAGTTACATGCAGTCTTATGTTTCGACAGAACTTGCAAACTTAGTAGACTCTGCTCCAGCCACTCTCGATACATTAAACGAGTTAGCTGCTGCTCTTAACGATGATTCAAACTTCTCCACTACTGTTACAACACAGATTGGTTTAAGAGCTACTAACACTTATGTTAACTCTACCTTTAGCTCCAACAGTTATCTTCAAACACAACTCAATGCTTTAGACGCTTCTACCCTTGATGGTATTGATTCAACTGGATTTGTTTCTAATAACTATTTTGGCGATTTAGGGCTAACCACCAGTGTCGGTGATGTAACAAATAACTATCTCACTGCAATCTTTAGTTCCAACAACTATATCTCTGATATAGTAGATACAAAAGCTACTAATACATATGTAAACTCTACATTTACTTCTAACAATTACGTAGATGGTAGATTTACTTCTAATAACTATATTGGCGCTACATTTAGTTCTAATGGTTATGTCCAATCATATGTCTCTTCCGAGATATCTTCTGTAGTAGGATCAGCACCTGCTGGACTTAATACGTTAGGTGAACTTTCTTCTGCTATTGGTGATGATCCAAGTTTCTCTTCTAATGTGACTAACAGATTTGGTCTTAGAGCAACTAACACCTATGTTAATTCTACGTTTAGTTCTAATGCTTATCTTCAAGCACAACTTTTGGCTTACGAGCAAGGCGAAGTATCAAACAACTATCTTCAGCCTTTATTAGATCTTAAAGCTACCAATACTTTTGTTATTGGAACCTTTAGTTCAAATTCATATCTGCAAGCTCAGTTAAACTTATTTGAACAAGGTGAGGTTTCTAACAACTACTTACAGCCACTGATAGATTCAAAAGCAAGCAATACTCATGTTAACAACATAGTAGCTATCAGAGCAACTAACACTTATGTTAACGATACGTTTACTTCCAACACATATGTTCAAAATAGATTTGCACCTATCACTTATGTAAACTTTACATTTGCATCTAACAACTACAATAAAGATGTATACTCATCCAATAGTTATGTAACTGACCTGTTTGCAACTAACAACTATATCGAAGGAAGATTTAGTTCAAACAGTTATCTTACTAATACGTTTACTACTAATAATTACATCACGACATCATTTGCTCGTAAAGATCAAAATGAAACATTCTCATCAAATGTTACAATCGAAGACACTCTGATTATTGGTTCGGGGAACAACGTCTTTACTAACGTTGTGGATACACAGAGCTATAACAACGTAACTGAAAAGTTTGAGCTAGAGGGTGTTAGTACTGCTAGTAACACCAGTGCCGTGATCGACACTTACTCACACGGAAGTGAAAAAGTTTCACTTGAGTACCTTGTTCATCTCGAAAGAGGAAATGGTGACGAAACACAAGTATCTAAAATACTAGCAACTTACAATGGCGTCTCGAACGTCACATTCTCAGAATATGGACAAATTTTTACATCAAGCCAAGTATTAGGAGATTTATCTGTAGTTTATAATGGAGCTAACGTTGAATTGATTCTTGAACCCTTGGTTCTCTCTAGCCTGAGATCCAAGGTGGTAAAGACCGTCATAGTATAAATATCTATTACAACAGAGGAGGATCAAATGGCACGAAGTACATTTCGAATTTTAGACGGTCTTGCAGTTACAGGCGGTAACGTTGATGTAACCAATTCCCTGTCAGCAAACGACTTGTCCGGGGATGGTTCCGCCCTTACTAATGTCGATGCTGCTACCCTTGATGGTGTAGCGAAGACCAGTCTTGCATCTAACAACTTTGTAAAGTCAATCTTTACTTCGAATAACTATGTGGATGGAAGATTTGCAGCTAATGCTTATCTTACTTCGACATTCTCTTCGAATGCTTACATTACAGCACACGTAGCATCAGAAGTCGCTGGTCTTGTTGATTCTGCACCAGCAGCATTAGACACGCTGAACGAATTAGCTGCCGCTCTTGGAGATGATTCCAACTTCTCTACGACGATTACTACCTCCATCGGTTTAAGAGCTACTAACACTTATGTAAATGCTACCTTCAGTTCTAACAACTATCTGCAGGACCAATTAGGTCAGTTTGGTTCAGGTAACGTATCCAATAACTATTTAACTGGAACATTTGCATCTAACAACTATGTACAGACTCAACTCGGAACTAAGTTAAACTCCTCCTCCTATACTGCTGCTGATGTTCTTTCTAAGTTGTTAACAGTAGATGGTTCTGGAACAGACTTAGACGCAGACAAGTTAGATGGTCAGCAAGGTTCCTACTATCTCGATTGGACTAATACCACAAATAAGCCAGATCCAGTTATTACATTAGGTGGTGATCTCTCTGGTTCTGTAACTCTTACTGATTTAGCAAGCGGAACTCTTACAGCTACTATTCAGCCAAACTCTGTAGCACTTAGCACAGATACAACTGGCAACTATGTAGCAACGATTTCTGGTACTACTAACGAAGTAGAAGTCTCTGGTTCTGGTTCCGAAGGTGCTGGAGTAACAGTAGGTCTTCCAAACGATGTTACAATTGGTAATGACCTTACAGTAACGAATGATATCATTCAAACGAATCACACGTTTGTGTCTTCTACTGTCACTACATCGTCAACAGCTGAGGTTAGCTTAGATACATTTAGTGCCTCCACATATTCTGGTGCGGAGGTAAATGTAACGGCCATTTCTAGTGGCGAAAGACACATGACTAAGATTCTGATTGTCCATGATGGTACAAATGCTTATGCTACAGAATATGGTTCTATATTTACAAATGCTGTTTTAGCAACATATGATGTAGATATAAATGCTGGTAGTGTTAGACTTAGAGTTACACCAGCATCTGCTACTTCTACTGTGTTTAACACTTCTATGATGCTAATTGAAAACTAATGGATAAATTGAATGGCAACTCTGTATGGAGCAAATGTTGTTAGAGATGGATTGGTATTTGCATGGGATGGTATGAATGCTAAGTCGTGGGATGGATCTTCTTCAACACACTATGACTTGGTTGGAAGAGGTTCTGGAACAAAAAATGGAGCTAACTCATTAACTAGAACCAATGGACATGTATTGTTCAATGGCGGAGGAACTAGAGTTTGCACTATAGATTTTCCAGACGTAAATATAACAGTACCGACAGGCAATCAAGGATCGTGGATGTTTGCTCATGAATTTAGTGATGCTGGAGACATAGACCATCCTGCTTTTGGAAAGGAGACAGGTAGCACTTGGGACGGTACTAATGGATTTGTATTTGGCACTGGGTGGGGGACTGATGGACCTAGATGGGGAATAGGATCTCAAGCATTTACGGTTTACTCAACTGTAAGTTCTACTACTGGCGATTATAGGCAGGCGTGGCAGATTTACACAGTAACATATCAAAGAAATACCACAGACGGTTTAAAGACATATCTATGTGACTCAAACGGTAATAGGTTAGTAGATGAACGAGATACTGGCGATTTTGCTATTGGTTCAAATGCTGGTGCTTTGAAAATAGGATCTACGGTAAACAGAAGCGGTAATTGGAATGGCAATATGGACTTTGTTCATATGTGGGACCGTGTTCTTACTCAGGAAGAAGTAAACCAAAATATTAATGCTACTAGAGGGAGATTCGGTATATGAGTCTTCATCATAATCCTAGAATCGTTACTGATGGATTGGTGCTTGCTTTAGATGCTGCTAATCCTAAAAGTTATCCGGGTAGTGGAACTGTATGGAAAGATTTGAGTGGTCACAATAATCATGCCACATTGGTGAATAGTCCAGTCTTTAACGGTGAAGGATTTGTGTTTAACGGAATAGATACATATGCATACTGTGATGATCCAACGCCATTTGACTTTGGAACAGGTGACTTTACATTGTGTATAACATCTAAACCAGCGGCAGTGAATGGATGGAGAACGCTCATAGGAAAAGGTGCTTCTGGGTCTACTGGATACAGCATTACATTCAATACATCTTCAAAATTCAGTATCGATTTGGATTCTCCAACAAATACCCATTGGGGAGATACTACAGTGCTATCTGAAAATAACTATTACAATTTTTGTGCTGTTTTTGATAGAGATGTTGCTGGTAATCAATACATCAACGGAATTTTAACATCATCTCATGATATTACTGGTCAAAATCAAACTGTAAGTAATAGTAGTAATAAACTTACGATTGGTCAATTTGGATATGAAAATTTTCAGTGGCAATATTCCGGCGTGCATTATTCTGTGTTGATATACGATAGAGCATTATCATCCGAAGAAATCAAACAAAACTTTAATGCTACTAGAGGAAGGTTTGGAATCTAATGGGAGCAATAGCAGGAAGACCTACCTTCGGATTATATACTAATGGTCAAGCACAATCTGGTGACAATACCAATTTTACTGGATATTCTCATTCAACCAATGATGCTTTAAGTGGCGATGGATGCTTTGCTATGAGTACTAATGTTTACGGTACTACTATACTAGGTAATGAATTCATACCTGTAGATACATCAAAGTATTATATTCATTCTGTATCAATGAAAACCTATCAAAGAAATTATAACAATAATCTTGGGTCAGGTCATATAGGATTTGCTTGTTATGATGAAAACTATAATTTTATAGATTTAAGAAATTGTGGAGACTTAGGAAACACTA
>Ga0208767_1000974_pt1 | contig 23282 bp, 18 predicted proteins | sample VirMetDEL_Mar_21_FD_184514 | JGI IMG/M metagenome (GOLD analysis project Ga0208767, IMG submission 184514) | Aqueous microbial communities from the Delaware River and Bay under freshwater to marine salinity gradient to study organic matter... | ecosystem: Environmental > Aquatic > Marine >... | reverse complement strand
TCACCTAAGTTCTAATGGCGATTGATAAAATGATACCACGCTTCCTCGTCAGTGATGAGGACGAGCGTTTGCTGAAAGAGGGTGCCATGACGGATGCCCTCAATGTTTCTATCTCTGAAGATGGGGATGGCAGTGAGGGTGTTGTAAAGAATATGAAGGGTACGATTGCTGGAACTGCAATTGCTGGGTCTGAATTAACCGCTAGCAACGACGTTACTGTGATTGGTCAGGTGTCTGACCCTCAGAGAGGGTATATTTACTTTTTTGTAGCAGACGCGGTTGATTCACCCAATGGTTCTGAAAACTCTATATATAGATACGACACTTCTAACAATCAATATAAGACTGTATTTAAGTCTGGATACCTAGATTTTTCTACTGATTCTTTTGTTAAGGCAGATGTGGTTAATGGGGCCTTTCAGCAAGACGGGATTACACAGACTATTCTTTATTTTACTGATAACGACAAGGCACCAAGAAAGATAAATGTAGACAGAGCTATCGCTGGTGATTACAACGACCTTAGTTTTTCTGATTTGGATTATGCTTTAAACTCAATTAAAGCCGCCCCAGTAGTTCCTTTGGGGTTCTCTTTTACTACGGACGCTACTTTAAGTTTAAACAACTTTAGAACCACATCGTTTCAGCTTGCCTATCAATACATATATACTGACGGAGAGGAGTCAGCTTTATCTTCTTACTCTAGGCTTGCTTTCCCAGACAGTATGTCTGTAATAGGGATTGACAGTTCTACTGGATCTATATCTAGCTCTAATTTCTACGAAGACAACGTATGTGATATACAGATTCCCTGGGTTAATATTCCAGATGTTTCTAAAGTAAGAATTTCTTTTAGAGAGGGGAACACAGGGGCTTTTAGGGTTTTAGATGAGTTTGATCCTAATTCAAACCTTTCTAGAAGCATATTAGGGACCTCCACTGTTGTATACAATCATCAGACTAGCGTTTATAAGTTTTATAACGATGGAGCTTACAGGGCTTTAGACGCCCCGACAGTAAACAAGCTTTACGATAACGTTCCCCTTAAGGCCGAGGGTCAGGCCATAGCTGGGAACAGGCTTATGTATTCTAATTATTCAGAGGGGAGAGCTAACGGAGACGACTCTGGAAATGATATTTTAGCTGATATTACAGTTGAATATTCTCTAGAAAGGGATGGAGGTGTTAACTCGTCTGGAAATGCAGGGATTACAGAGACAGGATCTGAGAACCCAAATATAGCGCTTGACTTTGGGACTCTTTTTACTGGAACTATTGTTCCCGCTGGTAGCGTCACTAATTATAGTTTTGAGTGGGATCCTGAGGGATTTATAGGCAAATCAACTAACGGCTCTGTAGAGGTTCAGGCTGTAGGTCAGAGCGGAGGAACCTATGATGGCGGTCAATTTAAAATAAAATTTGGGTCCGCAGACCCTATAACTGGTCAAGATATTGATAAAATCCCTTATCATCAAACCAGCGGAGGATGGACAGTCAGTCTTTCCATATCAAACGATGTAGACTTAACCTTTACGGAATTTGCAGATTTTGTCCTTGAGTCTTTAAATGAAGTAACTTTTACTAAGACTTACGACGTCTCTTACACAGATATGCGAGGAGAGATTTTTGATAGTCAAGGTATGGGCGGCTCCTACACAAATGGATCCCCTTGGTCCCTCAATGGTGGAAACTACAGCCTTACGGTGTCCTGGAAGATAGACCCTAGTGACGCAACGTTATCTGGGGACACTTTAACCTTGGTGCCTAAAGTTACCTTCGCCTTTATAGGAGGTATTTCAGGATCTCAAGATAACGGTCAAATAAATATTCTTACCCAAACCTATAATGGTGTGGGTTATTATGATTTTTCAGACACTACATCGACGCCATCAAAGCCATACTTAACCCTGGCTATCTTTTCCAGCACGGCAAACCACAGCCTATCCTCATTCAAGGCGGGTAGCACACACGAGATAGGTGTTGTTTATTACGATAAGTACAATAGATCTGGAAACGTAAACAGAATAGGCAGCGCCTATGTCGCCCCTTTTGGGGACCCCGCAAGAACATTTGACGGAGTTAGCCATAACGGACCAGCATCCATAAAGGTTACTTGGCCTCAAGGAAACACAAGGGTTCAGCCACCTTCCTGGGCTGAGAAATATCAGTTTGTTTATCCAGGTATGGGTACGTTTGATTCTTTTGTTTCTTACACGGCTGGAGGGGCTTACTATAATGTTGGTGATGACCAGGACAGAAGGATTTACGTTTCCCTAAACACTCTTGATGCCTTCGCTACAGAAAAATCCTCTTTGCTTAATTATTCATATACAGAAGGAGATAAACTTAGGGTTATAAGTAGGGACGGTAACAGCGGGGACTATTCAGCAAACGCTTTAAATGTCGTGTACCCTAGAGCGATTGACGGTAGCGTAATAGAGTTTGATGTTGTTGGTGTTGAGGTAATTACAGAGTCAGTGAATAAACTTCATTCTGGAGCCGCAAACCAAGTTCCGTCTGAAGATCCGCATATAGGCACGTTTTTAGTTCTAGAGTCCCCTGCAATACACTCATCCGTTCAAGTAGATGTCAGCGGATTACCCGACTCCATTAAATACGAGGGCTTTGATTGGTACTCGATTTCAAATACATCTTACCCAGACGGTGATGCTTCGTCGGGGTATAATTATTGGGGCCAAAGGTGTGTATTTGAGCTTTTAACACCGTCGAAGGTTGATAAAGAGGTGTACTACGAGATCGGAAGTTGTCATAGGATTGGAACAAGTAGATCTGATGGTTCTATTCTAAATAAACACGGAAGCGCAAAATACCTGTCCCAGGGCGATGTTCATTACAAGCCTACATCATGTAAAACCCCCTGGAGAGACCCTAATAATAGTAATAACTGGAACGAAGAACACCCACATGAGTGGAGATATGAAACCATATATACAGAGAGTCAGTCTGTAAATGACTTTTTCGCGTCTAAAGACTGGAATAAAGGAAGGCCTCACGCTGTGTTTGAGAACTCAGCAGAAGTGAGAAGGAGAAATGGAATTACATATGGTGACGCATACGCAGAAGATGTAGCCAACCTCTCTTTATCTTCGTTCAACCCTTCACTAGGCAACTTCGACAGCCTTGAATCTAAGTTTGGTGCAATCAACTACATAGGTAATTACAACGACAACTTAGTGGCTCTGCAAGAGAATAAGCTGTCTTTGATTCCTGTAGGTAAGAACATCATTCAGTATGCGGAGGGTAGCGGAAACGTAGCGATCTCAACTAATGTGCTAGGACAGGCTAGATACTCTTCAGGAGACTACGGTTGCGGAGGACACCCAGAGGCTGTTCTTATTCAAGATAACGATGTGTTCTTTGTAGATGAGTCTAGACAGGCAGTTATGAGACTTGGAGGTGAGCAGCTAGCGCCTATATCGGAGAAGAATATGTCTTCTTTCTTTGAGGACTTCTTCACCAACAGTCATACTAGGTATGTAAGCGGATACGATCCGAGGATTAGCACCTACTTCATTACTGGTTTAGGTGGTACAGCAGAAACCGTAGGATATGACGTAGCTAGAGGTGTATGGCAGAGCAAGTACAGCTTTACGCCCGATGTGTACGCCAATCAGAACAATATGCTGTATAGCGCTAAATATGTCGGTACTGATGCTTTTTGGAGGCACGATGATGACTCAACTCCGAACAGGAATACTTTTCATGGTACCGCATATCCCTCTGAGGTAGAGATGGTTTCCAAGATATCGCCATCAAGGGTTAAGGTATACAATGCTTTGTCTTACGAAGGTGATTCTGCTGAATGGGATATGAATCCTGGAGCTGAAACAGATTTAGGTCAGACATCTGGAACCATAACTTCTTGGAAGTTTCTAGAAAATAGCTACTATGCCGACATGCCTAGAAACACATCCGCTGGAAGTTACGGTTCAAACATAGAGTATATATATGTTGGCAATTGGACTTGCCCCTCTGGTGATAATATTAATTTTTTAGTTACTGATCTTTCAAGGCCAGATAGACTTCCCTTCATTTTTAGCGGTAATCTTACCTTAAAGACATTTTTAGACATAGAAAAATCAATAAATATAACTTCTGTAACACCTACGACAAATGGGTATTCCGTTGTTCTTGATTCCGCAGTGAATGGTATAGCTGGAAATAGCTTTGTAAAAATCACTGATACTCTATCTAAATCAACAGAAGATGTAATGCGAGGACACTACGCTAAAATCAAACTAACTAACAGCTCTAAAGCTAAACACGAGCTGTATTGTATAAACACTCACATAACTGATTCTAAGAGTCATCACCCCTTAGGTCAATAATAACTATATTTGCATCATGCCAATACCATTAATAGCAACAGCAATAGGAACCCTTGGACCCGCAGTAGCTAAGTACTTTGGAGCTAAAGGGGCTGCTAATTCCCTACGCCAGGACCCAAATGAAGTTGCCTCTCAGTTTGAGCAGCTTAAGAAGGATATGCCTCAATACGGGGTTGGTAGCGCTTGGAACCAATACTTAGCTATGTCTAAGCAGGATCCAGCCGCTGACATGCAGCGACAGATTGCGGCAGAACAAGAGGCATCTAGTATCGGAGCCTTGAAGTCTGGAGGGGCTAAGGCACTGCTTGGTGGCCTGGGGGCCTCTCAGAGACGAGCAGCACAATCCAGAATGGGTATTGAGGCAGCTTCTCAGGCAAGACAGCAGTCAGCACTTGGTCAATATGCTGGTGTTCAGCAAGATGTGGGTATGAGAAACACAATGCTTGGACAAAACTTAGAGGGTAGTAAGTTTGAGGCTGTTAGGGGGGCTGAGCAAAGAAATAAAGAATTAGACGCTTACAGGAAACAAGCTTTGGGTGATGCCTTTGCTTCTGGACTTGGCATGGTTGGCAAAGGATTGTTTCAGTCGGGGGGTGCTGGATCAGCAGCTGATGCTGCTAAGTCTTACTCTGGGGGTCTAGGGGACTTTAATTTGTCTCCCGTTGGTGCCTTTGGGTCAGAGACGGGGACAGGAAACTTTTCTCAGGCTAGCCTAGGTGATTATAACACACCAACCACTACAGGCATGGGTTTGAGTGCAGTTCAAAGAGCTCAAATGCCTTTTATGTTTGGAAGATTTAAAAAAGGAGGCATGACTACTCCTGGTGAGTTTTCTCATGAGACCAACCCTATCGACATGATGAAGGATGGGGCTAAGATTGGTGAAATGACTGGAGGAGAGGCTATCCTAAATCCAGAGCAGCAGAAGAAGGCTTCAAAAGAATCACCGTACTTCCGCAAGCTAATGCGTGAGTTCGCAATGAGAAATAAAAAATGAGTAACGGAATAGTAAAGTATCCATTCGCGCAAGGATCTGGAGACCCGTATAGCGGATTTAAAGATGAGCTTGGGGCAATAGAGGAGAAGAGGCAGGCTAAACAGGCTCAAGCCTTTGAAATGGCCTCCATGATAGACATGGCCGACTCCTCAACTATGTTTGGGAGCGACTACTCTGTAGCAAGCCAGTGGGCCGAACACCTTACTGACGAGATGGACACGATGGCTGCAACGACGGACGGTATGATCGAGTTTGTTCAGCAAGCTAAAATGCTGTCCAATTTTATCGACGCTTCAGAATCCTACAAGACAGAGAATTTTGGATCAGCAGAAGGCGGATCACAAGCTGGAACCTGGTCTGGATTTATTCAGAGAAAAGCTACGGGCCAAAACCCATATGGAGACTTCGCGGATTCTAGGTCAATTCAGGATTACGAGACAGCCTACATGTCTTTAAACCAGGAGGCTGAGGTAACATGGGGTCCAGACGGAATGCCTGTGATTATGTCTAACGGAACCCCAATGAGTTTAGCGGAGTACAGAAGACCAGAGAGTCCGTTTATGCCTAGTCTTCAGGAGAGCATGTTTGGGGAGGATGGCTACAACTACTACGACTCAAGAAGTGAGTCTATGAAGCGAGTACATGAGACAAGAGAAGGCGCTGAGGGTTGGGCTAGACAGCAGATAGATCAGAAAAAAGCTAGAGGTATTATGAGTCAATACCTTAAAATGAATCCATCCAACATGACCCTGGATGAGGCTATGATGCCTAAGAATCAAGAGCTTCTAAATAGTGTTATTGAAAACTGGGTAAGTGGTGTGGGTGACGCTTGGGATGACAGGTTTGCAGAGGGTGCTGTTGATCGCGGTAGCGAGATATTTACTGGAGGGGTTACGAATGAAGATGTCAGCTTAACTCAGGTTAAATTTGATGACAAAACTCAAAAATTTTATGATCAGGAAGACACCTCTGGTGTTAGGGACGCCGCATACGCTGACACTTCTGATATCGGAAGCACTTCCGAGCTGCTAGGTGTGTTAGGTCAGCATTCGGGTAAAATTGAGCTTGAGAATACAGGCTTTAGCTTTCTTCAGAATCTTACTACACCGATAACAGATGACTTCACTACATCCCTTTCTGAAGGCGAGCAATTAACAGCATTGAATGTAGACCAGTTAGGAAACATACACATAGAGGTCGAGACGCTTGTGCCTTCCTTAGATGAGGATGGCAACCCTATATTTAACGAATCTTCTGAGTATGTAGGCGACAGAGTGGAGAGAAGCATTAGGGTTGTTTCCGCTTCTAGTGACGCTGATCTACATGAATCCCTTAAATCATATCTCACTCCACAGCTTTATGCTGAGATGATGGACAACTCAGACACTAACGCTACAAGGGCAAGAAGAAAGAGAATAAACAGCAGGTTTGAGCAAGCTAAAAGAGTTAATTCAGCCGTTGGAGATGCTAGAGGCAGTGTTGACCCATCACCCGACAGAGACTATGTTCGGATGACCCAGGAGGATAGAGACAGACAGATTGAACAGGATGCAAGAAATTCTGATTTTTATAGAAACCGACTTGATGAGCTAGGGTATGAAGAAGGTCTTGGTGCTAGTCAGGGAGCTGTTGGATCGGCCTTTTCATCTATTCTTGATTCCGTTTTCGGAAGAATCTCCAACTATCAGAGCGCACAAGGAAGAAATGAGGACATTAGGCAGCAGGCGTTAGGGGAGGCTATAGCTAGAATCAAGGAACAAAACAATATAGTGGATGGCCCCGATGTCCCAGAAGGCACATCTTTAGAGCAACCATCTGAAGATGTAACCCCAGAAGGAGGTGTAGCTAAATCAACTTTGATCTCTAGGCTTTCTGAGGAGCAGAAATCAGCATACGAAGATAAAAATAACTCTGGAGGTATTGCTGTTTTAACAAACAATCCTGGAAACTTAAGACCTTACGAGGGATATAAAGGCGAGGTTTACTATATAGACGGCGACAAAGAAAAAGCCTTCCGAGTTTTTGACACTCCTGAAGAAGGATTAGAAGCTCTTAAGAAGGATCTAAGAATTAAAACAGCTGGACAGGGTGTTATTGGAAGTAAAATGAATAAAGGGCTGCTTCCGTCTGGAGCGAAAACACCAGAAGAAATAACACTGTTTGATGTTATATCCGTGTATGCTCCTGACAAAGAAAACAATCCTGAAAAGTACTCTGAACTTATATCTGAGTTTGCATCAGGACTAGGATATCAAGGCATAAATCCAGATACTCCAGTAAATGAAATTCCTATTGATTTGCTTATGGAGTGCCTCCTAAAAGTTGAGTCTAATAAGAATCACGAACTACTGTCAAAGTCAGGTTTGCTACCTTTGTCTGGATCCTTAGCTCAAAACTAATTCCAAAAGACATATGGAGGAAAAAGACCTAAACTACTTTATAAATAGAGCTTCTGGGCTTAATCAAGTAGACGCTGATAATTACTTTCAGACACGAGGAGTACAAGGTGAAGACTACAGCTTTGCCATGAATACCCTTGCCGAGAAGAATCCAGATTTTTTTGGTAAGAAGCAAAAAGTAAAAGCTCCTTTGATCAACAACGCTAATGCTGTATTTAGTGAGGATGATAACTGGTGGGATAAAATAGCTGGATCTTTTCTTCAGGGTATTGACGTTTCGAAAGAAAACAAAAGGATGAGCTCTCTTGTTAATGAAGGCGCTCTTGGTATGGAGGCTGATGACGAGGAGACTCGTGCCTTTGCGGAGTCAATAGATTCCGTTAATTCAATGGAGATGACACCTGAGCTACAGCGTTACAATGAATTGCTAGCCGAAAGAGAAGCCTTGAGGGGAGATGATGACGACGGATTGTTCTCTGAGATTATAGACAGTACACAAGCCATAATGGATTCTTGGGACGAAGGGGGAGAGATGAACCTAGGTCTTATTCCTCAGATATATAGTCAAAGCATGGGAGCTTATGCTACCACGGAAAATATACTTACAGTTTTGGGGTCTACAGTTGCAGGCGCGGTAGCTGGAGCTGTGACAACAGCACCCACTGTTGTAGGTATGCCTGTGGGCCTATTGGCTGGCGCTTATAGCGGATTTAGGCTTGGGAGCTCTATTGTAGGGGGTATTGTTGAGGCTCAATCCGCAACTGCCGAGCTGGTTATGGAACAGCTTGAAATTAGGGGGCTAGAGTATAATGAAACTAACTTAAAGACGATATTGAATGATGACGACGCTATGTTTGAGGTCGTCAAAAAGGGAGCTGCTAGAGGACTTACTATAGGTGCTATAGAATTCATCACTCAAGGTCTTGCGGGTAAAGGTGTTGGAGTTGCGAAAAAAGCTGTAGGCAGGGGTAGGGTAGGTAATCTAGCTGGGGCTGTTACAGGTGTCGGCGTTGAAGCTGTTGGAGGGGGATTAGGCGAGATAGCAGGAAGCGCTGCTGCTGGTCAAGATATTACTGGATCTGATGTAATAATGGAGTCTATAGGCGGTACGGCTACCGCTCCAGTCACTGTACTTAAGGGTTTGGTTTCCGCTCCTAAGTACACACAAAGAGGCAAGGAGATATCAGGGAGGATGGCTCAAAGGCTTGTGGACACAGCGACTCCAGAACAGCTTGCAGACATGGGTCTAGAGATAAAGAACGACCCAGAGCTTTCTAATACTCTTGACTTAAGAAGGTCACCTGTTATTGCTAGAAGAAAAGCCAGGTCTGCTAATTCAGATTTACTAAACAGGCTTTCTGAAAAAGATGGCGATAACCTAATTGATCTAACCCTAGAGCTAGAGGAGCAAAGAAAATCTAAGTCACCGCTTGGAAAGAAAAGAGTTACTGAGTTAGAAGCTCAGATCGAAGAGATAGTTAACAATGCGCCAAAGGAGCCAGAGACGCCAGATCTTTCTGCTGAAGATTCCAGCGGATCAGAATCTCCTGCTCCAGCTAAAAATACAAGCAACAAAAAGGTAGTAGAGAACAACTCAAAACCCGTTGCTACCCAAAACTCAGAAGGTGAAAGGCTGTCTCAGTATGACGAGAGTCAAGACGGCTTAGATGGAGACATTGAAGAGTTCGCAGGCAGGTCGGGTTATTATACTACTAGGGTTAAACAGGGGAAATTAAAAATTAGTTCCTTAAATGAAAAAATAAGCGCTCTACTTACGCAAGTTCAGAATGCTGTGGCCCCCAATGGCGGTATAGGTGGTCCTGACGCCTTGAATGAGGAGCAGAGACAGGAATATCAGTCGCTTGTAAAAGAAAGAAACAGCCTAGAGAAGCAGTTATCTAAGGACAGGGCCTCGGAAAGGGCTGCTAGAAAAGCTAGTAGACCTACCGTATCAATAGATGCTGAAGAAAAGAGCAACTTCGTTGAGGTGGATTCGCAGAACCCAGAAGCTGGGCTATCTAACCCTAATATGCCCACAGAGTTTAGAAGCCTTCTGTCAAACGTGCTTAACAAGGCTGTAGCTAAGTTCAGAGATAAGCTACCTAAGGTTAGCATCAAGGTTCATAAAGATATCGGCTCTTTTAACATAGCTATGAGGGAGGCTGATGGAACAGCCTTGTCTAAGGATAACGTAACCTTTGGTTGGTACTCATCGAAGACAAAGCAGGTTCATATGCTTGATGTTACCAATCCAGAAGTAAGAAAAGCTATCAAAGGGTTTGGTGATTTTAATATAGATAGCGTAACCGATCTAGTCACTGAAGAGGTGCTTTATCACTTCGCTATGGAATCTATGCTTAGCGATAGTAAGGTAAGATCAAGTTTTTTAAATCAACTTCTTGATCTAGCTCTAAACAACTACAGATTAAGAGGTGTTCTTTCTGATAGGATGTTTGCTTACTTTCCTGACGGAATTGAGGGCATGGTTAGGGCAGCAGAGGGCATGCCAAAACTAATCAGAAGCATTGAGAACGTATACAATAGAAATGGTGAATTTACAGTCAGCGACATAAAAGCGCTTCTTTCTTTTGTGACTGATGGCAATAAGAAGGCCATGATTGAAGAGGAGCTTATCGGTGGCTATGTTAGGGATTATATAAAGTCTCCAGATTCATACAGAAATGTTTGGCAAAAGATCGCAGACATAATTAATAGACTGATAGGCCAAAACATCATTAACAGTGAGGCTGACTTAAGAGGGTTTGCTAGGGTTCTGTCTAGAGGTATTGAAGGTGAGGAGGTTCAGTTTGCCCCTGGAGAGTCTCAGTCAGGCACACCTCTGTCAAAGTCCACAAGGTCTAAGCGTGATTTCACGTACCTAAAAGACACTGAGGTATTCTACACTTTTGACCGTCAATCAGGAAGAGAAGCTGATTGGGTGTTTACCAACTCAAGAGGTAAAGGCGGGACACCCCAAAGCATAAAGGTTAATGATTATTTTCACTTTAGAAACTGGTACAATAAGATTACGGCTAACCAAGAGTACCCTGGTATTGCAACTGAAATGTACTTCATCAAGGATGGCAAGAAGCACATAGTGAAGCCACCTAAACCTCAAGTAGATAAAAACGGAAAGAAAGTAAGTATCAAAAGAATACCTACATTCAAGGAGATGAAAGGGGCTGCTAGGATGAAGGACAAGGCCGCCGATTCTGAGATGCGCGTCCAGTACTCAAAGCTTTCTAAAGAAGTAAGCGATTTATGGTATAGCTCTGGTCTAAATGTATACACAACCCTGCGAAGCTTCTATCCTGAGGGTGAGTCTTCTACTGAATTAGACTTTGAAGGGCTTGTTATCGCCAAGAAAAACATTCAGGCAGCTATAGATTCTGGAGTTACAAAAGAACAGCTTAAGGATTTAGCAGGAAATAGAGGTTCGGTTTCCAAGGAGGACAACCCAGATTTATTTAATATGAGTGGATCGGTAAGAGCCTTAGATCAAGACCCTGGGACTATGATGGATGTTGAGGGTTCTGGCTTATCAATATCTACTGAAGATAAAGAAATTTCCTTTTCTAAACCTGGCCGTTATAAAGGTGTTGAAGTTGTTGATCCTTCTGAGCTACCCACCGTAAGCATTAGCATGAAGTATGATTTAGGGGGGAAGAAATCATTTACCTTAAAGTACGGGGACGAAGAGTTTAAGCACGAGACTAGCGGTGGCCTAGAGGAGTTAAAATCTTTGGAAAAAGGACTTTCCGTCTCACACTCTACACAAGAAGAAAGAGATCTTACCCTCTCTTACTTAAAATACCTGCATGTAATTCACACTAGCTCAAAAGATGAAATAAAAAAACACATTGAGAAAGATGTGTCTAGCGGAAAGCTAGAGGTAAGTAAAGATGTAAATGAATTTATTGAAGGTGAGCTGACTAGAGCCATGGACTTAAAAGAGTCCTTATCTAAAGATGGAGGCAGGATTTCAGCAATCATACATCTGGGAGAGCTTAGGGCTTTATTGGGTAGACCAAGTATAAATAGCGCTTTGCTGGATTTATTGTCTAGCTCTATTGAAATTGAGAACAATCCTAAGTACACAAAAGAGTTACTATCTGACTTGGAGCCTTATCTGAAGAAGTACACGACTAAAAGTTTTTTAGCTATGTACGAGAACTTTAATGGAAAGGTAGACTGGACCAGCGCAAACGACGTGAAGATTTTCATAGAAAGGGCGATGAAAAGACAGTCGTTTAAAAACAGGCAAGACTTCGTGAACAACATCCCTATGTTTTTTTCTAAAGGAAAAAGAGGAAAAAGAAAAAAAGTATATGAAAACTTTCCAGAGCTAAGCACGTCTTCATTAGGTAATGATTTTTGGGAAAGCGTCGTAGATTCATACGTATGGGACAACATGGCCGAGGAGTTAAACAACAGCAGGCTGAAAACAGCTGGAACCTCTGTTGGAGCGGTAATAATAAATTTAAATGATTTGTTTTCTGGTACAGAAGGAAAAGCCGTAAAGAAAGATATTGAGGGAACTGACTTTGGGTATTACATCGGGGGTGCTGAAAAGTTTGTCTACCTTTCTAAAAAAATAAAACTAACAGGAGACATCGCGCCAAACGAGACTTACAGCAGCTATTTAAAGATAATTGAGTCAGACTCAGATCTTGACCTGAAAATAAAAGAACTTGAAGATAAAATCAGCAAGTCTAAAAAAGAAGGCAAAAAGCCTAACGCACAGGTAGTAGATAAATTATTTCGCCTTAAGGCTGGAATGAGGACTTCTGGAGTCGTTTCAAAGCAGCCTCAAGTAAAAGGCGTTAAGGATGCCGTTGATGAGATGTCTTACTCTAGGGCTTCATCAAGAAACAATTTAAGTGATATAGGTGGGGCCACATGGGAGCAGAGCCCTCAATCAAGCACCGATCAGTTTACTGATAAGTGGCTGGTTCGCCTTCAAGACAAGTACAGGAGAGTATTTAAGCTTCAGGAAGATGTTGCCAAAAAGAATCAAGGTCAGATTAAGGAGACCGAAGACTTTAGAATGGCCGAGGAGAGGATGTATGGAAGAGCGGCTAACGACCTTGAGATACTTGACAAAAAGACAACCAAAATCACTGAGCAGCTAAAAGAAGAAGGTCTAAGCGTGTCAGATGTTGATGAGTATATGTACGCTCTCCACGCAAAGGAGCGTAATGCTGTCATTTCAGAAAGGACAGATGGTGAAAACACCGAGGGTAGTGGTAAGTCAGACGAATGGGCAGACGGAATTCTTAACTCTTTAAGCGATGAAAAAAAAGCAAGACTAGAAAAAGTAGCGTCTACTGTAAGGGAGGTCCAGCAAGACACTAGAAACAAAATGGTTGAACTAGGTCTTGAGACTCAAGAAACTATTGACGCTTTTGAGGAGATGTTTAGCGACTACGTTCCGCTTCAAGGGCAGGCAAAAGACGAAGACAGCATTGAGTTCTCTCCATATCCTAGCGGAGGGGCTGGGTTTAGCGTTTCTGGAGCAACAACGAAGAAAGCGAAGGGTAGAAAGACAGAATCTGTCGATATAGTAGCTCAGGTAATATCTCAAAATGCAGCCGTAAGCATTAAGGGGAGAACCAACGAATCTATGAACGCTCTTTATAATCTCGTAGAGAGCAATCCAAATGAAGATGTATGGACCATTTTAGATAAAGACAAAGATGGATATAAGGATTTAGATCCTAATATTGTTTCCGTGCGTGTAAACGGCGTTCAAAAAGCTATTAGATTTAAAGACGGTTCATATGCTCAGTCATTGAGAAGCATGAATCTGCCTCAAAAGAATTTGTTTGTGAAGTACATGGGTACTTTAAACTCTTGGCTAAGGGCTGCGTTTACATCCAGGAACCCTGAGTTTATCTTGAGTAACTTCTCTCGTGATATTCAATCTGCTATATTTAACGCTTCTGCTGAAACGGATATTGAAGGTGGATTCCTTAATGGTACTGGAGCCATGAGAAGGATATTTAAGATGGTGTCTCCGTCTCTAAAAGCTCTTATAAGGGATGAGGTTGGAGCTAAGGCAGATCCTCTTATCATGAGGTACTACAATGAATTTAAAGAAGATGGAGGAAAGACTGGGTGGGCCTATCAAAAAAGCTTAGAGGACATTGCTTCTGAATTGGAGATTGATGATAGTGGAAAGACTAAATCTCAGGGCATTATAGGTGGGGTGAAGAAGGGTCTTGAGTTTGTTGAGGGAATGAACGACGCATTCGAGAACAGCATACGTTTGTCCGCCTATATAGCAGCACGAGAAGGAGGGGTGAGTAGAGGAAAGGCGGCTCAGTTCTCAAAAAACATTACTGTAAACTTTAACAAACAAGGAGAGTGGGGTCCAGCAATGAATGCTACATTCCTTTTCTTTAATGCCTCTATTCAGGGGACTGCTAGATTAGGTCGATCTTTAACGAAGTTAAAGCCAGCTGTAGCTCCCGACGGAAGTACTAGGAACTGGAGGCAACGAGCAACTAACGCCCAAAAAGCTGCGCTAGGTATGGTAATCATGAATGGGATGCTTACCCTGCTAAACAGGGCTGCGTCTGATGAAGATGAAGATGAGGTGCTTTTCTTTAATAAGATTCCCGACTACGTTAAAGAAAGAAACATGATCATTATGCGTCCAGATGGCGAGAACTACTGGAAGATTCCTATGCCATACGGGTATAACATCTTTGCTAATGCAGGATCGGTAGCTGTAGAGGTTGCGTCAGGAGACAAGCCAGCCCTGGAGGGCTTAGCGTTCATGGCTTCAACTATGATTAATGCTTTCTCTCCAGTGAGTTTTGGTCAATCAGAAAACCTAGCTAGAATGGCTACTAAGTCGGCCATCCCTACAGCCTTTAAGCCTTTCTTTGATGCATTCGCGTTCAATGAAACTTACTTTGGAAGCCCAGTAATGGCTGAGCAATACCCGTTTGGCACACCTAAACCCAACTCATCCATGTCTTTTAGATCTCCAGAAGAGTTGAAGCAGTTCTTTAGCTGGATGAACGAGGCCACTGGAGGTTCTGAAAACGTACCAGGGGTGCTTGATATAAATCCTGATGGCGGTTGGTATATCATGGAATACTTTATGGGTGGTACTGGTAAGTTTGTCGATAGATCTATAGAGACGGTAAGAAAAACAATATCAGACACTACCGAGGATCCAGTTAAGCTTGACTTTAATGACGTTCCGTTTATGAGAATTGTTTACGGAGAACCTTCTAAATACTACGATATGCAGAAGTTCAAAGACAGAGAAGTTGAGGTTAAACAACTCATGAGTGAGTTAAAGGGCAATAAAGTTGAGGGTGATCCAGGCAGATATAAAGGGATAGCTAATCTAAACGCTAATCTTAAGGCAATAAATAAGCGACTCAGAAGTCTAAGAAAAGAAAAGCGAGCAGCAAGAAAAATAAACAACTACGGAGAGAGAGTTTCAAAGATTCAAGAGCTGATGGAAAAAGAAAGAAAGTTGCTTATGATGTTCAACAAGAAATACGACGAACTACGTGGAGAAAATTAAAGACACCAAGCTAGGGGGTTGGCTCAAGGTCAAAGCTCCAGGCATTTTAAGCCTCGTAGGGGACTTATTACCAGACAAGGGGGGTCTTGGTATTGTAAAGAACTTATTAGATAAGGAGAAGGGCGTAGATCCATCCGAAGCTAAAGCGGCTTTAGATGCTGAGGTTGAGTTTCAGAATAACGTTTCAAGACGATGGGAGGCCGACATGTCTAGTGATGTAAAGATCGCTAAGATCATTCGTCCAGCAACTATGATTGTTCTTATGCTGTTCTTTATGGTTATGATGGTATGGGATGGGCTTGATGAAAGCTTCATGCCTAAGGAGAGCTATGTATCTCTGTTAGAAATACTTATGCTTACAGTTTTTGGTGCGTACTTTGCGGGAAGAACTATCGAAAAAACTAAACGATGAAATATCTAGCCCTCATGTTATGCCTGCTCTCACAGCACGTGATTGTAGGACAGGATTCCTGCGTTGTATTTGGAAACGAAAACATTCAGCCTAGGATGATGGGGTACGTCCCAGAGCCGATGCAGTGGGAAGAGATAGATTACGTCTACCACATACACTACACCGACAGCTTTCCAGATAGCTACATACCTGAGGATATCATTATGGATGCTCACCAGCATCTGAACGAGGAGTTCGACGAGGCTATGCTCAACTTCGATCTAGTAGATATCGTGTACCACGACTTTGATGAGTTCTGGGGTGCTCCTGTGATCCTAGAGCAAAATAACATATGCGTACCGTATAGCCAGAGCGGGTTCCAATGGATGGACGCCTACGTAGAGGATCTGGTGTGGGACAGAGAGATATACATGAATGTCCATATATTCCCCACCTTCTGCACTGGGATACTTGGATTTGCCTGGACATCATACACAGCAAGCACTGAGCTTGAAGGGGTGTGGGTTAGGTCCGATGTGTTCGGCAACTATGGACCACAGCTAGCTTTCGACGATAGAGATCAAAATAAAACATTAATACACGAAGTAGGACACTACGTAGGGTTGAAGCATGTGTTCCAAGGCGTAGAGTTTTGCGGTGAAGACCTAGGGCCTTGCGAAGAAACAGGAGACTTTGTTTGTGATACCCCTCCCACCAAGGTGAACTGGAACTGTGTGAATCCAGTATGTCCACCAGGGCTGTACGGATATGAGCCAAACAATCACATGGATTACTACGTGGATTCTTGCAGGACTAATTTTACTCCTGGTCAAATAGAACGGATGCATTACATCCTGCCTATTGCTAGGCCAGGTATTACTGATCAAGACCCGTACTGCTTAGGCGATTTAAACGGAGACCACGTAGTGGGTATGGTAGACCTTATGCTTATGCTTGCGAACTGGGAGAATCCTACTTGGGCGGAAGGAGACCTGAACGGTAACGGATACTTCAATGTAATAGACTTCTCAATACTTCTAGGTCAGTGGGGCACAATATGTTACGGTGCCGAACTTGATCCTTTTTATAGGGAGGAGGAGCTAGATAAATCAGTACTGATTAAAGTATTTCCAAACGCGATAAGAGAGTAGGCCTTTTAAGTCATTGAGACTTAGTTTGGTTATTACATCTTCCCTGTCTTTTCGTGTGTACTTCTTTTTGTATGAGTCTCGCTTATGTGAGACGAACACATCTTCCACATTCTTCTCGCAGTAAGATACTAGGTCTTCTCGATCTACGATACTGAAGCCACCCTCCTCTGGCATGTCGAACGCTATTATTTTAGCACCCCCATACATCCAGCCTGGCTTGCCAGCTACGTTCTTAAACTCACACCAGATTTCGTCTGGTAGGTTATTGCCCTTCACGTCTACACCCCACTTCCCTTCTACCTCTTCATGTTGCATCCAAAAATCAACATGCAAATGCACGTCGTCTTTTCTGCCTGACTTTACGACTTGAAGACCTAAGTCTCTTGCCGCACGCTCAAAACGTACTTCAGCTACCCTTCCTGTTGAGAACGAATATCGTTTCCTGTTTTGACTTTGCATCGTAGTTTGCTTCAGAGTGTTCAAATGAAGCCTCCTTAACAAGGTCTAGCTCCTGATCCATCATAACGCGAACGCCAGCAATCATATTAGCTATGTTGCCAGAGTCCTCACGGGGGTCTCCGTTCTCATCGAATAGCTCTTCGAAAAACTCATCAATGAGTTCATGAAGCCTTACGGTGGCTATTCTGTAGCTAGCTCCTAGCTGCTCCTTTGTTAACTCGTTTTTTGCCATATCCTAGTTCTTTAAGTTTGACTATAGCCTGCTCAATCTGATGTTTGTTTTTACAGATGAACAGAGCTGGGACTGGTTCTCCTGAGTCTATCAAGTGTTTAAGGAACAGCTTCCAACGCATCGGAAAGTCATGATGCGAAGGAGTGTACCCTTTGGTTTCGATAATCCATTCTCCGTTTGGTCCTACGAAGTCTGGGGTGTATTTAATGGGAAGGACTATCGCACCGCTACGATCCGACAAGTCTTTCCGCTTAGTAGTCATTTTCAGGTAAGTTCCTGGATACCTAAACTTCTCCACGAGCATATACTCATGGGTCTCGTAGGTGAAGCTGATCTTATGTTCAGACAATAAGTCCGCACAAGTCTTCTCTAATCCGCTTTTATACTTACCTAAATTTCGCTTTTTTGCTGATTTACGCTTAGGAGTCCCGCTTTTTTGTCGTTTCACTTAGGCCAAGTTACAGCCTAATTGTCTAAAAACGAAGAGTTCATGGGAAAAACAAAAGGTTCTTGCTTACTTCCGTCTAAATCAACGGACTCAAACATTGTTTTCTGAGTCTTAAACGCACGAAAACCAGTTCTAGATGTGTTCATTTCAAATCTGAATGGCTCTTCAAGCGGTGTTGGTTCACCGCCTGTCTCTACATCACGCACCTTACGTACATGAAACTCTGTAATCTTACGCTCCGCAGGGACTGGATGCTGTACCTTCCTGTGTATAGTCAAGAATGAGTCAGCTCGGTTAACGAACTTACCTCCACCCTCTGTGTCTTCAGCGTATGGAGCGACAGGTAGCCCATCATCACCCTTAATCCGCTGTGAAGCAGTAACAGCATGCATGTTCAACCACACTGCTATGTTGTTTGCTGTCGAGAATGTAAGGAACTCAGATGCCGCCTCGTAGTGATACTCGTGTACACCGATACCTGACTTACCCATATCTAGCTTGAGGCTGTTGTACGGGTCAATAAATACAGCATCTACCTCCTGTTGCTTCATTACCTTCTCAAGGAACACAATAATATCTGAGTAGCTGTACACCTGTTTGTTACTGATTACAGTAAAGTACTTACCAACCCACTCGTATGCCTTCTTGCGCTCCATGTAATTCATAGAACTGATTGGTTTGTTAAGAGCGAATTGTATAAGGCTCATCTTTAGCGAGGCTGTACGATTCTCTGATGAGTACACAACCCACTTCCAGCCATGCCGCACGGTAGCGTTGACCATAAGATACAGAGCCATAGTAGTTTTACCCACGTTGCTGTGCCCATTGATGATAGTGAACTCTCGCTTGTACCTGAAGTACTGATCGAGATCCTTGTCACCTGTGTCTAAACCTACAGGTATACGTCCGTTTGCGTAGTCATCAATCCATCTGAAGTCCTCGTCATCTGACGATATGAAAGACATATCCCCATCATTCACCAACATCTCACGCTGTGCCTTCTTCTCGTCGTCGATAGTAGTTCGGATAGGGTCTTGCTTACCCTTCTCGATAGCGTCTCGGATGGTGTTGATGGTGTGCTTCTCGTCATCTACATCACGCTTGAGTATCTCACGAGTGAGTACACGGACTACCTCGTCCTCCTCCATACGCCCAGCAGCTACATACCCACCACACAGCCTAGCAGCACGAAGAAGGGTAGCATGTTTCTCCCCGTCATCGCACTGACGTATCATACGCGCAGCTAGATTTAACTTTAAGTAATCGGTGTAAACCCCTGATTGTGAGACAGCTACCTGTGATTCACTCTTCTCGGTTGCGAATGCCCCGAAAGCGGATGACTCATCTTTGATGATGATGTCTGGGTCGTATGACTCGAAGCATGCACGGGATTCATTGATACCTGACTCGTCTACCTCTAGGTCGTACTGCTTACTAAAGTATGTACGCAAGGCACGGAAGTGATCGCGGTGCCGTTCAGGGTGGGTTATCTTAACTAATGCCTTGAGCCCATCACCCGACGGAGATACCCAGCAGCTGTATACATACGGGTCTGTACTGAGAAGAGCTTTGGATACGTTAACATCAATGTGATCGAAGTCCAGAACAATGTATCCGCTATGCTTCTCAATTGATTGGTCTTTCCTATCGCCAAACTCACCGCTGAACAATACAACGGGTAGGCTTTTCTTAAAATCTTTTTCTCCACCCCGTACAGCTTCAATCGTTGGCGCAGAAATCCCCTCCTGTATTCGCTTCAGGGCTGTCACAATCGGAATCACGTGTGCATCCGCCTTTGACTTCTTGTATAGGTCTTTGTATATCGTTACGTTCATCCGAGTATTTGTATTCGAGTAATAGGTTTAGGTAGTGGATAGCCTTGAGGACATCCTCTTTGCCGTTCTTGAATTCGTGTCGGCATACGTACTTAATTACATTCCCCTCTATGAAGGGTATGTTATTGGCGGCTATGAAGTCAGTGGGTTGAATCTTCATTCCTTTGTAGTGCTTACCCCCCACTTGTTTGTCGCTATGTTTCATTTGGTCGTGATGTTTTTCCAATTTGTTTTATTGAAGTTATGGAATCAATCACAATGGTCTTGTTCTTAGCTTTAGCAGTAAACAACTCACGCTCAAGCCTAGACATGGTTTTACCATCGTTCTTCATGATATCCATAGGTTCGCTGTATTGGCTTACGATCCACACGCTTCTAGACTGTGGTCGCTTATTCTTAATCGTAGTGACCTTTGCGGTCATGGAGTATATAGGTCGTCCCATAATAGTATAGGAAAGAAAGGGGCAGAGCTTTCGCTCCACCCCTCATTTTCCGATATAACAACCTATCAGAATGGAAGGTCAGAAGACCCCTCAGCTTTGGTTGATGTACGACGCTCCTGCGCCGCCTCGCTGTTAGGATCCCATACACTTAGGCATGGCTTACCATTCTTCGACATGAATAGTCGGAATCGAACGTTACCGCCCTGACCCTGTGCATCACGCTTGGTGGTGTATTGGTCGATGGCATCCTTAAGCTCGTTGTCCTTGAGACGGAAAGACCATCCCATCAACTCGCCATTGTCATTGTAGCTTGGCTCATCGGCCCAGCCTACTAGTACGCTCTCGTACTTCTTTGTTTGTTCACTCATGTTAATGAATTTAATTGGTTATAAAACTGTAAAAAAAATGATCGAATGTAATAGCTGCTGCAACCAGCAGAATTGCTTTAAGTAGTCTGTTAAACTTCATAGTTTAAGTAATCCTTTTGTGGATTATAGTCTTGCTCAAGGAAGTTGGTGATACGCTTGAGTGCATCATGGAACTTCATCTCTCCTGTAAACAGGGTGGAGTCAGAACACTTAACGAGGGCAGGAAGGTACGGGTAAGTTTTCTCCTGAACAACCCAATAGAAATCTTTTATGCCAAACACCTGTGTGTAGATGTAAGCTTGGATATCATATGAGAAGTCCTTGATAGCATACCGAAACTTCTCTGAGCTACGTGCTGACTTACTATCGCTGATGAACCCATCGCCTAAGCAGTCGAGGAATCCTTTCACTTGTATGCCATGTAGCTCTTCGAGGAACCCTACCTGATAGTCACCCTTAAGGTGAGAGTCAAGCAAGCCACATGTAGCTAGCCTGTCGATCATATCGTTAGCCATCTTCCACTCATCGCCTGACACAATTGTCTTACCTTCCTCAGCCGCTTCCTCTTTGATTTCCGTTAGCTTAGCCTTGTACTCGGCAGTAAGTGTAGGTTTCTTAGAGGCTTGAGCCTTGTCTGATAGCGTGGTTACGATAGCAGATGGAGACATGACCGTATACTTCTCGAAGGCTTTATCCCGTTCGAACAACAGCATATCATACATGGTACCGAACTCTAGCGCATCTGATTTGTATTTGACTTCCCCCTTCATGTAGCGATCGAACTGCGCCATATCGCCTAGGGCTTGCTTGAGAGACGAGTACGACAAGTGAGACTTGCCGTACCGCTCCATTAATTTATCTGATATATTCATGTTGAACCCTTAAGGGATTTTAGATTTATAATTCTCAAAACCATAAGAATAAAAACAATAGGTTCAATCACACAGAAAAACCAAACATTAACCGCCTCGTATGATGTGCCTAAAAAATCTGCCACGTCATACAAAAAGTACATACATATATTGAAAATTTCGTCTGTCATTTTTTTTTGTTTTATTGGTCTTCGTATAATGGTGTGCCGTCTTCAAGCATGTATTCATAGGTTTCTATCTCAGCCCAGTGAGTGGGCTTTCCAGCAGTACACCAAAAGGCTTTACCCTTTGTGTTGATGTGATACTCTGCGATGTCTACATCACCTAGGAAGTCTTTGTGCTTAATGAAGTATAACCCTGTACATATTGGCTGTTCTTCGTCGTTATCAATCCAGTTTTTAGTCATCTTGGATACGAGGCATTGACGTCGAAAGCTTGAGAACGTAGCTATGTTAGTTAGCTTACGGCTTAGTACTGGGTACTTGCTCATCGTACAAACTTCTGTAAGCCAGACATCTGCTTGTCTGTGAGGCTGTCACCATATTTACCTACGATAGACTCATAAGCTTTCTTCTTGTCGGTCTGCGACTTGATGTAAGCAACAGCCTTGTCCATGATGTTCTCAGGTGGGTCAGTGTCAAACTTCTCCTGCACTTTCTTAATCACCTTCTTAGCCTTGGTGGGTTCAACAGTCTCCTGCTTAGCGATAGCATCAGACACCTCGTTAGCTGAAGCGATTGATGTATCAATACCGATACCAAGCATAGCTAATGCACGACCGATAGCCGATGTCTCGCAGTTCTCTACGTAGCTAGTCTTGTTGATGTTGCTGCTGCCCTGCACTTCGTGTGCATGACCTACCGATATGATGCGATTGGCAGCATCTACGATCGACGCTTTGCATACACATTGAGCTTCGTCTAGCACAGTAAACTCTGTGATAAGGCTCCAGTTCTTGTACTGCTCCTCCTGTCGGAAGAACTTGATTCGTTCGTTGACTTCAACGTACTGCTTGCCACGGATGTTCGTGGTCTTGAATTTGTAATTACTCATGATTTATTTAATTGTTTCTTCTAAGTCTTTTTTAATTCCATTAAGTCTAGTTATTTGGGCGTTTACATATCTTAGTTTAGAGTGGATTATTTTAGTTCTCATTGTGTAGTTGCACAGCCTAGCGGCAGATATGTAGTTTTTTCTGTACCCAGGCCAGTATTCCATGTTGCCGTCGTGTTTGGCTGTATGATGCACTACGGTGCTGTGGTCAGCTTCAAACACCTCACCGATAGATGTAGTGGTCAAATTGAAATGCCTCATGGCTGACATCATTGCGGCTCTAGCTTTTACTTGTTCGGCTCGCCTTGACTTATCGGGGGTCAACCCTATGATGTGGTAGTACTCTTGCATTATTGATTTCATTTCATTGAGCATACTAATTTAAGTTTTAAGTTTGTGTGATGCAAATTTTTAAAAGGGAAAAGGGAAACTTTGTTTCTCAACGCTCTCAATGTTTCGCTGTCTCCAGCGAACGGCGTGTTGCAGGATCTCCTTGCACACCATACGTTTCCCTCCCTGTCAGCGTTCTGACAATGCCATGTCGTAACTGCTGAGAATTTCATAGAATTTAACGTAGTGGTACATAGACCTTGACACTTCGGTCAAGCTGTCAGCCACACGCTCTACTGATATGCTGTCTTCTTTGAGTAGGTCTTCGACCAAACTCTCTGCGATATCAGGGAACTGAGGCAGATACTCTGACACATCTTTACTTAGCCATACGTCAATATCCATTTCA
>Ga0208767_1000969_pt1 | contig 23326 bp, 24 predicted proteins | sample VirMetDEL_Mar_21_FD_184514 | JGI IMG/M metagenome (GOLD analysis project Ga0208767, IMG submission 184514) | Aqueous microbial communities from the Delaware River and Bay under freshwater to marine salinity gradient to study organic matter... | ecosystem: Environmental > Aquatic > Marine >... | reverse complement strand
AAGCTAGACTACGTTATAGTGTATGAGACCTTAAACCGTCACTTTGGTGACAAGATGGGCATTCATGTGCCGTGGCCTACCTTTGAAACAAGTAATTCTTGAAATAGATCCGCTATGGCGTGAGATTGCCGAAGATAGTCCTGAGTCGCTTAATGGACGATCTGTTAATGAGAATTCCTATGCCACTGGAGTTATAGGCGAATTGGCTGTATCTCAGGCATTAGCAAGCCTTGGTATTGATCACAGCGTAGACAATACTTATGAGTATGATTTCTTAGTTGAAGGCATTAAAGTAGATGTTAAAACGACTAATTTTATTTTTGGTAAGATAAAACAAGACCATCATGTAATGCTGACCGACTACCTGCGCAATCAGCAATGCGAGGCTTATATTTTTGCCGCTATAAATTATCCTGAAAATGCCGTATATATTATGGGATGCTGTGCTAAATTTTGGTTTTGGGAAACAGAGGTTGCAAAAGACTACAAAAAAGGTGAGGCTGTTTTTAGGCAAGGAATTAAAGAAGACGCTAGAGTCATGAAATTTAAACATCTCACTAGCTTCTATAAATTGCCATTACTTCTGGAGGCGTTGAAATGAAAAGATTACAATTTGAAATTAAAAGCAACGAAGATTTAGAAGATTGGCTAGAACTCGTGGAAGAGCGAATGTCAGAAGATGACTTTAACTATATTGCTACTATGGCATTTAACTTGGCAAATATGGATGAGTTTATTTTTGGAAATGATGAGCTAAGCGATAAGTTCCTGCACCATCAAGCTAGATTTTATTACAGTGAAATTTTGCATTAGATAATGCCTTTTTCTTTTAGCTTCTTGTAGTTTTCCTTATGAGCATTCTGTATCTCTGACTTGTTTTGTCCGTGATAAGCAACTGCTAAGTTTTCTTTAACAAGCTCTCCATTGATACTTGTTCCGTCTTCTAGTTTTATAACGCCTAAGTATCGTCCGAACTTTCCTTTCTCTTTTGTAGTGAGAGTGTAAGTCCCGCCATCGTGTAGCAATCCCTTGACATAGTCCTTTGCGGCAAGTCCGGCTGCTTTTTCATCCTTGTCTCTGCTACGACACTCGGGACAATCCACGCCAAAAAGACGGATAGACTCACCATGAATCCACAGCCCAAAGCCCAAATCAATATCAACCAAGATAGAGTCACCATCAATTACCCTTACAATTTTACAACGGTAATCATACATAGGAGCCGCTCTCAATCATACTAGCCAACTCTTTGGCTCGATTACCTGTCTGCTTTGCGAAACGACTATCTAGTAGCTGAATAGCAGCCTCTTTGTAATCTGCCTTTTCAAGAGCCTCGATCATTTTTTTAAACGTGCGGAACCTTGTCGCTCCGAGACAAAAGAAAGCATCTATAACCGCTTCTTGCCGAACCTCATCAAGATCGCCAAACCATCGGTATTCTTTGCTCAGTTCTTTAATGCAACGCAAAACGTCGTTAGAAAGTAAGTAATCTATCTCGTCCTCTGACAAGCCAAGACCGCCTCTTGGATCAACATTTCGACCTACGCCTATTGTGTACCTATCCTCACTACACATATAAACATGAGTCTCTGCGCCTTCGTGACGCTTCAGCATTGCAATCAACTTGTCCATTTTATTTTTTTCCATTACTGCCACCAAAAAAGAATGCAGATATTCCTGAAACTAAACCGCCTAGATAACCAAGAATCAGATTAACTACACCATCATCATTAGCGTCTGGCGGTTGTATCGTTACCATGAAGACGTACCCAAGAAACCCAAGCAACGCAACCATCGCAAAGATTTTTGGTATCGGATCATCTCCAAACGTCTTTCTAGCATCTTTCCTATCATCAACCTCAGCCTTAAACGACTCAAGGTTTAGCTCCATCTCTTTTAGCTTGTTTTGAAACTCGCCGTCCGCTTGCTTAACTAGCAACGCTTTCTCTGGCTGAGTCTCTAATATCTTTTCAATTTCTTCTACAGATGCGTTAGGAGAGCCTATCCTAGACGCAACCATCTTTACCGCCATTCCTGCTAATGGGCCTCCTGTAGCTTCTGCGACAGTAGGAGCAAGAGTTTTAAGTAAGCTGCCTAGTTTAAGCATCTTCGGCGACGATCTTATCAATCGTGTCGCAAACATCCTCTACAATAACACCAGTAGTAGCGGATAACGCAGACCTGCCTACGGCTCGCATACCTTTGTACATCCCAGAGCAGTATAGCTCTTTATTGGCTTTAACCTGCTCAACTGTAGTGCAAGAAGTCATAAGAAAAAACAAACTAATCGCTATCATTATTCTTCGCATTCTTTTGCTCCTTAATAAATTCTTTTAATCTCTCTTTGTAGCCTGCCATAAAATGATCAGTTATACGGTCTTTTAATCCACCACGGTCTAACTTGCGAACGTAAGCGCTAGGATTAATTAGATTGATTCCGTCATTACCAAAGTACAGCATTGTCTGTGACTTGGAAGCTCCGTAACAAAGCCTTGGCATACGAGCCACCATGTCAGAACCTGAAACAACTGATATCTGGTTATCCAAAGTCATAGGACGCTTGAAACCTTTAAAGAAAACATTAGGCTTTCCAAAGGTTATAAGATTTAAGTTGTCATGTTTGCCGTTTAGCTTAGCAGCAGTAAGCTCTGCCATTGCGCCGCCAAGGCTGTGACCGCAGATGAGAGTGCGCTTGTCATAGTCTATGTGTTTCTCTATCTCATCCCAGATAGATTTGTGAGACATAGCAAAGCCAGCATGGCAAAGGCGTTTAACGTAAGGAACTGGAATTACTGCAAGGTCAGTCAGTATGTCTAACTTTTCCTGCGTTCCTCTGAAGACAATAATATCTATAGACTTGCGTTTTACAACAAAAGCAGTAGCGCTAGTTAGCTTGTTCTCAATCTTTATAGCGTCACGGTTCTCATCGTTGTAAGCCTTAATCGACCAACTACAAGCCATGTTTAGCAATACAGGATCAAGTTTCATTTGTCAGCCTTACTCTCTAGTCGTTTAAATATTGCGCCAAGCATTTCTTTAATTTCGCGTATATCTTCTCTGTAATCTTCTTTAGCAACATACTGCATAGGAATAGCTTTCATGTCAGCGTCTATTCTATCTAGTAATACAAAAACACGGTTTACCATCCAGCCTCCGATAAATCCTACCAGAGCAATGCCTACGTTAAAAATTATTTGGTATTCCATGTTACGTTACCAGACCTATCATCCAAAATATTGTTACCAAAAAAACAGAGGTCATTAATATCATAAGACCTCCATCAATTATTAAACGCTTTTTTTTTGCTCTGGCCTCTGCTGCGGCTAATCTATGAGATCTTATTGTTCGTCGTGTTTTCATCATCTCGTTGTAGAAGTCTTCGCCTACTGTAAGCACGATAAGTTCACGCAACTGTTTTTCCATTTGCTGCGTCTTATGCTTTGCCATCTGTATTTCGAGAGCTTGGCTTTCTACAGAAGAGCCTCTAAGAAACTTAGGGCCATATTGATTCTCTTTTTCTATCTCAAGTATTTTTTCTTTGGAGTCGAAAAACTTACCCAAATACTGCGCTGTATCTTCTATCTCGCGTCCAGCATTTACCGCTTTAGCGACAAGATTATAGGCTCTACTTGCTCCTGCTATACACGCGCTAATTGTTACAGGATCCATTAGTACGGCCTTACTTTCTCAGGGTCTGCCCTTCTTGGTAAACAATAGGCAGCAAGGGCGATGCCTTTCGGCTCGTAATTAAGTGTCCGTTCTACTTTTCCCTTAACGATGGCGTTCGCAAAATAATTGCATCTGTTGATGTCGTAGAACCACATATCCGCAGACTCTACCTGTCCGTTGACCAATACCATAAGCAAGAACAGGTGTGTCACTTAAACCACTCGAACCTTCAAGTTATTCCCTACCAAGGCTGTAATCCTTACCTTGTCCTGAGCAGGAGCATCAAAGTCATAGTCAGTTCCTAAGACAGCACCTTTGTTCAACACGTTAGCATCGTAGTTAATTGCTACGCCGTCTGACGAAGGCACTGTAGAACCTGATGTCATGTTGAGGACTATCGCTAGATCAAGATCGTTACCCAAGGCTATGTGGTTCGGGTCTGTTACTGCGTCTAGTTGCGTTTTGTCCATCTGGTTTTGGTAGATTGTACTTCCTGTTATGTACTCGTTTACATCGTCTCCTGTTTGACCAACAATAAACATCTTAGTGCCGTTTGTATTAAATGCTATTCCATTTGGAAGCGTTTCTTGTGCGGATACTGAAAAACTATCAACAAAAACTGCTGTTGAAACATCAAAGCCAGTTGATAACGTGTACTCGTTTACATCTTGCCCTGTTTGACCAACAACAAACATCTTCGTTCCGTCAGTGTTAAACGCTACATCTTGCGGCGATGTTTCTTGCGCTGCAACACTAAAGCTAGTGACATAAGATGCTGTTGATACGTCAAAGCCAATAGACAGCGAATATTCATATACAGAATCTCCGTTTATTCCAACAATAAACATCTTAGTGCCAGTTGTGTTAAATGTTATTCCTGTTGGATTTGTTTCCTGTGATGAAACATTAAAACTTTTAGAAGCATAAGATGCTGTTGATACGTCAAATCCGACAGATAATGTGTATTGGTATACAGTATTATTAGTATCACCAATAATAAACATCGTAGTTCCATCTGCATTAAATGCTAATCCTAATGGAGCATTGTCTTGACTGCTAACAACAAAACTATCAACAAAACTAGCAGTAGATACATCAAATCCCGTAGACAGAGTATATTCGTTTACATCTCCTCCACTTTCGCCAACAATAAACATTTTAGTGCCATCTGCACTAAACGCCACGCCCATTGGCAGAGTTTCTTGTGATGCTACACTAAAGCTATCAACAAAAGTTGCTGTTAAAACACCAAAGCCAACAACTGTACTAGCACCTTCCATAGCCTCAGCCAACGTAGCTAACTCTGTGTTAGTTGTGCCGTTAGTCCAAGTCTCTGAAGCGTATGTGCCGTTAGAGTTGTACTGCCAAGTACCACCGTTGTTCCTGACAATATCTCTCTCGCCATCTGTGTTATCAATAACAGTCCACGTTGTTCTGTCGTCTGTAGAGATAGCGTAGTAGACATTGCCGTCACCTGCGGCTTGGTCTGCTGTCATCGAGTTGATGTCAGTCCAGTAGGTAGAGTCTATTGAGTTTGTGGTGTGTACTGGATGGTAGCCTGTAGGAGTTAATTTTGTTCCTACTGAGTATTGATTAACATCACGAGAGTTATCAATAACAAACATTTTTGTTCCGTCAGAGTTAAAAGTTAAGCCTTTAGGATTGCTTCCTTCATTCGATACGTCAAAAAATTGAACAATACTAACACCACTAATAACGGAAAAAGGTGTAGTTAGCGAATATTCTCCAATTCGATCTGTGCTTGAACCAATGACGAACATCTTAGTTCCAGTAGAATTAAATACTAATCCCTGCGGTGCGCTAAACTCATTAATTACAGAAAAAGCCCCAGTATATGACGCCGATGTTAAATCAAAACCTGTACTTAATGCGTATTGATTAACGTCTACTGGTGAAGCCGTACCAATAATAAACATTGTTGTGCCGTCTGTGTTAAATGTTATTCCGGTTGGCGTTACCTCTTGTCCTGCAACTGAATAAGTCTGAGAATAAGAAGCAGTAGAAACATCCCAAGCCGTTGATAATAAATATCTATGAACATTGTCTTGAGCGAAGCCAACAATAAACATCTTTGTTCCGTCTGGGCTAAACGTTACATCTTGTACATTGCCTTCTTGTCCTGATACTGAGAAAGATTGTAAAAATGAAGCAGTAGAAACATCAAACGCAGTAGTCAAGTCATATTCGTTTATGTCATTTCCAGTATCTCCAGAAATATACATTTTAGTCCCATCTGGTTTAAAGAAAATTCCAGTTGGCGCTGTTTCTTGAGCAACAACATTAAAGCTCTGAGAATAAACAGCAGTAGAAATATCGTATTTATCTATAATTCCATAGCTTAATTCTAAGTCACCATCCGCAACATTATAGACAACACCGTACATACTCCAGTCACCGGAGGCTACTTGGTCATATGATGTAGGTGCTGTAGTCTGTTCAAACGAACCGTCTGTGGCTATTAAGACAAACACACCTGAGTTAGCTTCGATGGTCTTGCCTACGTCTGCTGAGGCGAATGAGCCTGTGCCGAGTGCTAGTGAAGCAGGTGGCAGAGCATATTCATTTACATCAGAAGAAGAGCCATCAATTATGTACATCTTCGTCCCGTCGGTATTAAATTTTAAATCTATTCCGTTATTACCCTGAGCAAAATACGAAAAACTTTTAACATACGAATATGTAGAAATATCAAATGGAGTAGATAATGAATATTGATAGACACTATAGTTGGCAAGGCCAATAGCAAACAATTTGCTTCCATCAGCATTAAAAGCAATACCTCTTAAAGTTGAATCTTGTGTTGTAATGCTTATAAATTGAACATGGGTAGCAGTTGAGATGTTATAAGCAGTTGATAAAGAGTATTCATTTATCTTTGCTCCAGTATTATCGCCAACAAACATTTTTGTTCCGTCATTGTTAAACGCTATACAAATTGGGAAAGATATATTAGCCGATGTACTTAGAGTCTGATTAAATGTAGCAGTAGAAATGTCAAATGCAGTAGATAAAATATATTCAATTATATCGTTGCCTACCGAGCCAACAACAAACATCTTTGTGCCGTCAGCACTAAATATTACCCCATAAGAATCTGATTCTTGTGCCGCTATTGAAAAACTCTGAACATAACTTGAAGTAGATGTATCAAAAGCAGTAGATAAATCATATTGATACACTGAATCTCCAGTATAACCAATCATATACATTTTAGTGCCATCGTTATTGAATGCAATTCCAGTTGCAGTGCCTGATTCTTGTGCGGACACTGAAAAACTATCAGTAAACGATGCGGTAGATACATCAAAAGCCTCAAAGTTCAAAGTAGTCGCAGCAGCACTATCCAATCGCGTGTAATTCTCTGTAGTAGAATTAACATCCCAAGAGTTGTTAGTCACTCCTGACTGTGGAACTTCTTTAGTCACACTGACCACTGGCGCAAGCACTGAGCTTGTGAGATTGATGGTAGAGGACTCACCAGTTGTGAAAGTCTTGGTTAGTGTGCCGAGCGTTGAGTCCGTATTAACTATTCCCCAGCTTTCATTAGATCCATCTGTTGTCAAAAACTTGCCTGAATTTCCTGTTTGGCTTGGCAGTGAATAGCCGAGTTTTGTCCAGTTCGCATCGGCACTTGGATCAGTAGTTCCGCTAGTTGTAATTTCAGCTCTATATGTCTGAAAGTTAATTAAAGATATTGCAGCATCACCAGCGTTGTATGTTTGTCCACTTACCCATAGAGCAGCGCCCGCAGTAGCAGCAGCAGAAGCAGCACTTTCAGCAGCGTTAGTTGCAGATGTAGCCGCAGCCGTTGCAGAGTTGCTTGCATTGGTCTCTGAAGTAGCCGCATTAGTTGCGGAGGTAGAAGCGTTTGAAGCAGAAGTTGCCGCATTGGTTGCAGACGTTGCCGCTGCTGTTGCACTCGCTGCCGCTGCCGCTGAAGTGCCTACCCAGTAAGCAGGAGAAGTTGTTGGATCGTTGCCAGTGTTTGAGTTCTGTAGCGATGTATATAAAACACCATCAGTTCCTACAGCATTTTGATCTTCTGCATAAGTAGCCGTGGCAAGCCAAGCAAAACTCAAAAGAACCCAATAGGCTGGAGATGTTGTAGGATCGTTTCCTAGATTGCTATCCTGTAAAGACTGATATTGCTCACCATCAACAGTAACCATTGCTCCAGTTTGATATGTAATGCCAGAGTTCCAATCTACTGAATATAATAAAGTCCAAAAGCCTGATGTAGTGGTTGGATTATTGTTTTGATTTCCGCTATCGAGCGATCTGTAATAAACCCCATCGCTGCCAATAACAACTGCATTTGATGAGTAAATTTTAGTAGCTACCCAAGGATCACCAAAGTTAGTTCCTGTTTCACCTACAGGATCTCTTACAAGAATCTGAACATCATTCTTGTCAGCTAATATTGCTTTGGCGTTACCGTTAAAAAATATGTTTGGCTGGCGTCCTGCCGCAGTCAATATAACTGGATTCGTGTTTGGAATCGTTAAGTTAATATCAGAATAGGTGACTTTTGGCGTAGTAGTGCCTGAGTCGTAAAAATACAACTTGCCACTGCCAAGCGGATCTCCAGCGTCATCAAAGTATTGTGCGTTAATTTCACCGAATCTAGCCATTTTAGTTTCCTATGCTGTCGTCAAAGCTATTAAGCAAATTTCTCATTGCTCTAAATTGCGCTTCTTGATTTATTCCACGGACTTTATTAGCCGCAGCTCTTACTGCTGCTGAAGTCATTTCACCTTTAGTAGTTGGAATTCTTTCTCCAATTTGGCCTGCAAAACTTGTATCAGCTTTAGTTCCAAAAACTCTGTCTAAATCCATTGTGAAAGCAGCTTGATTAATTACATCATCATCAAACTGACCATATCTATTACCAAGAGTTTGTAATTCTCTTAAAGAATCAAGCAATCTTCCTCGGCTTTGTATGTTAGATCCTAGTCCTCTTAACTTTGTCCCTACAGCAGTAGGAGCGCTTGGGCTGTCAAAGTCTATCTTCCTTCCCATTAAGTCTTGGAACTCATTCATTGCGTTGATAGTTTCAGCGTATCTTGTGTTTGCCGTATTGTATCCTGCAAAGTTTTCATCAAGAAGATCATCCAGATTCCGCCTTAAATTTTTTACTACTCTCTCCGCTCGTCCCGCTAATCCTTCCTGCAACTTTCCGTAGCTTACTTGCTCGTCGATAAACTTTTTGAGCATATGAACTTCGTAAGCAGTCATATCTCTTGGGCTTTTCATCCTATTTACAATTCTGTTTAAAAAGCCTTCTACTCCTGCTAATCCTTCAATGTCAGAACCAGCAAAATCTAAGGATAAATCATCTCGCTGCCTAATCCCCATGTCACTCAATTCAGACAAAAAATTATTAACAGGCTGATCAAAGTCTACATATTGATTTCTAAGGTTCTGTCTAGCGTAGCGGTCTATGCTTCGACCTGCCTTTTTGTTAGCATCTCTAATAGCTTTGTAACGTCCAAGAACTGACCTACCTGCCACATCAGTAGTTCTATTCTCCATACTGAATCTTTTATTGCCAGTAGCTTGCTCCATTATGTTTAATGATTCGAGCATATTCCTTCGATCTGCCGGACTTGATTCTCTAATCATCGCAATCAAGCCTTCGTCAAAACCTTGTTTAATCGCTTCTTGTTGCGCAGGATTTCTTACAGCTCTTCTAGTAGGAACAGGCTCTGGCAAAGGCCCGAATTCACTTACTACGGTTGGCGCTCCTCTTGGAGTTTCTTCTAATCGGTAAGGAGCTGTTGTTACATTTGTTGCAGGCATTCCTCCGGTTTCAATATCGATTCTTGCCTGCCTTGCCGCTGATGGCTCGTATTCCCTAGCCATTCTAGTAACAGTAGATCCACCAACTCTTGTAGGTATGCCGACTCCAGCTATATTTGTTACAGCAGATATATTTCTAGCAGCTCTTGGATTCTCTGCTGAAAACCTTTCCCATACCTCGCCGCCTTGCTCTAAAGCTCGCTTAGCCATTCTCATCATCGGCTGATCCATGAAAATGCCTAACTGATTTAAAACCTCATTCTCTAAAGGATCAGGCGTAATATAAGACAGACCTTCTCCTAATTTTTCGACACCAGCTCCAACAAGATCTCCAATATAGCCTGCGCCCTGCCCTGCTGTTTGGATAATACCTTCATCTAAAGATTGCTCGCCTCTCAATGTGGCGTTAAAAATATCGCCCATATTGCGGCCTCGACCAGACTCTGCGCCCATCGCATCGAACGCAGATTGGGTTCCTGAAAGAAGCGCTTCTTGTCCCATTGTTAAAGAGGATCTTTCAGGCTTAGTAGTTGCTGTAGGCGCACCTCCTGACATAAACCTTTGAACCTGCGCCTTGATAAACTCCGGAGTAGAGCCAGCAGGCACTTCTAAAATTGTTCCGTCTGGAAGCTCTACCTCTATGAATTCCATTTTTTATGTTCCTATTGGTCTATGATATCGCCGTCAGCATTAACTTTAATTCTTTTTGTCTGCGGCGCTACCTCAAACAACAACATATCTTCTATTTCAGCCGCTGTTTCAATATCACCATCTTCTTCAGCTCTTGCTATCGCTCTATAAGCGGCTTCTTCAGCTATCATTAATGCTTGTTCAACTATTCTTTTATTTGATGCTGCTCCTCTGCCGAACCTAGCAGATAACCTCTCTAATCTAGCGCCTTCTCTTTCAGTAAATGCAGCACCAAAAGTTTCTCTAAGTTGTGATAGAACCGCTCTACCCAAATTAGCAGAAAGCTCACCTTCATCAGCGCCTGTAACACCGAGAAAATCTGTTGCAGCTAATTTAGCTTTCGCTAAACCTCCTGATGGGATGCTGTCTATCAAAGAAATAGTCCTTCTGAGCAATGCTGTGCTTTCTGCTGCTTCTCTACCTCTATTTATGACATCCTGAGATCGCTCTTCTTGTCCTTTAGCTAACGCTTGAGCGCCCGCTATTCCTCCAGCTTCTAAAATTCCAGAGTCAATTCCTGCTTTTATAGCGCGTTCTATTTGTGTTGGATCTGTAATCTTAACACCGTTTTCATATACAATCGGATCGCCGAAAGCTGGATAGTTTATTATAGTTCCATTCCTATACTTGACTCCGAGTTTAGCTGTTTCTTGATAGCTGCCGCCGCCAAACTCCATAAATCTTCTGTATTGCTCGGTTCCTTCTGGAATACCAGCTAGTCTAGCTCTTTCTTCCAGCGCTCTAAGAGTTGCTGGCTTGTCAGGCTCTTCAGGAATAAAACCAGAAACAGTCTGCGCTGTTGGAGTTCCTCCAAGACTTTGAGTAACCATTTGACCTTGACTTGTAATCATCTTCGGATCAATTGTTTGCTTAGGTAATGAGCTAAGGAAAGTGTTTAGCTCTCCCATGACTATATCTGGCCTACCGCTTATAAGAGCATCTCTAAGCATCTTTGTGTCTGAGGTATCTTCTCCCAGCCTTTCAAGAACATTCATGCGATCAACAAGAACATCTATCGCCTTTGGCATATCTTCATTTTGAATAGCCTTCTGAATGTTTTGCGCGTCTTGAATAGTGCCTTGCAGTAATTGCTGCTGCCTACGCTGCCTATCAGTAACCATTGGCTTCCCAGTAGCTTGCTCTCTAAACCTAGAGCGAAACTCTTGAAACCTTTCACCCATAGTTGGTTTTGGCATTTCAGGAATAGTATATGCGGGCTGCATTCTTGATCGAACCATATCGTCTTGAGCAACAATTGATTGATCTTGAGGAATACCATTTAACATATTTTGAAATTCTTCATCGGTCATTTTTCTACACCTTAATCCTGTTAAAGGTTGCCAAGAATAGCTCCTGCAATATTTCCGTTTTGACCTTGCGCTCTATTCAATATTCCAGAAACTTGAGTAGTTTGACCTGTACCTTGTGGCGTGTAATTGTTGCCTGTGGCTATTCCTGCCAACTGACCAGCCGTGTTTCCGATCATGTTACCCATATTAGCGCCTGCGCCTATCTGCTGACCTGCAAGGATTCCAGCTTGATTGCCGTACATATCAGACATTCCAGCGCCTTGCTGGTTCGCAAGATTTGAAAGAGCAGCTATCTGTGCTTGTATATTGTTAGCAATGTTCTGACCAGCCATCATTCGGTTATTAGCTAAATTCTGACCTGTGCCATACATCATGCTCGCTATGTTTCCAGCACCGCCTTGGCTTATCGCGCCTAGTTCACTTCCAGCTCTTGAAGCAAGGTTAGCTTGAGCAATAGACCTGCCGCTAAGTATATCAGCAACACTTCTTCCTGCGCCCAACATTGCGTTAAGACCTTGACCTCCAGCGCCGTAAGCCATCTGACCCATTTCGCTGCCCATACCTTGTAACGCCTGAAGTCCTTGACCTCCTGCGCCATAGGCCATTTGGCCTGTAATTTGACCCATGTTTTGAAGAGCTTGCAAACCCTGACCACCAGCGCCATAAGCCATTTGACCCATTTCACTTCCAGCACCAGTTATAGCCTGAAGACCTTGCTGGCCTGCGGTCATTCCCATCTGCCCAGAGGTTAAACCAGCTTGCTGAAGAGCTTGTAAACCTTGTCCACCTGCTCCATAAGCCATCTGTCCAGAAGCCATTGCTGCGTTTTGAAGAGCTTGTTGAGACTGTCCGCCAGCACCATAGGCCATCTGTCCAGAAGCCATCGCTGCGTCTTGCAGAGCTTGTTGAGACTGTCCACCAGCATTAAAGGCAAATTGAGCCGCTTGTTGAGCTGCTGCCTGTTGTGCCGCTGCTCGTTGAGCTGCTGCCTGAGAAGCTAATTGAGCTGATTGTTCTGCCGCTCTTTGCTGCGCTTGCAACTCTTGTCCGGCTCCGCTATAAGCAAATTGAGCCGCTTGTTCTGCTGCTCTTTGTTGAGCTTGTAATGCTTGCGTAGCTTCAGTAGTGCCTATCTGACCAAGTTGCTGACCTTGAGATAGCATGGCTTGTAGACCTTGTTGACCAGCCATTGAAGCTAACTCAGCCTGCTGTTGCGCTCTCTGGGTTTGAGTTTGAAGACCAGCTTGACCCTGTGTCACACCTAAGCCAGCAAGTTGCTGACCTATATCTGTAGCTACGCCAGCCATTTGGCCTCGCTGGGCAGCAATTTGTTGAGCCGCTTGTCTTTGAATGTCTGCTTGACTTGTCCCAGCTTGTGCCGCTAATTGCGCCGCACTTCCAGAAGCTCCAAGACCTTGACCAGTTAATTGTTGCAAATTACCTATCTGATTTTGTAAATCTTGAGCAGCAAGGCCAGTGTTAAACCTAGCAAGCTCTTTCATTACATTACCGCCGCCTAAACCACCTCTAGCAGCCGCTGTTCTTAAAGCAGCTCTTTCGCCTTCTTCACGCAAGAACTGTTGTGCTGGACTTGCTTGGAATGCTTGATTAAACGCTTCCTGACCTAATGCTCCAGATAAAGCAGCTTGCTGTTGTAAAGCCTGACTTCCTACCTGACGATAAGGATCAAACATCTGACCAGCTTGACCAAATCCTTGAGCTACTTGCTGAGATGCTAATTCACGAGCTTGTTGAGTCTCTCCAATACCAGATTGAAGCTGACCCATCGCAGTGCCTTGGCCTGTCGTAAGGTCTTGTCTAGCCGCTCCAAGACCTGCTGTAAGGTCTCTCATTCCAAGCTCAGCGCCTGTAGCTAAATCCGTTCTAGCGCCAGCAACTCCTCCTGCAAGAGCTTGTAATCCTTGTTGAGTGCCAGCTCTTATGTCTTGTCGAGCTGTGCCAAGACCTTGGCTTAGAGCAGCAAGTCCAGCTTCTCGTCCAGAAGCAATATCGCCACGAGCAGTGTCTACACCACGAGATAAGGCATCAATACCAGCTTGAGTGCCTGATTGTATGTCTCCTCTTCCAGTGGCTAATCCTTGTTCCAATGACTGAAGGCCAGCTTGAGCGCCAGAGGCGATGTCGCCACGAGCTGTTCCAAGACCCTGACCTAGAGCGGCCAAGCCTGCTTGAGTTCCAGTGGCTATGTCTCCTCTACCAACTCCCAAGCCTTGCCCTAGAGCAGCTAATCCAGCTTGAGTTCCGGTAGCTATATCGCCTCTGCCAACTCCCAAAGCCTGACCAAGAGCAGCTAATCCAGCTTGAGTGCCTGACGCAACATCCTGCCTGCCTGAAGCTAAACCTTGGCCTAAAACACCAAGACCTTGATTAACAGATTGAGATATATCTTGGCGTCCAGTTCCTAAAGCCTGATTTAGCGCTTGCAAACCTTGTTGAGTGCCTTGCTCTACATTCTGTTGACCGCCTAGTAAACCAGCAGTCAAAGCCTGTAAGCCTTGCTGAGTGCCTTGTTGGATATTTTGCTGACCGCCAGAAAGTCCAGCGGTCAAAGCATTTAAGCCTTGATCAACGCTTCCACCTATTGCTCCAGCAGCTTGCTCAGCGCCTACAGCTAAGTCTTGCCTTGCTAAGTCAGTGCCACCTATTACATCTTGGCGAGCTTGCTGAGCGCCAGCTTCTACCGCTCCAGCCGCTGCCGTAAGGCCGCCTCCCAATGCTCTTTCAGCGCCAGATAGTCCTGTCATACCACCAGAGCCAGCTCTTCCTGCGGCTGCGGTAGTCGAGGCTACTTGATTGGTATTTGCTCCTGCGTCTCCAGCTCCTGTACCTGTGGCTGTAGTGCCACCACCCTTAGCCGCAGTATAAGCGTTTTGAACTTCAGACAGAGGAATGCCTGTAGCACGAGACATATCGTCAGGAGATACGCCAAAATTATCCATGTTAGTCGCTATTTGTTCTAACGACTGTCCTGACTCTGTGGCATAGCGTCTTAAAAGATTGTCAGGAATACCATTTGGAAAGTCTCTTCTGGCTTGTTCTATTCCGCCAGCTACGATGTCCTCTATCTGCGACAACTCTTGAGCGCGTGTATAGCGAGAAGTAGCCTCATCAACAGGGACTCCAAGCTGACCAGCCATTGCCTCTACAGAAACGTCGTTTTTTACCATTTCTCGGTAAATGTCTTGATCAGACCTATTTCCTTGAGCAATATAATCAGCAACTCTCTGAAGTCCTGTTTGCTGCGTAGATCCTTGTCCTGCACTGCCTGCTTGTCCTGCACCTTGGCCTTGCTGTAAAGATTGTAAAGTTTGCTGTTGTACAGCTTGCGCTCTTTGGTTTATACCGCTACCAATAGACTCGTATCGTTGTTGCAAAGCAGCTCTTTGAGGATCGTTAGGAGAAAGAGATTGTATTTGCTGTCCTAAAGCCTGAAGCTCCGCCATAGCTGGATCGTTTTGCTGGGCTGCGAAAGCTGCTTGTTGTGCTTGCTCACCAAAACCAGTGCCACCCAAAGAAGAAGGCAACTGATCTTGAATACCAAGACCTTGAGCGGCTTGAGATATATCACTAACAGAGACTCCTAACCTTTTTGATAATTGGTCAGCGTCTAAGTTGTTAGCAGCAGCAAATTGGAACGCCGCTCTTTGCAGTGACTCAGGAATCGGTTGATTAGCCTGTCTTAGACGATTTATCTGGCCTATAGGATCTCTCGGATCACCACCTACTTGACCAACGCCACCGCCAAATCTTCCATCTCCCATAACAGGCATTCCGCTATTAACGCCTTGATTGCGCCCAAATTGCGGAATTCCAGATAATAATGAGTTAGCTAGTATTTGATCGTCAGATTGTCTAATCATTAGTATCGCCCCATTGCCATAAACTCAGCTAAGGCTGCTTCATCAATGCCCATACCGCCAAGTGCGTTTGCTGTTTGATTTTGAGGCTGACCGCCCATTTGCATCATCTGTGCTTGCTGATTGCGATACTCAGGAGTTAGGTGCTGCATAACCGGATCAAGCGTTGTTGCCTCAGCTAGATACGCAGGATTTGCCACCGCATCAGGCAACTGCTGCTGAGTAAAAGACATATCATAGCTGCCTTGGTATGGCTGCAAAGCAGAGTAATCTATATTGCCGCCACGAATAGCTTGTTCAAACATTGGCATACCAGACAGAAGCGCTTGCTGTGCGGCTACGTTTCCGCCTACAAAAGCCTGCGCCTGTTGCGGCATCGCCTGACCATAAATGTCTAAGCCAGCTTGCTGACCAGCAGTTACAGCTCCATACTGGCTCGGCATAGACTTTCTAATGTCAGCACGGCCTAAAGCCTCTTGGCGAGCAAGAAAGTCTCTAAGGAGTTGATTAGACTTCTCCTGACGTTCGATCCCTTCATCAGACTCGCCGCCAAATAGTGATTTTACTAACTTACTCATATCTAGCCTCTAGTTCTTCTCTAGTAATACCTAGCAACCATTGGTCATGTATTTTGCCGTTCTTCTTAAAAGACTGCCTTATAGTTCCTTCTAGCTTCATGCCGCACTGCACTGCAAACATTTTTGCATTCGGAAAGCAGGTAGCAATCTCTGCGTTTATCTTCTCATACTTGGTATTCTTTGTTATCCAAGTAAAAAATTCTTTAGCGCCTTTGTACGCCTTCTTTCCTCTGAACTCTTTTAAGATCATTGGATGAATCTCTATGGTGATGCCGTTGCGCATCTCAGCCATCCAAAGTCCGCAAATTTCATCATCCTCTGTATGAACGAACCAGCCTGAGTGCATATCTGGATACCACTCATCTCGTGAAAAATTATCCTCGCTAATCTCATCAAACACATCAGATCCGGTAACAAATGACCTTATAAAATCAGCATCTACCGTTCTGGTAATCAAACAAGAACCCAGCCTTTCTTTTTGTCACCTGTAATGCTTGGAAGCATTTTCCTATACTGTATCGCCCCAGCTCCGCCAGTTCTATCCAAATAAAGACTAAATTGTACAGCTTCAACAACGCCTTCAGGACTTCCTGTACCTACTATTGGAATACTCAAAGAAGCCTCTTGAGTAAACTGACGGAAAGCCTGACTCATTGTGCCATTATTTTCTACAATAGGTTGTCCGACATTTAACTTATAACTCATTGTCCGCTCTCTATTTCAGCAGTCAATTGTATAAGGACAGGTTTAACTGGATCGCTCATAGTAAACCTAAAAAGCTCAAACCTTGACGCTCTTCCATTTCTGCGCCATATAGCGCGATGGTTATGCTCGCCTATCTTGCCCATGCTTCTGTATCTAGTATCACTCCAAGTCTTTGCGTCTTTGCTGCGAGAAAGACCAATCTGAGGATCAACAGCCGCAGAATTACCAACTCCGCTTTCTACTGTCATTTCAATCTCTGGAACAACAAAAGAATCCATATTGCTTTGAAATGGTTGAGTGACTATTGAGCGCTGTATAGTTGTTCCGTATTCTGTATAGACCTCAGAGTCCAAACGACCTACGCGCCCATCAATTAAATCACCTGCCCAGATTTTGTTGTACGCTCGAACCATTGCAGTAACTCTATAGCCACCTAAAACGCCACCAACAACTGATTTACGCTCGTGCCATCTTTTTGTAATGATGTCATACACCAAAGTGCTAGATGGAAGCGCAAAGCCTACAAAATAAGCGCCTTTTTCAGCGTATCCCCATGAATAAATGGAGGCTACTTGATCTTGCGTAAGCTGACTAAGCTCTTTATCTATAGCTGTAGTCGAAATTTTTGCTACGTCATTTCCTTGCAATGTCCATATTGCTGGAGATTCATTTTGTCCAGCTCCAATAAAGACAAAAGTATCTTGAAGCGTTTGGATACTAAAAGGACTAACAATACCTTTTTGAAGAAACAGACCTGTCCTTTGAAACGGAAAGTCTGCGCCGCCAATGTTTTGAAATGCTTCTATCGTCTGCGAACCTCCTATAAATAACTGGTTCTTAAAAACAACAGGAGCAACAATGTCATCAGGATCAGATTCGGCAGTGCCAAAATCTAAAGCGTTATAACTATAGCCATCATTTAAAGAGCTAACTATAAACTTTTTAGTGTCAGTGGTTAGACAAAAATATCCATCAATAAATACCACCAACTGCGGATTGCCGTTTGCAGTAAAATCTGGATCTGTTATTTGTCCAAAAGTGTCCGTAACGTGGTTATATATGTATCCATTACCATCAGGGACTAAAACCATTAGTTGAGTGCCGTTGTCTGCCATTGACACTCTTTCAGTTCCAGCTATCTCTCCGTGAAACGTGAGAGTTAAATCTGAAGCCATGCTAAACAAACGATTTTCCATTACAAAATATGGAACACCATTCATTTCATGTGCGCCTCTGTTTCCAGTAAGCGTGTCAGCATTTGCTACTTCTTCAAGTCCAGCCGTTCCGTACAAAGTCTCCTGATTTAACGCTGGAGCCTGCACTATGTTTGGATAGAAGTTCACACACTCTTGAGCAGAGATAGGCAAACTATCGCTTTCGTAAAATCCATTCGCTATTGGCAGAATGATTTTTGGCATTAAAGTACACCTAGCACTGCGCGAGACACGATTAAATTATCTGTCGTCGAGTCATTAGCAACGTAAATTTCAATATAATCATTAACAGATAATTCTATGTTAGCAAACGTAGCCATTGAACGAGATAGGCCAGCGCTAATTGTGTTTGTCATACGAGTTGTTGCTATGACAGAACCGTTAAGAGCAATGTATATAGAGCATTGGTGATTTGTGCCACTAGCAGCCGTCATAGATACAATTGCATTGATAACGTGGCGCGTTATGCCTGACTCTGTTTCTGTAATCTTGCCAGTGGTGTCAGCAGCAAACCCAGAAACATCGCCAACAACAAAAGTGCCAGCTACTTTTACAGGCGTTCCTGCCACAGCAATAACGGATTCGTCAGAGTTACCCTGCATGGTTACAGTGGCGTAACTAGCCAACTCAGCGGAAGATATTTCTATCTGCGTACCAGTGGTTGTGACATTGATGCCATTACCACCAGAAATACTAACAAAGGTAGGACTAGCCGCAGTGGTGTTCTGCATGATTGGCTGACCTGCACTGTCTACAGTAAAGTTATGACCAACCTCTACGTTATTTTGTGCATCAACCGCAGTGATTATTCCTGATCCGTTAGCGATATTCCGAATCTTATTAACTGTGCCATCAATCTCTAAAACAGGAGTTGCAACGCCAGATCCAGTAGTAACGATAGATCCAGTTACGCCAAGCCCAGCTACAAAATTAGAGTAGGAGATTCGATAGTTAGTGTTATTAACAAAGTAGTCCATGAAGGAATTTGCAAGCACTGTATCCTGTGCTACAAAGTCCGACTTCTTGCGTCCATCCGCTCTTTTAACCATTGGTATTTACCTCCAAGGCTATAGCGCCAGTGGTTTCTGCAAGTATTGATGCTTCTTCATCTGGATAGAAATGACCATTCATGCCAAAGTCGTTATCTTCGTTACCAGAGCCTATAGGAAGCGTACAAGGATATTTAGATTTGCCCATGCTTTGACCAAGCATCCGCATTGTGTTGAAACCATCACGAGCTGCTTTTGCTAAGCCTGCTGAGACAACTCCGTTGTAATCTGGTGCGACTTCAATCGCCATGTTAGCGATAAGTCCGCGCAGTGCGCCTGTTGGAATGGTGACATTATCACCAAGGTCAGACACAACTGTATAACCAAGCTGAATGCCTTGAGCATCAAGCTCAGCCATGTAGTTATTCATGGAAAAAATGAAATCCTGATATTCGTCAGGCTCAAGTGGAGCCTCGGACGCTTGTACCAAGATCCTTTGCAATGCTGATTTTGCGATTTGCGCTACAGTAGCCATTATTCGTATGTAGCTCCTTTAGCAGTTTTAGCAGAGTTCCTAAAGGCTTGTGCTGTTGGAGCGCCTTTAGATCCTACTTTACGCATACGTTCTGGTGTTTTGCCAGCGGCCTTCTGAGCCTTGATGCGTTTGCGTTTTTTGTGGATGTTAGCGTATAGACCGTCACTCATATTTAGCCTTCATTGACTTAGCGCCTTTGCACTTCCAGCGCTTGCGACTTAGATTATTAGGAGTGTTTGGATCGTTTTGCTTTTCCTTGGATAGTCTTTTCTTAATACCCAAAGACCTAGCGCAATACGAGTCGCCTTTTTTAGTTCCTGCGCGAACACGAGGACCACCGTCACTGGCCTTTCCAGCCTGCCCATAGGAGACCTTCTTGCCAGTGGAAGTGATCTTTACTTTCGCTTTGCCCTTGCTTGGAGTAGCCATATAAAAAGCTGGGAGCCGAAGCTCCCAGAATCTCTACAAGGTTACTTACCGAAGCCTTGGCCTGCAAACAACGGATTGAAGCAAGCATAGGCAGGCAGAAGGTCAAAACGAATCTTCTGCGTGTTGGCATCACCGTCTGCGTACTTAGACACACGGATGCTCATACCATCGCTGGTAGTTGCAATTGTGTCTGTAGAGTACAGCTTAGGTAGCTTAACAGTACCAAGACCGAATGCCTGCTTAGTGAAGAACAGGTTAGGCTGGTAAACAGTGGATGCTGCGCCAAGGATAGTCACAACTGCGCCGTTCGCAGGAGCTGCATCAACATTGTTGTACTGACCATTAGCTTCGTAGATAGCCGCACCAGATACAACGATAGTTGCAGCGTTAGCAGCAATAGTCACATCCTCAAGTACAGTGCCTGTCCAAGGGACTGCTGTGCCTGTCTCATCGAGCATGAGCTGGCGAGTAGCAACATTCAAGCGATTGACGCCTGCAATTTGAACTTGATCACCAGCTTTGATAGTACCAGTTCCCAGACCGTTAAGAACCAAAGTCTGCTGCATGGTGTCTTTAGCAGTAACGTAAGTCGCATCAGGAGCGCCATTGAGCGCACCTAGACGATCAGTAGTAGAACCTGAAGTGTAGCTGCTCAGAGCGTTAGAAGTCAGCGCCATCATGCCACCAAAGTTCTGGCTGATTTGTGCTTTCTCCCAAGCTGTACGAACAAGGCCGTCAGCCGCATTCAGGCCATTTTGAGCTGAAGACAGCGCAGTAGTGGTGAATGGGTTCATCAGGTAGTACTTCTCGTCTGACATTGGAACGCCAACAGAGTCCATCATTGCGCCAGCGCCTGCAACGTCTGACCATGCGTCAACCGCTGTACCACGGTTGCCATAGTTAAGAGATGCGTTCTTACGCATAAATGCGCCAAGATCAAGCTCAAGGTCAGTTACGATGCGACGAGCCATAGGCTCAAGGATTTGATCGAGTTGGTCTAGCTCAAGAGCCTCTTCCACGTTGCCCCATTCTGTAGCGGCTGTGAAGTAGTTTTGAACCGTACCAGTTGCTTTACCAGCAATGATGTCTGACTTAGTAGAAGCGCTGATATCACCGCCAGAAGTGCGGATTGTGTTGTAGTCATGCGGACGCTTAAAGTCTACATTTGAACCACTAGAAGGATTGAACTTGCCTGACAACAGTTGAGTGTTGACAGTCTTTGTTATTACACGAGAAGCCTCAAAGGCGTCTAAGAAGACACGAGCGACTTTCCGTGTGACGTTGCTATTAAGATTGTTAGCCATGATCGGATCACCTCATTCATTCGAAAGTTGCTCCTTTAGGGCCACCAGACTTGGGACTTACCCCAGCGCCTCTTGGCGTATCTAATGGATCAGGAGCGGCATTTACATTAGGTTTAAGTTTTCTAGCCTTTGGCATAATGGTCTGATCTAAATACAACAAGGCTTGATTAGGAGGCATATTTGCCAACTTATCTAGCTCTAAGAGATTATTCCCTAAGTACAACGTGCCAAGACTTCCATCCTCTAAATCAATCAGATGGCTGGACAGCATTGGGTTAATACCAAACTGGCCTATCTTGTTTGCTGCGCTTTGCAGGTCTTCACTCTTAACGCCTAGCTTCTTTGAACGCTCTGCGTATTTTGCGATCTTCTCATTTTGCTGATTAATTGCTTCAGCTTGCTGTCTACGCTGTAATTCAAGCTGCTGGCTTTGAATAGCCTGCTGCCTAGCATCGTACTCTGCTCGCTTGGCAATCGCCTCATCACGCCGTCTTAATTGTTCCTGTATTTCTCTGTCAGAAAGAGCATAAAAATCAGGTACTTGCGGCACTTCGGGCGGCTGTTCTTTAGGAAGCCTAGCTTCAATCTCTGCAAGACGCTGACGATATTGCTCGGCCTGACGCTCTGCTTCTCGCGCCTTCCAAGTTTTCTCGCTTATCGCCTTATCAAAGACTTTCTGCTGTTCTTCAGTAAAAACAGGTCTAGTAGATTTTTCCTGACCTTCGTCAGTATCCGTTGATGAATCGGAATCAGTTTCCTGATCTACATCCTCTATGTCTTCAAACTCTACATCTTGAGTCTCATCGACCATATCGTCTGGTTGCATCTTATACCTACTGTAATGCCGTCAAATAAACGGTGACGTTCCGCGCCGTCAAGAAAGTGTGACGTTCACTGGCTTGCAATATACCACAATTTGATTAAAAGCAATACTTTTCTTAAAATATGGCGGAAGCGGCTACCTAGCAAGGCTCCGATAGATTATCGCCTGTGGAATTGAACCACTATTACGCTTCCATAAACTTTTGTTACTGCGCTCTACGAGCCTCTATATCTCTCAACATTTCTTCAGTTATTACACCGCCTCTAGTACCTCGGCGCAACGTATATTGCTCTTTCGCTAACGTAGCTGGATCAGCTCTCAGCAAAGAATCAACGCTGTCAAATCCTCTGGCGCTTACTAGATCAGGCATTAACTCAAATACATTTATGTCTTGCTCTCTCAATATGCCTTCAGGTCTGCCAGCTAATCCTTGACCATAAGTGCGATGACCAGAAACTTCAAACCTTGAATTCCCATATGGATTTGCAATACCAACATTTTGCAGATTGAAGTCTGGCGCATTATATTGAGCGCGATCAGTAACAGCGAGCCTAGCTTGGCCTATGCCTAATCCACCTTCATCTCTTAGATCTCTATCCATAACTTGTAATAAAGACTTTCTTAGATCGCCTGTCATTTCTCTGATCTGGTCTATGCTTTCAGGATTATCTATTCCTTTCCAAGCTGGATAAAATTCTTTAATAGTCTTGTCTGCTTTACGTTTTTCTTTCTTTGATACAGCATTTCGAGCATGAGTAACCATTACCTCTCCTGTCATAGTGGAAAAGTCTCCACCACTTGGAGCCATTCGGTAAGGTAACATGAGTATTTCATCAGCTATCGGTTTGCCATCTAATCCTAAAAATGAGTTTAAGAAAGCTGATGTCGCTCCTCTGTCTTGCGCCCAGACCTGTCCTTCTCTGCCTGCTGGGTTAGCAAACATAAAGTCTTGGCCTCCTTGCAGCTCTACAGGCAAGTCATAATCAACGCCTTCTACTCCAGTGAGGCGAGATCCAGCTTTTGTCCTGTCTGCCATAGTTATTCTGAATGGCTTTCCTTCATAGTCAAAAATGCTTACTTCTGGACGCACTATAGGCGAGCCTTCATACACCAGTTCTGTATCTAATATACGCTGTTGCTCTCTTGATCGGTCATCGAACCTTGGATCAAAGCCTTCATCTCCAATACGGAAAGACTCACGCAAAGCCGAGCCTCCAGCAATAACAGAGCCTTGCCTGCCGCCGCCTGAGTATAAATCAGTAATGTCGTAGTTAAGAGCCGAGCGTGTATCCGTATCTGGGAAATAGTTAACTCTTTCAACGATGTTTCCATCTGCATCAACTACTTCAGCACCTATAAATCCTTCATCTATATTTTTTTGA
>Ga0208767_1000966_pt1 | contig 23351 bp, 28 predicted proteins | sample VirMetDEL_Mar_21_FD_184514 | JGI IMG/M metagenome (GOLD analysis project Ga0208767, IMG submission 184514) | Aqueous microbial communities from the Delaware River and Bay under freshwater to marine salinity gradient to study organic matter... | ecosystem: Environmental > Aquatic > Marine >... | reverse complement strand
TCGATGTCCCTGTTACGTCAGAGGGCACTTACGATCTTTACACAGACTCCCAAAGAGCCTTGTCTGATGTTGCAGATTTTTATACTGGACCGGGAGCTACTCTGGATCTTGGGGAAGCTTTTAGAACAAACTTTGGATCTTCTAACCCTGTCTATGACGAGACTTTATTCTCCGAAACTGAACGGCCTGACTGGTACAGCGATTACCCTAATCTTCCTGTTGCAACAACGACTATCCAAGAGCAGGTTCCCGACCGAGTTGGGAGACGTGCGCCTAGGACAAGAACAGTCACTGTAAATCGATATCTTTCCAGACCCAGTGATGCAGACTTGGTAAGCTACGAAGATCAACCCGTCTTACAGTACGGCGATGGCTTCAGGTTCGGAGGGGAAGACTCTGAGTGGCTGAATGAGAAGTTTGATGAGTTAGTCCAAGCAAGACCGTATGATCGGCCTGATAGGGCAGCAAGAGCTTTTGCTGGCGGGGAGTTTGGAAACCCTTGGTCTTTTGATATCGCAACTGATCCGCTTGTACAGCAGAGCTTGTTTGAAGCCCTTGTGGATTACTCCGACACTACAGGAGTTCCCATAGAGCGGATACACAACTCCCGCTATGAAGACATAGGTTCTTGGGATGAAGGAAATACTGACGTATTTGATATAGAGCATTTCATGTCTGGATCTGAGGATTCCGGCTGGGGAGGCTTTATACCTATTTTCCAAGATCTTGCTAGGGATTATGGACTTGGATCCGTTGGGTCTGAACAAGATTTACTCGGGATGCCAGAGCTAGAAAGAATGGCCTTCCTTTCGTCTGCTGTGTTTAGACCGTTGGCGAGTCAGGTTGATTCTATTATCGAAGAGAGGGAAGGCGGGTTCTCTTTTGACCAGAACGTCTCGATACCTTCAGAGTACAATAATCGATTCGGATTAAGACCTACCCCTGATTACCTGCAAAACTCTTTAGATGTAGGGGGACCAGAGAATGAACCTCCGGGCTTGTTCGCAGAGGGAGGTTATATCGGCGGGATTGCAGGTGGAATGGACGACACCGTTCCCGCGTCGATCGATGGCTCCCAGCCAGCAGCCCTTTCGAGTGGGGAGTTTGTCGTTCCGGCAGATGTAGTTTCTCATCTTGGAGATGGGAACAACCAGAATGGAGCCGCAAAGCTCTATAATTTTATGGATCAAGTCAGAACGGTAAAGACCGGATCGACTGAGCAGCCTGATCCTTTCAATGATGGAATCATGGCGAATATGATCGGAGAGCCTTATGGGCGGTAGCGGTGGCGGTGGCGGTACTCAAAGAGTCATACAGGATCTACCCGATTGGTCTAGGCCGTACTGGCAGGGTATTGCCGCATCGGGAAGATCTTTAGCCAGAGAGCCCTATCAGCAGTATCAGGGGCAAAGGATTGCTGGCTTCACCCCTATGGAGCGTCAGGCTTTCCAGGGTGTCCAGTCTCTTTATGACCAAGGCCCAAGACCTGAGCTTGGTCAAGCCAGAGGTATTGCTACTCAGGCTTCCAGAGTGGGGTTTGATACCCCCATGTTTCCCGACCAAGCCGGAAGGTACATGAACCCGTATCTGGAGAATGTGCTGGATCTAGGCCGAGAGCGTATGATGCGCGATTACCAGGGCGCGATGGGGGATGCAAGGAGAAGATCTTCTGACGCAGCCATTCAGTCTGGAATCATGGGAGGAAGAGGAACTCTCATGGGCGCTAGGGAAGCTGGCAGAGTTTCCGATGAAGCCTTCCGGGCGATGAGGGAGTATGAAGCTGATACTAGATTCAGAGCCTTCGATCAGGCCCAGCAGGCTTTCGCCAGCGATGTCGCAGCCAGACAAGCCGGAGCGAGACTTGGGCTAGATGCGGGATCTCAGCTTCAGAGTCTTGCCCAGGCTCAGCAGTCTCAGGCCCTAGAGAGAATCAATGCTCTCCAGCAGGCTGGTGTTCGTGGCAGGGAGATGCAGCAGGCTATCCGAGATCAGGCATATCAGGATTTCTTGGATAGAAGAGATTGGAGGAGAAACCAGTTGAATTGGTTCACTAGCCTCCTCTCCGGAACTCCCTACGCAACAATGTCAAACCAAACGCAAACCACTGGTGGCGGCGGCGGTCCCGGTATCGGTCAGACAATCGCAGGGTTAGGCATCGCAGGACTTGGCGCTGCTGGCGCTTACTACGGGGCTCAGGGCTAATAAAATGAGTGCAAATCTTTTAGAACTTCAGGAAATGCTTCGCAACCTCGACATGGGCTCTGTCCAGCGAGTTGCACAGGGACAGTCTGGCAAAGCCGCGCAGCTTCTCGGCATGGATGAGATCAAGCGTCGTGGCGAGCAGATGCAGGAAGCTCAGGCCAATGAAGCTGAACAGCAGATGCAGCAGCCCCCGATGGTTGACCAGTATCTAGCGATGTCCCAGCAGATAATGGGTCAGCCTCCGTCTATGCCTCCGGCTATGCCCCCGTCTATGCCTGCCTCTGCCCAGCAAGGCATTGGTTCCATGATGCCTCCTCAGGCTCCGCCCCAGATGGCCGCTGCGCCTCCTACTCCCCAGCCTCCTGTTCAGATGATGGCTGGCGGTGGGACTGTTGGTGGCGGAATGGATTTAATGAACAGGCCCAAGATGGGAAACATGGGCATTGTTGAATACTTGGTTTCGACCGGGATGAGCAGGGAAGAAGCTATGGCTATGGCTGATTCCATTGTCGGCGGAGGTCAAAGCAACGCACTCAAGGCTGGTGGGTTCATACAGAAGTATGACAACGGTGGATCTGTAGAGGATGAAGAAGAGGCTGGTCTTATCTCTGATGCAATAGATTGGGCAAAAGAAAACCCAGCTAAAGCAGCAGAGTACGGGCTGGAGGGTCTTCTCACCATTGCTGCCTTTACCCCCGTTGGCGGTGCAGCCAGACTGGGAAGTTGGGCTATCCGCGCCGCTAGGGCTCTTGGTCCCAGAGCTATGAAGACGATCAGAGCTATGGCTCCTAGAGCTAGAGCAACTAAGAGAATAGATGAAAGAATAGATCTCCCTGATACTCAGCTAACCCCCAGACAGCTAAGAGAGAGAGCGGATCTTATAGCTAAGGAAGCTTCTGGCCTGCGAAGAAGAAATATCGCTCAGGCTGGCTTGGGAGCTATGGGTGTCGCCTCTTTGATGGGCGATGAAGAGCCTGCGCCTGCTGCTCCTCAGGAATTCGCCGACCTCGCAGGTGAGGAGATGGGATTTGAACCTCCCGTTGAGACTGAAGATAAATATCAAATTGGCGATATTGTCGGTGGTGAAAATGGTGGTACCGGTGACACTGGTGACGGTGAAACTGCACTAGGGTTCCTAGACAGGGTAAAGGGTGGCGAGTTCAACCCGTTCTTTCAGTTCCTAACTAGAGCCGGTCTTGAGCTTGCTGCTGGCAAGGGAGAGAATCTTGGTCAGGATATTGCTCAGGCTGGCATCGCTGGCATGGGCGAGGTTGAGCGTCTTGCTGATCGCGACATGGCTATAGCCGACCGGGAGAGAGAGCAGAGAAGACAGGATGCAGCGGACGATATCGCCCAGAGCCAGCTCGCTATCGCACAGAGACAGCTACAGATGGAAGAAGAGCTTCTCCCCGCTCAGAAAGCCCTTCTTGAATCCCGAGCTTCAGGATTTGGAACCACGTCAGCTTCGGCTGCACAATCGCAGATTGATAATGCTATAGAATCTGTTTTTGGTGCTAATTACTTCTCCAATCCGGACGCTCTATTAGAACAGACCAGACTTCTTAATATCTACACTTCTCAAGGGCCTCAAGCTCTAAGACAGGCGATAGCCGATCTGACAGGTCAGTCGATTGCGATTGACACTGTGAATCAAGACAAGCTCAACAGAATTTTGAACCCTGGAGTCGCTGGTGGTTGATGAGATTTTAGAAGAAGATTTACCTGTACGGATTGACGGTGAAATCGTCGTATTCAAGAAAGGTATGACTCATTCTGAAATTAGGGATGAATACCAAAGATTGACTGGTGGCTTTATATCTGCTGCTAAGTCTGGCGTTGAGCGTTTGGCAGGGTCTTTAGGGGCTATTCCAGAGACCTTCCTTGGCGATGTCTTTTCAAGCCAAGAGCTTCTAGACGAAGCTGGCGAAGAGTACAAGGCCACAAGGGAAGCTGTATCCGAAGCTCTCCCTGCTCCTGTTACATACAAAGATGTAACTGAAGCATATAAAAGAGAAGGGCTGACTGGTGCAATCCCTGATGCCTACAGATTCTCAGTAGAATCTATCGGCCAGAACCTTCCTTATGTTGCCCCTGCGATGGTGGCAAACAAGGTTGCTTCGACTGAACTTGGTTTGGGCGTAGCTTCTTATCTGTCCAAGGCTGTCCCTTTCCTCAGAACCGCTGCGGTCAGGCTCCCCCCTTCGGTTGCCAAGTTTGGTCTTGGTGCTGCTGCTGGTGTGGGAACACTTGCGCTTCAATTCTTTGGAGACAACCTCCAGAGACAGTATGAGGTTGCTCAGGGGGATGATCCTGAGGCTCAGGTCACGCCGGACCAGATCAACTCTTTCACCGCAGCTTTGGCTGCTGGCCCTCAGGCTGGCATGGATTACGTCGTTATTGCCCTCACGGGTGGTATAGGCCGAGGTCCGCAGATCGCCGCAGCCAGATCTCTGAAGGAATCTCTGGGGGCAGTTGGGACCACCGCCAAAGCTGCAACATCCCCCACCCTCGCCGGAGCAGCCAGAGCCAGCTTTGCCGAGTCGGCGCTGGAGTTCCCCACCGAGTTAGCTCAGACCGTTCTGGAGAGAGCGCAAGCTGGGCTTTCTATTTCTCCTCAGGATGCTGAGTTTGTCGAGGAGATGATCGCCACTGTTGCAGGAACGATCCCCATGACTGGGGCCTTTGGTTCCTATGGAACCGTTAGATCCTACAGGGCAAACAAGAAAGCTTACGATAATTGGGAAAAGCTTTCTGATCAAGAGAAAGTTATCAGAAATGATTACGAGAACAGAAGGCAGCAATCCCTTCAGTCTGAGTATGATAATTCTGTAAGAATCTACGGTGACAATGTAAGAGAAGTTCAGAATAAGATAAATGAAGCGGGAAGGGAATCTGTAGAGAATAGAAGGCTTATAGAGCAGGGTGTTCAGGAGGCCAAGGATGCCGTAGAACTCACTGCTGATGATGTCGTCGATGCTGCTGATTCCAGAAACATCAAGACTGACGATCAGGCTTTTAAGAACTTTGTCTACAGAACCACTGGCGGTCAGACCAGCGACATCAATGAAGCTGACCAAGATGCCCTTCGCGCAATGCGTACAATTCTTACGGGATTTACCGTTCAGAATTACTACGACGCCGATACTGAAGAGGGCGTAAGCGTTCCCTCCTTCACGTCCGAAGAGCTTGAGTCTGTCATCACTGGTTTCAAGGGCGGGGCGAAGCTCACTCCTGAGTCTGTCAGAAGAAAACTGCATGAAAAGTTTTATTCAAAGGCAAAGGGAAGAGACCAGCTTGTAGATTTCACCGATTCTGAAAGCTCCAACAGCATTGCTTCTTCCATCATCGAAGAGATGAAGATGCGGGGCTACGCCGTCGAGGATAAGAACGGCAATGTAAAGGCCAGAAAGCCTAAGTACACAGAGACTCAGTACCGAGACCTGATGGAAAAAGCTTACAGGGACGGCTCTATAAACCTTAGAGACTATGAGCAGATCACTGGAAGGTTTGGAGAAAAGAACTTTCAGTCTTTTATAGATGACGCGATTATCAGGGGCGACATGCCCAGCGTTCAGTCTAGGCCGATGCAGAGAAGGGGAGAATTTGCCCCGCTCGTGTTCAGAGCAACTTTGAGCGAAGACGCAGCACAGACCGGCGGAGATCTTGCACCGATCACCGACAAGAACGGTAGACCTGTAATCAAGGCAACTCCTGACCAGAAGGGCGGAATCAAGAAGCGCGTCACGGCAGGCAATGTTGTGACTGAGGTGGTCGAGGCCAACGGATACTTCGTGAGGGATGGCAACGGCGAGATAGTCGGTGGTGCTACCTCAAGAGAAGAAGCGGCCAGAGAAGCCAAGTTCTTAAATGAAAATCAATCTAATTATTTCATAACTGATCAGGCCACTGGCAACATCACTTACGGCTCTAAGAAGAAGCTTGATAAGATAATAAAAGATTCTAAGGGAATTCCTGAGTACCTTAGAAACACAGCTAGGGCACCTGATTACACTGGCGTCAGACCGAAGCTGATAAGAGGTGCTTACTCCACTGATAGAAATAAGAGTCAGGGCTTTGCCGTAAGGCAGTTTCTTTCCCCCGGCCTCGCTGTGAAGGATAAGCAGACTGGAAGGCTGGAGAACACCGGGGAAGCCTTTGGTGCGCGCAGGCCGAGTGTTACTGAGCTTTCTTTTGCTCCAGACCTCCAAACCGCCAGTTCGGTTGAGCTTGAGTTTGCCAAGGAAACCATGCCTGGGGCCGCTAACTGGGACAAGAAGGTTGACGAGGTAGGCAAGCAGAAGAGAGCGGAGCTACAGGAGCTTTTCGAGGAAGAGGGTCGCCTGTTTAGGCCCCCGCCGATGGCCGAGATCTTCGCTGATTCCGACATTCAGCGTCCGCAGAAGCCGAGCCGAATCTCTAAAAGAGAAAAAGTTCTTTCCGAGATCAAAGAGTATCCGGTTGAGCGTGGACAGGAAGTTCTTGACATCATCGAGAATAAGCTCAAGGAAGCCAATCTCGACAAAGCTCTTATTGCCACAGTCAAGGACAAGATTGGGAGCGATGGCGTAACAGCCGAAGGTTCTTACAGCCCCAATGATGATGGCTTCAGAAGAATCGCTATCAGCTTAGATCAGATCAAGGATGCCAAGACCAGCGAGGAAGTGCGTATCGCTGTCGCTGGAATCATGGATCATGAAATTATTCATGCCATGAGAGATCTTGACCTGTTCACCATGCAGGAATGGAACGTGCTTTCCAACGCAACGTATCGCGTTAGGAACAAGGACGGTCAGACATTCTTTGAGCGTGCTGCCATCGACTATGAAGGGCAGGGAGACACGAACTACATCTTAGAAGAGGCTGTTGCCGAGATGTATCGGCAGTATTACAGCGTCCCTGAGGTGAGGAGGCGGATTGCTGGTCAGCCCAGAACTCTTCTTGAGCGCATCGCCGTGTTCATGGAGAAGATGTACAACGCCATGAGCGGTGCAGGCTTCGTGACCTCGGCTGATGTGATCAGCAGCATGAAGAAGATCCAGGCCAGAGAGGCCGGAGAAGTTCGCACTATTCAGGGCCAAAGAAATATTGGTCTATCAGGCACTCCCGTCGATACTACAGAAGAAGAGGTAGTTGAAACGGATGAGAAGGAAACTTCTGAAGTTGAGACTGAAGAAGAGGGTGACTCCTTATCCAGCCTAGAAAATGCAAGTGATGAAAGACTTGCAAGGGTGTTGGATATGGCTGAACCCTACACCTATATCGTGGGCACAAACACTGGCGATAAGTTTGCTGCGACATTCCAGTCGGACGCTGGCTCTTATTTTGCCTTTCTGGCTAATCTGGCTAAGGATCCTAGAGGAAAAGGCAAGGCTTGGAATATTGTCTTCATTGATGAAGAGAGGGGCATGGATGTCACTGACATCGAAGGTCGTCGCGGCGCTCTCAGGGTACTGAAGACGGTACTTAATCTAACCAAGGAGCTTGTCATAGAAAAGAATCCTGACGGGTTCAACTTCGCTGCCAGCAGAACGACCAAGAAGAAGGACAAGGAGCAAAAGGAAGCCCCTGCAAGGGCAAAGCTCTACGCTCGCGGGATCAAGGACATCGCTAAGGAGTACGGGTACTCAGTAGAACAGGTAGTAGAGCAGTTTGACACCTTCTTCTATGCCGAAAAGGGCGACTTCAAATACGAAGTTAAGGACGAGCGAATGTCTGTTGCCCCTGCGCCCACTCTCACGCAGGGTAGCCCGCAGTCTCAGTGGAGAATCCCCTCTGTAAACCCTGTTTCCAGAATGGACTTTACCAGCAGGGCAGTCAAAGACTTCAATGATGAGCGTTTAGCTATTGCTTATCACGGGTCCGGTGTTGATTTTGACAAATTTCAGACCAGCTTTATAGGCACCGGGGAGAAAGTTCAGGCTGTTGGATGGGGTTTGTATTTCTCTGACCTTTTGGACATTGCTGAATTTTACAGGAAGACTGTCGCTAAGCCTGTATACAGTCGAGTGGAGATCGGCGGCATACCCATATACAAGGAAGGAGGCAAGCCAGTCGATTACGGTCCTTCTATGAGGGATAGCCAAATCGATGGTGTTGACCCGTTCGCTGTTTCTGAGTTTCAGGGGAACATGGTTCTCGCTATCGAGGAGCAGCTTGGAATTACTGCTGGAGCCGACATAGCAATAACTGAAGAAGCAACAAGATATTTAACAGAAGAGATTATTGAGGCTCGTGATGAAGGAGATATCGATCGAGTTCAAGACTTGTCATATCTTTTATCTATGGTCAGGGAGGAAGGGACTTTCGCCGAGATAAACAGGGAGGGTCAGACTTTTCAGGTCGATATACCAGATGTAGACGAATTGTTTAACTGGGAACGGCCTATGATAGACCAGACCCCGAAGGTGGTAGAGGCATTCAGGAAGGCTTTTGAATCCGAAAATATGTCCGAGGAGTTCGACCAACTCTACGGAGAAGACGGAGATGAATCAGCCGCTGCATTCTACGACGCCCTTTCATTCCTTGGACAGAGAGAGCAGTACGCTTCAGAGCTTCTAAATAAGTACGGAATCAAAGGCCACTACTACGAAGTAGGCCAGTTCACTCCTAGCATAGATTCTTCTGACGCTAGGAACTACGTCATCTATGACGATGAATCGATATCGATAGTCAAGAAGCTGTATCAGGATAAGCGTCCCGCTCTCGATAGAGACCCTGATCTAAGCAAGAGATCTGAAGAGATTATCGAAGGAACTCGCACGGGCGAAAGGCTCTCCGTATCTAACCAGTCGAAGGTTAAGAAGAAGGAGCCTCGCGTCCAGAGGGATATGGAGCAGCTAAGAAACATATTCCCTGCCAGAAACGAAGAGACATTCTTCGAGACTTTCAACAAGACCTTGTTTCAGCCTGACAGAGATCAGTTGAAGAAGTTCCTCACTCGAATGAGGATGAAGTTTATAGATCAGTACACTTATTTACAGAAGATAAGTGAAGCTGCTGCTCTCAAGATGAAGGACAACAGGGACATACGCGCTGCCACAAACGCAGCTTCCCTTGCCTACCTCTCCGACAGAACCAACAGCGTTGTTGCGGGAGCCATCAACGAGGGTGCCGTCTCTTTCCGTGGCGGGATCATCAGGATTGACCACACCAAGAAGAGCTTGAAGCAAGCATTAGAGCCTCTGTTTAAAGCAGATGATGATTTATACAGAGACTGGGGCATGTGGATGGTGGCTAACCGAGCCCAGAGAATCATCAAGGACGGAAAGCTTACACCTCTCAGCAAGACTGAGATCAAGACCATCAACGAAGACATAAAGAGAAGAAACCTTCTCCCCATGTTTGAGCAAGTTAAGAGTGACTACGAAGAGTGGAATGACTCTCTGGTCGATGTGATGAAAGCCACTGGAATCATCAATGAAGAACTTGCCAGAGTCTTTAAGAAGTATGGTGACTATATTCCTTTCTACAGGAATATGGACATGGATGCAGAGGGTATCGAAGGAGTTTCGCCTGAGGTGTTCAAGCAGATCCTTTCAGCGGAAGGGGTTGATCTCTCCCTCGGTGCGAACAGAAGGCTGAGAAGTCTTTTCCCCACGCTCACCGACCAGCGTCCTCCCAAGAAGATGAAGGGTGGGGATCAGCAGTTGGTTGATCCCCTCACTGGCATCATGCAGAACCTCCGTGCTGCCGTGATGGCTGGCTCTAAGAATCTGGCTGCCCAGAGGGTGATGATCGACGCCGTAGACGTGGGTATCGCAACAAAGGTTGAGCCTGATTCCAAGGGCAATGTCCCTGCTGGCGCATTCACTGTGCGAGTGAACGGGGAAGAGAACTACTTTACCACGGATGATGATCTTCTTGTTGAAACCCTGATGGGATTCACACAGGGCAAGGTGAACATCCATCCGTTCTTCTCTGGACCGGCCAACCTCCTCAGGGAGACGGTCGCCAGAAGTCCCTTGTTCCTCCTCAGGAACCCGTTAAGAGACTCGGTGGCTGTGTGGACTACCTCCGGTGCGAACATGACCCCAGTCATAGACACCATGAAGAGGTTCGCCAGAGAGATCGGAGAGAAGAGCGAGGAGTACAAGACCCTGCGAGGTGCCGGTGTCGTCGGTGGTTATGACTATGTTTTCGAGCCCAAGAAGTTTGAAAAGAGCTTCAGGGACAAGATGCGTAGAGAGGGGATGACCACCAAGAAGAACAGCGCAGAGATTGTTACTGAGCCGTTTAGGAAAGTTTGGGACAAGCTGGGAGATATTTCTCAGGCTTCGGATGCGGCCACTCGCTTAGAGATCTATGAAGACACTCTTCAGAACTTATTGAATAAGGGTGTCGATAGAGCCGAAGCTGAAACTGAAGCAATCTTTCAGGCTATGGAAACCCTGAACTTCTCCAGAAGGGGAAACTCCGCTGTTCTCAGCTACATCATGCCTGCCCTCCCGTTCTTCAACGCGAGAATCCAGGGCCTTGATCAGATGTACAGATCCCTCAGGGGTCAGTACAAGTCGAACCGAGACGGTGAAGTGAAGGCGATGAATTCCTTCCTCGCTAGAGGTGGTCAGATCGCTGCTGCTTCTATTGCTTACGCAATGCTTTCTCAGGATGATGAGGAATACAAGGCAGCCTCTCAGGCGGTAAGAGATGAGAACTGGATCATTGGCGGCGTCAAGATTCCGACACCATTCGAGATTGGCTTTGTATTTAAAACCATACCCGAAAGATTGTATAGAGCTTTAGTAACTGGCGATGACACATTCAATGAAGGTTACGACGCATTCAAGAGAGGTCTCGTAAACGCATTCGAGATTCCCTTAGCTGGACCGCAGGCGCTTGCACCAGCAGTAGAGGTTGTTTTTAACCACAGCTTATACACCGGAAGGCCGGTCGTCCCTCAGTACATGGAGGACAGACCCCCTGCGCTCCAGTACAAATATTACACTTCTGAATTCTCAAGAGTGATTGGCGAGACGTTTAATGTAAGCCCGCTTCAGGTCGAGCATGTCATCAACGGCTACACGGGAACAATAGGTTCTTACATACTTGGAGTTGCAGACTTCACCTCTAGCATTGCTCGCGGGAAGCCTGTGATGCTCGACTGGAGATCGGATGAACTACCTGTTATCGGGAGTTTGTTCCAGAGCGCAGAGGCTTCCGGTGGTCAGCAGCAAGTTTGGAATGATTTCTATTTCTCAGTGAGGGGAATTGGCGCAGCCCTGAACGCAGCGCGCAACGAACCCGAGCTTCAAAAGGACATCATGGAAAGATACTCAGATGTCCTTGCTGTAAAGCCTCGTATCGAGAAGATAAATACGAGAATCAACAACCTCAGAGCGCAGCGAAAGAATGTCCTGCTATCGCGTCAGATTTCATATGACCAGAAGAGGGCTATGCTGGACTCTATCGACAAGTCGATCAAGGACATCATTGCTTCCACAAGTTCATTGAGAAGCTTAGAGCCTGGACCGATACCGTTTTTTAGGGATATAAATTAATGTCACTCAGAATGAAGCATGGAGTGTCTATCAACGGCATAAAGCCTGAGATGGTCATGGGTATAAACATTGCTCACGGATATTTCTTGAGTCGTGGCATAAGCGAAATGGTTGTTACGTCTGTCATGGACGGCAAGCATAGGCCGGGATCTCTTCACTACGTTGGCTACGCAGCCGACCTGAGAACTTGGGCTATTGAATCTGATCACTTGGCTGAGTTCACTCAGGGCTTGGCCGAAGAACTGGGCGAAGAATTTGATGTGGTTCTTGAGAAAGATCATATTCACATTGAATTCCAGCCCAAAACATGAGGTAGATAAATGGATTGGTTGCTCGAAAATGTTGGAAGTCTTCTTGATATTGCTCTCAAGCTTGTGGGCGCGTTTGCTGTTGTGGCAACGCTGACTCCCAACGAGAGTGATAACGCCGTGGCTGATGGTCTTATGAAGTTCATCAACCTCCTCGGTGGCAACTTCGGTAACGCTCGCAACGCCTGATGTTGGAAACTCTCTTTGCAATAGCGTCCGTCTGCGTTCTTGCCTTTGTTCTCGCCTTCTTCTGGGGGGAGAGCAAAGAGCAGTCCGGAAGGGTGGATGCTGAGAGAGAGTCAGCAGAAGAGAAGATAGATAGGATCTCCCGTGGAGTTGAAAAGCTTATGGGGCCTCGCCCTTCTCGTCGTCTGCTCGTTAAACATTGGGAGCGCCGCCTGCGTAGGGCGACCAAGAGAGATTCTGATACCACCCTGCCCGACTCCGAACCTAGAGGCGATTGAGTCTCTAAGGGACGATGACATACCAGATCCAATAGTCGATTATCTAATAGATATAGATATCTATTGCGATGCTGTAGATGCCATTAGGGAATAGGAGATAGCCCCCGTGTAATCGGGGGCTTTTTCTTTTTATGGATAAGAAGAACGAGATTGAGGAAGAAAGAATAAGAAGAGGCATACACCAGTTAAAGCCTCCGCCTCCTTACAAGAGGTCTGACAAGAAGCCAAAGACCGGACCCACGATCATGGTTGTCCCTGACAGTCATGCCAAACCGGGGATCCCAAACCACAGATACGAGTGGCTAGGCAGGATGGCTGTGGATCTCAAACCAGATTACATCGTGAATCTGGGAGATCTATGGGACATGCACTCGCTCAACTCATTCGACAAGCCGGGGAGCAAGTCTTTCAATGGTGCTTCCTATTGGAAGGACATTGATGTCGGACTTGATGGGATGCTCAGGTTCCACAGTCAGCTAGATGAGTACAACAAAGGAACAAAAAAGGATAAGAAATATAATCCTGAGCTTATATTCTGTATCGGGAACCATGAACACAGAATATCTAAGTTCATAGAGTCTGAGCCTAGATTCGAGGAGATCATATCCACGAAAGATCTGAGGCTTGAGGAACTGGGTTGGGAAGAAGTTCCCTTCCTTGTTCCTAAAAAAATACTTGGGTGTTCATTTTCTCATTACTTCACTTCTGGTGTGATGGGTCGCCCTATATCTGGGATGCACCAAGCCGCCAGCCTCCTAACGAAGCAATTCGGAACCTGCATACAAGGTCATACCCATACATACGATCACTCCATCAGGACTGACAGCATGGGTAAAAACCTCCACGGTCTAGTAGCAGGTTGTTACTTTGAGCATTCTGAGAAATGGGCTGGCCCAGCTAATCAGATGTGGAGAAGAGGATTGTCGTTACTGCACAATGTGAAGTCAGGAGATTTTGATGTCGAATGGTTCAGCATCGAAAGGATCAAATCAAAATATTCCTAATAAAAGAGATCGACTTCACCAGATACACCGATGGCTGATATATACCTACGGCAGAAAATCTAGGCTCCGAGTTGAGAAGCTGCCAAAGACTGAGAAAGAATGCCTCGGGTATGTGGAGATAGGATCTGGAAAGCCGCTCATTAGAGTGAGTAAGTTCCTTTCAAAGAGCGAATCCATCGCCGTTCTTATCCATGAGTATTGCCATGTCTTGTCACACTACAAGCATGGGCCTCACTGGAAGAGGCAGTACGATGGTCATGACAAAAAGTTTTATTCTATATTATGCGAAGTAGAGAACAGGTACTTTTATGACGGTGGAAATGTTGAAAGTAGAGATTTCTGATAAGAAGTCTCTGGCTAAGTTGTACCAAGCCAAGATATGTCTAACGAATGCAGAGGGATTTTTGATGTCGAAGGAGGTGGAAGAGGCTCTCGGCGAGAGTCTCTACTATGAACTCAGGAAGAGTTTGTCGGACATCATTAGCGGATTGAATGTCAGCATTGAGATTGCTGACGGTGGGAGTGGTAGGCTCGGCGGGACTTGAACCCGCGACCGCACGCTTATAAGACGTGTGCTCTAACCAACTGAGCTACGAGCCCAACATCGAGGGTGGGGAAGATTCTGGCCGAAATGATGTAGAGACTAGGGACCAAAAGCATCTTCCCCCTTTGTAAAGGATTGCCCTCGATCAACCCTATAGGACTCCTAGCTCTTTACTTCAGGACGGCCTTGGATCTGTCAACCTTTCGGTAGGAGTCACCCTCCTTGACAGCCCAAGCCATTCTCTTCTTGCCGCCGTCCACGACCATGATCCGGGTGAGCTTCTCATCGGTGCTGGCTTCGTACCAGTATCGATGAATCGAGCTTCCCTTCCGGTTCTTGATGCCTCCCATCAGGCCAGATCCAGATGGAGGTATGCACCCTTGGTGTGGGCGCTCAGCCCATCGTAGAGTTCCATCAGTCGAATTCTTGTGACCTGAGCAGATCCGGGGGATCCCATCTTGATTCGGATGGGCTTGCCCCTGTTGTTCAGCTTGTCAATGATGGAATCCCAGTCGCGTCGATTTTTAGCCATTACCATTTCCTTTCGGTTTCAATAGAGATTCTTCTCTCTAGGTAAAATATAGCTTTCTGCAAGTCTTCGATAAGAGACTTCTTTCGGCCAGCCCTTGAGATGTACTTCAGGGCATTTCCCATGTGATAGTCAAGACCCCAGTCCTCAATCACTTTCACAGGTTCATACTTCCTGCCGTCCGTGTAGTGTGCTGGGTTCTGTACAGAGTCAAAGTCTTCACTCAAATCTGTACTCATTTATGATCTCCTCAAGCTTTTCAACAGCTTCAGGGTTCTTCTTCAATTCAGATCTAGATTCAAATCCAGCCAACTTTTTAAGTATATTAAGGCAGGCTTCCTCATTAGAATTGCATGTCAGAAACACATCAGAGATGCCATCCAAATCTCTGTTCCTATTCATAAGCCAAGATGAAAGTTCCTGCGGCTCACTCCTGCAAAGCATCGACATGATAGAGCCAACCTTGGTAGCTCTCTTGATGTCCTGAGGCTCAACAGGCTCATCCGTCTCAGCCTCTAGCTGAACCAAGGCACAAGCAAATCTTGTGTTCGGCTGCTGGAGCATGAGAGATCTAACCCTCGATGCTTCGATCGACTTCGCCGGGGAGTTGTTCGGGTTATCAAGAAGATCTTCTGGATTTATCCGAAGCACAATTTTGTGACCGCCAGAGCTAGTCATGCTGGCTGAAACCAGTTGGGCTTCAAATTTTATTGCGATGTCTTCCACTCTTCAAAATTCCTTTCTGCCCACTCGATAGGGTCAACGCCATACTTCACCCAGAAAGTGATTTCTCTACCGTGGGTATGGCACAGAGTGTGGTCGGTTCGGCAGAGCGGCACGGCGAGGTCATCACCGCACCGCTTCATGCCGAGACCGCTGTTCACTCCTGTCACTGAGCTTCGGGGATGGTGTGCATCCACACCTTCTCTTCCGCAAATCAGACAGGGGAACTGTCGTACATGCCTGAGATATTTCTCGGACTTGTACACCCTACCTAGAAGGGGATGTCGCCAAGAGCGTCGTCCGACGAGTCGCTGGTCTTCTCGGGAGCCGAGTTCCCTGCACTTCGCTGACTGGACCCGCCTCCGCCTTGCCCACCATTGTTGGAAGACCAAGAGTTATCCTGCACACAGATTGAAAGATAAGGCTTATCCGTTTCGGGATCGATCTTCTTCCATGCAGCAATGCTGATGTAGGTCTGCTTCTTGTCTGCAAACTCTTTCGCAACATTACGAAGGAAGGAAGCTGCCTCACGGTTCTTCTCTTCTGCTCGCTGTCCGGTGTATCCGCCGATGCGAATAGACCCAGTGAGGTCGGGCTGGCGTTCGTTTGCCTTCTTGTCGTTGTTTCTAATATTTCCGTAAACTTTAGCCATTGTTTTCTTCCATGTTTTTGAGAGCTTTCGCCCACCTCTTGAATGATTCACCGACTGCGTTTGCAGCAAGCGAATCCTCCTTCTTGAGTTCTGCAATCACTTCCTTGTTCTTCTCGTAAGTATCCATGATCGCTGAGTACGTCATGCAGGAGTTGAACAGGGTGTTCAGATGCACCGCCTTCTGGTTGGTGAACATCCGATAGTGATAGTTAACCAGCTTAGAAATCTCTTCATCTGCCTTCTTGGAGAATCGCTTTCCGTCCAAGGGAAACATCTTGTCCTGAAGTATTCCGTCGTCGTAGAGATACCGACCGATACCATGCTGGACAGCAGCCCGCTTGATGGCGTCAGAGTACATCCCCTTCTCGCCTTCAAATGTGGACTGAGTTCCAACATCGCTCTTAGACACCCAGTCGAAGTCATTGTCATAGCGCAGGCTGAGCTTGCACACGCATCGTGAATCCAGATCCGTGTACTCAGTCATCCAGTTGTTGATGCCAATTACCTCGTCCAAGCGGTCCATCACATCTCTAGCGTCGATGTACAGGAGGGCTCTCGACTTCTCTCCTCGGAAGTCACTAGCCCGCCACTTCACCCTGCCGGGAGGGAACGGTGCCTTGAGTCCGATTTCCTTTTGCGTGATTATGGAGAGTTTTTCAATCTTCGCAGCTTCGTTCATCTCTTTCCCCTTTCCATTCGTTCCAAACATTGCAGTCATTTGCAAACTCGCAGTAAGACTTGCACCTTCTGTAAGTTTCAAAAGTTTTATCGACGATCATGTTCCAGTCAGAACCGGACTTGTCCGCGTAGGCCACCGCATCTCTTTTTGTTTTAAAATATTTGTTATCGCCAGAAGACATATCATGGGCGACATACATAGACCCTGAAGGCCATCTGTTGCCATGCGAACACGGGGGAAGGTCATCATCTTCCAGATTCTCACATGCTCGATGAATCTCGATCCTTTCCCGCACAAACTCTTCTCGGTCCTCTTGAGACCAAGGGGTCATCTTGATTGTCACCCCTGGGGTTGTGGGGTAATTTCTAGTTTTCTCTGACATAGAGATTTTCCAATCCCTAAGGAATGCGTAGATCAAAAGATCCCTGACTTTCCTTTGGGTTTCTCTTTCAATCAGGAAAGCATATACATTTAACTGTTGTTCCCACTTGGCCGTGTCACTAAGTGAATAAACAGTTGTAGTTTTGTAATCGCCTACATCGATCAGGTTGTCACCAACAGGTGTCTGTACATCGACCGCGCCAGAGATCCTAACGCCATCGATCTCGGTGAAGATCCTCTCCTCAGAGATCTGATCCTCAGGCGCGTACTGCTCAAGGGCAGAGTGAACCATCGTACCGATGTAGGCCCAAGGATTCTCGTAGGGATCATGCTCTGCGAAGTCAGGATGCCTTCTCTTTAGCTGGACGATCCTCGGCTCTTCAAGAAGATCCGTGACTGAGTAGTCTGCATCGCCACGGGAATACTGATCGTCAGCGCAGAAGTTAATGAACGCCTGAGGCGCGTTGTGTTTGTTTGTGATGCTCAATTTGTCCCTCTCTCACGTTATGTTGGTGACTAATCATGCCCATGTCAAGACCCGATCCTGCTATTATCGACGAAGATGAATGGGACTGGTCTCAAGAAGTTACAGGAGAACCTGCATCTAAATCTAATTCCAGAAGACTCATCAGGGTCAAAGGCAAGACTAGGGTTATCAAGAGTGAGAAAGCCCTTAGATATAAAGAAGACTTTCTGTCTCAAGTAAAAGCTCTTAATGATCCCATCGAAGGGGACGTGGAGCTAGGAGTGATCGTATGGTACGCGACAAGACGACCGGATCTGGATGTGTCACTGATAATGGATCTGCTTCAAGACGCTGGTGTGATAAAGAACGACCGGCAGATCAAGATCATCAGGGCTTATCACCAGTTGGACAAAGAAAACCCGAGAGCGGTTATCGGGCTCAGGAGAATATCCGAAGGCTCAACGCCGCGACTATAACTCAAGCCTACAAAGATCTTTGCAATGGGGATCGTAAAAATCCTGAATATGAATGGGACAAGATCATTGCTTGGACAGAGACCCCCTTCTTTGAAGAGGTCTGCGATGTCGCTGGCATGGAGGACGTGGACTTAGTTCGCCAGTCCTTCAAAGAAATCCGTGCTATGCCGTTGCGGATTCGCCGAGAACTGATAAGAAAGCGTAGGCGTGAGGCAAGCGTCTATCAGTAGGCTTGCTAGGTGGAGGGGAGCAGAGGAAAGGGAGACTCCACTCCCCTCCAGAGGCCCAGGAGGATAGGCCATCCTAGCGTTATGCTCTTCATACACATATTAGTTATGAGAGCATAACCCCGATGCCATCAAGGCATCGAGGTAAGAGCATATTCATATGCTCCCATACCAATAGAGGAACATACTAGGGGCTTGAAAGGGAGTCTGTCAAGGGTCGAATTTGATGAGTGAAGCAATTAAAGATTTAGTAAGACAAGAATTTACACATAGTGACTTAGAGACTAGGAGCTTTAGGTGCCCTGAATGCTCGGACCAGAGGAGTCCAGCTAACCGAAAAGCCAGATGCCTCAGAGTCACTTACGAAGAAAACCAAGCAGTATGGTATTGCCATCATTGCGAAGCCAAAGGACAAGCGTTTATGACTGAACCGATCAGTGAAATCTCCCCTAAGCCCACACTCCGAAAGGCCCCTGACTTCAGTGTTGCTGATGACAACTTCCTAGACCTCGTGTTGGGCAAGAGATCCATCGACACCAGCCAGATTGGAGATGTAAAGGCCAACATTCTGAGATCGAATGATGTCTATTTCAATCGCATAGGGGGTAAGTCTGAGGCTATCGGGTTCCGGTACACGGATGGATCGATCAAGTGGAGGGCCACCTCGTCCAAGGATTTCTCCCAGACGGGAGTGTGCAGAGATCTGTATCCCCAGTTCCCCGAGGATCCCTCAGGAACCGTCGTGATTGTCGAGGGGGAGTTCGACTCTATTGCCATGCGATCGTGCGGCCTAGAGGCGTACAGCGTGCCCAAGGGTGCGAACATCTCCGGGGATGCTCCGCCCGACTTCCTCAAGCCAGTCCTCACGGCGCTAGAGGAGGGGAAGATCGATGTGATCGTTGCCGTGGACAGTGATGACAAGGGCCAGAAGTTTGCTTCTAAGCTCATGGACTATCTGGGTCGAAAGCGAGTGGGTGCGATCGACTGGTCGAAGTACGGGGTCAAGGATGCCAACGAGGCATTGATGGTGCATGGACCCACCATCATGAAGACTGCCCTAAGTGAAGTTAAGAATATTTTATATGAAGGAATTATTAGAGCTTCTTCTGTTACCAAGTACATCGATGACTTGCGGACGGGCGGATTTAAAGGCGGCTCTAAAGTTGGATTGAACTCTATCGATAATCTCTACACCATTTGCTCTGACCAAGTAACAGTGGTCACGGGTGTTCCGGGTAGCGGTAAGAGTGAGTTGATCGATTACTTCATGGTGTCTCTTGCTATGAGGGAGGAGTGGAAGTTCGCGATCTTCTCCGCTGAGAATCCCATTGAGATCCATGCTGGCAAGCTGATTGAGAAGTATTCGGGACGACCCATATTCGAGGGGTCTAACAAGATCAACGAAGAGGACTTGATCGACGCTGCCTGTTGGCTTGATGATCATTTCTTTTTCTTGGATTCTTCTTCTTCCAATACGATCGATTCGATCCTCGCCAGAGCAGAGGTTCTGGTGGAGAACGAGAAGATCAATGGACTTCTTATTGATCCGTTCAACTACACGGATGTAAGCCTTGAGACTGACGCTATCTCGGCAATGCTTACCAAGCTCCACGCCTTTGCTAAAAAGTTTCATATTCATATCTGGATTGTTGCCCATCCTCAGAAGATGTACCGGGGAGACGGCGGGAAGATCCCTGTCCCCAACGGCGGCGATATCTCTGGCTCGGCTGCGTGGTGGGCCAAGGCAGACTTTGGCCTGACTGTTTCACGAGACGAGGATGGAGGGACGGTCCTGACTGTTTGGAAGTGCAGGTTCAAGTGGCTCGGCGAAGTGGGAAGCTGCCACCTCCGGTACGACCGGACATGCGGTAGGTACACGGATGGAGAAAGCTCCTCCGACATTGCAGCGACGATTCAGGATATCCTTGGAGATGATTCTGGTACTGGGGGCAAGGATGAAGAAGAATGGCAAGACGAAGACTCTTGGCTTGAAGGACTATCCCCTGCTGATCGAAGCGGGAACGGATGAGTATCGAGCCAAAAAGAACATACAAGTAGAAAAGATAGATTCTAAAGGTGTATTCAGAAGATCCAGAGTATTAGACCAAACAAAGTTCGATGAGCTTTTCTTATCTGACAAGATAAATAAGTTTCAATACTCTGCTGCTGAGATGTACCTGAATCTCATGAAGATCTCTGGCTGCTTTCTTCGATCGCCATCCCTGAAGGGCGGCGTAAAGACAGGCTTCAGAGAGTCAGCAAACCTGATGGCGTCTAAGATCATGGCGATCTCTTTTGCGAGGGACTGCCTGAGAAACCTTGGAGATGAGTACGTCGTTGCAGTCGAGACTTGCTTGGCCCAAGACAAGGATGTGGATTTGAATCTACTCAAGACTGGTCTTGATGCCCTCGCAAGATACTTCCATATTGATTGAAAGCATCTTCGATTTCATCATTGTCTTCTTCTTTCATAATCAAACGCTCAACATCTTTTAAGAATTGAGCCCACTCTTCTTCGCTGGCGTCGTGATCGATGATTAAATTTTTTTTAGGCATGATGCTCTCGTATTGTTCGTAAGAGATTTTATCTGACTCAGAAGAAATTTTACAAAGACTAAAACACATAATCAATAAAAATACATACGCTAAAGCTGCCAAGTAAATCATTGATACTCCAAAAAGAAGAGGGGATGGGCCAATCGAAAGCCCATCCCCTCTTTTGCTTTGGTGCCGAGTGCGGGGGTCGAACCCGCATGACCTGACGGTCGGGAGATTTTAAGTCTCCTGTGTATACCAGTTCCACCAACCCGGCCTCTTTTCACTCTACCATCGCCACACCAGCAAACCGAACAGCACCACGATCGCGACCTGACTTCCCAGCAAGTACGCCGTGAAGTCCCGGTAGCTGTCACGCACGCGGTCTGTCGGGACGTAGATCCCGTTCTTGTGATAAGAGATGTCACCAGGGGGCCATTGACGATGCTCGCGCCACGCTCCCCACGCAGGGGCCACTAGCCCGATCAGGAAGTGTGCTGTTTGTTCCAGGGGTTCAAGCCAAGGCTGCTTCACCATAGTTCCGCCTCCTCGCGCGTCAGGAAAAAGTGAATCCCGTGCGTACATTCCACGCGGATGTCGTCGTCGTACTCGTCGGGGCGAACTGTCTCGCCGGGCCGGTAAACGGTGGACGTATCGTGCCGACTGATCCCGTCGCCGCCAATCACCTCCAACACCTCGACGTATTCCGCGCGGCACTTCCGGCCGATGAGCGTCGCCGTGCGCTTGGCTTCGGGCGGCACACGGAGTTTCGCGATGCCGCCCCTGGTTGCCTTCCAGACGATCAACTCACCATCTTGAGGGATTTGGAACGGCGGAAGCTGCGCGCGTCTCAGGTCCGCCCCGCTCAGGTCCGCGCCTTCTAGGTCCGCGCCTCTCAGGTCCGCGCCTCTCAAGTCCGCGTCGTACAGGTTCGCGTCGTACAGGTTCGCGCATCTCAGGTTCGCGCCGTTCAGGTTTGCGTTGCTCAGGTTCGCGCGTCTCAGGTCCGCGCCTCTCAAGTCCGCGCCGTTCAGGTTCGCGCCTCTCAGGTCCGCCCCTCTCAGGTCCGCACTGGTCAAGTCCGCGCCCCTCAGGTCCGCGTCTCTCAGGATGGCGCGCTCCCCGCCATCCTCGTCCCTCATCCACTTCGCGTGCTTGATTAGAATCTCGTTGATGTGGTCCATTTCATCGTACCTCCTGCGCAAACACGCGCTTGTCGTCGATCGCTTCGCGGTCGAGATGGTAGACGCGGAGGAGCCAGTCCAGCCGCTCCGTATCGGGATGCACCACCGGCTCCCTGGCCTCTAGCGCGGTTAGTGCTTCGCGCTCCAGTTCCGCGATTCGCTTCACCAGCCCTTTGATCGTAGCCGCATCGTCAGCGCGTTGGGCCTCTAATGTTTTGATCCGCTTGTTGCGTTCAGCGGTTATTTCAACAGTCATGTAACACCTTTCTGTAACCGATCTAGTGAAGGAATCGCTGCTTGAACACTTGCTCGTTGTGCCATCGTCTAGCAGCGCACTCGCAGCAAACTCTGAACCTCTTCACATTCCCTTCGTCGATCTTATCAATCGCCTTCCGGTAGAAGAAGACCCACTCCTTGCCACACTCCTTGCATTCCCTTGTGCAGCGTTCGCCCTTGGGTTCACCAGCCATCGGATGCCTCCTTCCTGTCATCCACGATCGAAATAAGAACCGGCTCTTTGTCCGACAAGTAATCGACCATCTGCTTCATCGCTTTAGATATTGTCTTCGGATCATTTATATCAAATGGACTAGATCCAGATCTCCCGAAGCTGCTCCACCCTTGGACATATCCCCTCCCTTCATGCCCGAAGCAGAACGTGATACAGATCTCATCCATTACTTCTTCACTCAAAGCAAATCCTTCTCGATCTTGTTCGCAATCTTCTTGAACGACCATCCCTTGTCATTCAACTCAGCAAGCTCTTGTGCGTAAGCTACATCGAGCCCCATCTTCTTGAGAATTTTTAGGCTTGGGAAGGATGCTGTATCCGAACGTCCCCAGTTCTTCTTATCGCCATGCCTAGGCATGGCGAAATCTTCATAAGGACCAATGCTCCACACATCCCAGTCTTTATCCTTGATCCAATCACCTTCAACAAAGATGTCGCAAGCCACTCCCAAGCAGCAGTAGGCGTAGTCATCGCTGATCGCATCTTCCATGCAGAGAATTCCTCCACCCTGCTGATAGTCACCAGAGCGGAGCGCTTCCACCCATTTCTTCACGTCAGACTTCTTCATCTCGTTCTCCTTCCCGCTCGTAGTCAACCCGCGTGCGAAGGTTGGCAGACCCGTGCAGTGGGTAGTCGAACGAGGGCAGTCGGAGGTAATAGACCCCGCGATCCTCGTAGGTCGAATCAATGCTGCAACGCGATTCGATAAAGTCCAGACGCTCCGTGTCCGGATGCACCACCGACTCCTCCTCCCAATAGGCGGCTAGGGCTTTCTCTAAAGGCAGCGCCGCCCAAAAGCCGGGTCCGTGGCCATAGCTATACAACTGCTCGATTGCTGGCTTAGCCGCCTCCGCCAGCCGGTCGGCGAGGGCTCGCAGGTCGGCCAGTGCGGACTCGGCGGCTTCCAACTTCAATTCGTTTCGCGTTCGTTCGTCGAGTCCGTCGTACATTTCGTCACCACTCATCACT
>Ga0208767_1000963_pt1 | contig 23394 bp, 31 predicted proteins | sample VirMetDEL_Mar_21_FD_184514 | JGI IMG/M metagenome (GOLD analysis project Ga0208767, IMG submission 184514) | Aqueous microbial communities from the Delaware River and Bay under freshwater to marine salinity gradient to study organic matter... | ecosystem: Environmental > Aquatic > Marine >... | reverse complement strand
GCTTTTAAAAAAAGAGGCTGATTTGTGGCTCTGCTTTGACAAAGATAAAATCGTAGGTTGTTGCGTGATAGGCGCTGTAGTTTACCCTAAAGCACATGCTATCAACTTTGAAGCCATAGGTGGCAAAGCTGACTACAAAGAATGTCTTACAATGTGTGAACAATTTTACAAATCTTTTGGCTACAAGTATGCCAGGGTACAAGGTAGAAAAGGTTGGAAACGTGCTTTGTCTAAACAGGGCTACAAAGAAGAAGACGTAACTTTACTAAAGGAACTATAAGATGGGAAGAATATTTGAATCATCACCAACAGTTGTTCAGGTGCCGAGTTCTTCGAACGTGGTTGGCAGCGGTGAAGTAAAGCCCTATGCGGAAGTAGAGCCTTATCTGAAAAACTATTTGCCAACTTTGGAACAGGTGTTTACAGAAGCTCCAGTTTTGTACACTGGTGCTCTTACCCCTGGACAGTCTGAAGCTACTCAACGTGCTCTTCAAGGTTACGGAGATGTTGCCGCAGGGTTGTCTGGTTATGGGCAGATGGGTCAACAGGCTCTACAGCAGAGAGCGCAGACGGCGTTTGGTAGTCTAACAGACGATCCTGTGTACAGAGCTAGGACTCAGGTATTGGCTGATGAAGCACGGCGTATGACTGAGCGGGACAAAGCAGCTTTGCAGCAACAGGCTATACAGGCTGGACAGTATGCTCTGGGCAGCACAGCTATGCAAGACTTAGCTGGGTTACAACAACAGCGCAGAGAAGAGCTTACCCGTTCAGGTCTGAGTCAAGCGTTGTCAGAAGCTGAAAAACGCCAGACCGCTGCTTTGACAGGCTTGCCTCAGTTTGCTAGCCAAGCGGCTCAGGTACAAATGCTTCCTTCGCAGATTCAAGAAACCATTGGCAAGGCGCAGGAGGCTTACACTCAAGCTGAGTTGGCTGACCAAGCACGTCTGACACAGCAAGAGCAGGAAGCAGTGCGCAAACAAGCTATCAACTTTGCTAATATTCTTGGAAGCTTGGCTGGTCTTGGTACAAGCACTACTTATCAATCGGCTTCTCAAGGTGTGCAAGGCCAAGCCTTTGGACAGCCAAGTGTAGCAACACAGGTAGCGCAATTAGGCGGATTACTTTTTAGGTAGGTCGTTATGGGTAGTACTCTAAAACAAGGTGTAAGTGCTGTTAGCAGCGGAGTAGGTAGTTTTGCCGATAGCTTGTCCGATATTGGTGATGAGTTTAGCGCAAAAAAGCTGGAAATGTTTGGCAGCGACTTTAATCCCTTCAGTGATGATAGAAAGGGATTTAGCACCGAAGAACTTGAAAAAGAATTTGAAGCAGAATTAGAATTAGAAGAACTTGACAAAATGGGCTCGGGCGATGCTCTAAGTAAAGACGAAATCTCTCAAATGCGCTCTGACTTTTACAAACGAAAACAGAAAGAGCTAGAAGAGATAGAGGATAAGGAACCTAAAAGAGACTACAGCCAGTTTAAACCGGCGGCACAAGAAAAGTCATCTCCTTACGTTGTTCCGACTGATGTTCGGAGACCAACTAGGAGAGGTTTTGAGGATATCGATCTTCGAACAGGAGGTTACAATCAAATACAACGTGGTCTAGGAATTGTAGATTTAAACAAGCTGCTAGACGATGCTATGGGGACTAGAGCTAAGATGAATGTTTTTAACAGTTTGTTTGGCGGTGGAAGAGGATTACTGTAATGGCTGATCGAATTACTTTACCAGGATTGCTTAGTGAGGGAGCTTCGGCATTAGCGCCGTATGTTGATTATCTTGTTAATGACCCTCTTAGGCAAGTATATAACGCAGCGGTTCCTGTAACTAATTTTATAACAGGAAGCCAAGTAAAGCCTGTACCAATGGCCGGTCCTCCCCGTGATATACAAAGGTTTATAAGAAGGATACAAGGTGAATTAGGACAGGACGTATCGTACAAGCCTAATTTGGACCGTTCTCCTTTTTATACTGGCAGTGACATTCCTGTTGAAGTACCTCAACGGCCTGTTCCACCAATGGTGCAGATGAGCCAACCTGTGCAACCTCCTGCTTCCCCAGCAGAGGCTGGCATACAAAAAGGTGGCATTGCTGGACTGCTAGGCGGTGCCATTGGCAGAATGATGGATCGTGCTCTGTACTCCACGCCTACGATTGGAGGTAACTTTATCACGGAACAAGCTGGTGGAGAAGTTGCTCTCAGGCGTATGGAATCAGCCGCTGCTCAGAAGCAACAAGAAGACTCTTTGAAAAGAGCTAAAATCGAAGCAGAGTTGGCCAAAGCTGGTAAAATTTCGTTAGACAGTACTCAGACAGATTTGGTTCTTAGTATAGCAGAAGGGCAAAAAGTTTTAAATACAATACAAGATGCTAAAAAACTTATTGCTCGTACTAAATTAACAGGTGCTGGTCCTCAAGCTTTACAAGTAGCAAAAAGTGTCTTAACAGCTATGGGTATTGATCCTGGCTATAGCGACATGCAAGCTTATAAAGATAAAGTAGGCGAAATTCAAGCTTCTATAGCAAAGTCAAAAATATTTGGTAGGGACCTTAACAAATTTGATCAACAAGTTCTTGCAAAATTAGTAACAGACCCAGGTCTTTTTAAACCTGATAGTGCATTATTAGCACAGCTTAATAATCTTATTAAAAGAACAGAAGCAGATATTGGGGTTAAACGAAGGCTGTTACAAGTTCAAGGTATCGATACAAGAAGTGTTTTAGAACAACCAAAATTATTTAGGGATTAAAATGCCTATAAGAACTCTTGTAGACGGACGGAAAGTTAATCTGCCAGAAGGTCTAACGGAAGCGCAGCAAACTAATTTAGTTTTAAAAGCCTTTCCTGATGCTGCTGCATTGGCTGGTATGTCGTATGATATTGAAAGAGAATACGACTTTAACACAGGTGTAAAAGATTTTGATTTGCGCTTCGGCAACGCTTTAGCTAGTGGAAACCCAGACGAAATTAAAGCTGAGTTTGATAATCAAGCCGGAAAAGGTAATTGGGGTGTAACTGATTTTGGTGAAGTTTATCTTACTCCTGACGGGTTAAGAGCCATAGGACAAGAGCCTAAAGATGACAGAAACGTATTAATTGATTCTATAGAAACTGATTTATACGATCTTGTCGATATTATCCCAGAAGTTGTTGTAGGTACAGGAGCACTGGCAGCAGAGTTTATACCTGTTCCTGGTACAAGCGTAGGAGGAGCCGCTGTAGCTAAAGGACTGCTTTCTTCTCTTACGGGCAGGGGTCTTATAGCTAGGTCTGCTAGGGCTGGGTTTGGTGATGCTGTAGCCAACGTTGGACTAGAGGGTGTGCAAAAACTAAGGGGAACTCAACGTGAATCCCTTGGTGAAGTTCTGCAAGACGCTGGTACCGAAGGGTTGGTAGTTGGTCTCGGCAGTATAGTTCTTGGAGCGCCTTTTGCAGCAGTTGGTAGTGTAGGCAACCGGATCAAAGCTGCGTCTAAAGACATGGCTCCCGGAACTCAAAATGTTCCCCCGGTTCAGCTCACAGAAATGCGGGAGGCCCAGAACAGAAACATAGAACGGTTTACCCAAAAATATATGACTGAGGATGGTCTTTCCAGACAGGCAGCTGAACAAGCCGCCAGAGAAGACGCAATGCTTCTCAGCCTTCGAACTCTTGTGGGTGAAGAGGGGACAATTGCTGGAAACATCTTGACCAAGATTGAAGGCGTAGGTACTAAACAACTTGGCGACAATTTTGCCAAAAAGACAATGGACTTTATGAACAAATATCGTAGTATTGTCATAGAGTCTAGGCGCTTAGGTGACGACGAGCTTACTACCTTGTCTAAGTTAAAAGCAAACTTGAGCCAAAGTGAGCAGCAGTTTAGTAAAAACATTATAAAAGAACTATCGGACTTTAACAACTCTGCTATAGGTAAGTTGGACAACGCTGCTTCAACTTTGCGAGGGTTTAAAGACTTAGCGCAGCAAAAGTTGCTAGCCCAGTATAGGCAAAGCATGAAAGCTTTTGACGGCGCTGAGTACTACGGCCAGTTTAAAAACCTAGACGGCAAAGTAATATCAGAACAACGGCTAGCTAACTTTTTAACAAGAGTTTCTGATGAGGCTGGTCTAAGTGTAGATGATGTTGTTAACGCTTTTGGCCCAGACAGTCCTTTGCACAGGCGTATAACTTCGCGTATAAAAGTTAAAGAAGATGGTAGCGTTGTTCCTGTTAAGGCAAAGCGTAATAAAAAAGGAGAGGCCGCAAACTACCAAGGAAGCTCCATAACTGTACAAGATTTGTTAGACGCTGATAAACAAATCCGTAAGCAGTCTTATGCAAAAAGAGCTAACTTCTCGACTGTTCGTAGAAACCTTGAAATATCCAGGGCAACTCAGAATCAAATTTCACGTTTGTCTGAGGTACCGTCTAGTTTTCAAAAGAAGCTTGCAAAGGTTAACAGGGAGTATTCTCAATTTGCTGATATCTACAGAGGCAAAAACGGGTTGTTTGACCAGATAGCGAGAAAAGGAACGGATGATTCCCAGGTATACTTGCAACAGTTTGTCAACGGTAAAGAAGGCGCTGAGTTTGCAACATTGCTAGACAAGCTTGACAGAGCGTTTGGGCCTAATGCTATCGGCGGCTCAATAGGTTTGGAAACTAAAGAGCAGATACTAGGTGCGCTTGGAGTAAACTTTATCAGGGAAAACAAACAGGGTATTCTTTCAGCTTTATCCAGGTCCCCTGAAGAAGGTGTTAAAGCGGCTGAGAAAGCTTTGAAAAAAATCAACGCTGTTGAAGACACAATGCTCAAGCGTGTGGGCAATGCTAAAGCTAAACAAGCTATGAAACAGTTGTTCCAACTTGAGTCCATGTCTGAGTACAAGAAGATTCTAAACAAAATAATCAGGGGTACTCCAGACGATGCTGCCAAAGCTGCTGATGAGCTAGGCTTAGTTATGGGCTTTAAGGAAGCTCAAGATTTTATTGCCAGGACAGCAGACGTTGGAGCAAACCTAAGCAAGTCTAACCTGGACGAAGTGGTAGCTCAATTGCGCTCTTTAGAAGCTCTTGATAAACGCAACGCTGACTTCTACAGAGACTTGATGTTTAGCGAAAACTGGGGCAGAGTTGTAAGCGCAATGGCTGAAGATTCTGCTGCTAAGAAAAACATTGCTATCAAAGCTTGGGCAGACGATTGGATTGATGCCAGGAGTGCTCCCAACGGCGTTGAAAATATGACAGAGTTGTTTGGCAAAGAAATCTACGAGGGTATGGATGACCTAGCGTTGAATATTCGAGGAGCCTTGAATATTGATCCTAACTCAGGTGCTCTGTCTGTTGCTGAACAACCTGTTAGTCTTTTCCGTAGACTTATGCGTTTAGATTTCCCAGGCGCTTTGAAACCTCTTACCTTTATCTACGGAACAAAACAGTTTGCTCCTGGCAGTAAAGTTTGGACAGAAATAAACAAAAGTTTAGCAGACGGTAAATCACCACAAGATATTTTAAAGAGTAAAGCTGGGTTTGCCAAAAGTGCGGGAGAAAAAGCTCAGAAGTCAGCCAATGCTGTAATGGCTGGTAGAAACGGGTTGTTTGCTGCTAGCCTGTCTTCGTACATGAACGAAGCAGATCAGGTGTTTCCTACGGAAGATGAAGTTCCGGTTGTGGCCCCTAAAAAAGTAGACCAAGCTGCTGTTCAGCCGCAACCACAAAACACAGTTTCTGCTGACACGGGCATAGCTGCAATACAACAAATTGCTAATATGCTACAAAATCAAAACATAGGAACTGCTGCTCTTGAAGAAGGCGCAGCTATAGCAAGGGGCGCAGCGTAATGGCGGGGTTTTTTGACAAGGCGGCAGAAATACTAGGAGATGTTGAAAAGACTGCTAAGAGCATCCCTACTAGTGATCCTCAACGACGAGATCAGGCTGTAGATTATCTAAAGGACAAGCTTACAACGGGTGCTCTTGGAGCAGGGGCTATGGCGGCTTCTAAGGCCGCTCCAGACGCAACTCAAATGATGATGGACCTTCCCTCTAGGATAGGCGACATGGTGCCTGGAAGGCTACCAGAGGGCCTTGACTTTAACTTCCAGGGGCCTACCAGAGCAGAAGTTAATTACCAAGTCCCTATGTCAGCAGGTTTGTTAAACGCACAGATGGGTATAAACAGTGGTGGTGTTACTCCTTCAATTGGCTACACTTTGCCTACAAGTATGGGAACGTTTACTGCTGGTGTACAGGCGCAGCAGCCGTTTAACACTGTGCCTGATCTTGGTACTATTTTTGACAGGGTGCGGTTCAACCTTGGCTTCGGGGCTAAGTTTTAAAATGGATATGCTACCTGAAAATATAAGAGGTTTGCTAGGGTTTTCTGCTCCTAGTCCAAAAGGTCTGTTGCCTGAGCAGGTTCCGTTGCCTGGGCGAAAACCAGTGTATCAAAACGACATTATGACCGAACAACAAGACCTTTCTAATTTTATTTTATCTGACAAAGATCGTAACGTTTTTGCAATGATTGAATCATCAGGTAACAGTAGTGCGGTTAATAAAAATTCTGGTGCTACAGGACTGTATCAGTTTAAATTTGATACTGCTAAAGAGTTGATGCCGTCAATTGAAAGAAAAGACTTATTTAACCCTGATGTTCAAAATGAACTTCTTGATAGGTACGTTCAAAGAAACGTGAGATCACTTGGTAGTGTAGACCCTTTTGAAATATATATGGCGCATCAACAAGGCGTAAACGGATTTAAAGAAATATCAAGATTTAAAGACCGTCCTATTAAAAATATGCGTAACCCTAATAGAAAAAAAGCTGTAAAAGCTAATATGCTGCCTAAAACAAAAAAGAGAAAAAATCCGACTATAGGTGATTTTTTAAACGATTGGAAAGAACGTTACTACGAGCTTAGGAGCCAGCAATAATGCTCTCAATACTAGGATCACTAATCGGATTCGGCACCTCAATTGTTCCAGAGGTGTTAGGATTCTTTAAGCAGTCTCAGGCTAACAAGCAAGAGCTTCTGATGCTCGAAGCTAAGGCCAAGTATGCGGAACAACTGAGCACTCTGAAAATCAAAGAGATTGACGCAGAGGCTGACATAGCTGAGACTAAGGGCATCTATGAGCATGACCGTTCTATAAAGTCAGAGGGTTTTGTCTCTCAACTAAGAGCCAGTGTCAGGCCCGTTCTTACTTATTTGTTCTTTGCTTTGTTTGCCACGGTGAAAGTTTCAGCACTGGTAACAATAATGTCCAATGGTCAAGAGTTTACCAGTGCTATTGTTTTAATTTGGGACCCGGAGACGCAAGCAATTTTTAGCGCAATTGTAAGCTTTTGGTTTGGTAGTAGGGCTTTTTCTAAAGCAAGGAGTAAATAATGAGCTCGTTAGAAGATTGGGTTATGGGTATAATGGGAGATACCCGAACTGAGGCAGAGGTGGCCCAGGATAAGGCTGTTACCGAAGCTTTAGAGAAAGGCGAAACTACTTATGTCGATCCTACAACTGGCATGACAAAGAATGTTTCGGATTACAATAGGGATTTTGCTCCAACCGCCCCAGGAGGGCTCCTTACCCAAATGAACCCAGACTCTATTACTCTTAGTCCTGTGCAGATAGGACTGGGTTTACTAGACCCTAGTGTTTCAATTGCCAATCTTCTTTCTAACGTTGCGTTTCAGAAAGGTATTCAAAATTTTGATCCTTGGGCCATAGACTTTACTCTGAATACCGACCCATGGCATGGTATCACTAATTTCACTTATGGTACTGGTTGGGACCCAGAGAATAGCCCACCGGGCGCTTCGTATCCATACGCAAATACAGGATACAATCCTGGGGCAGTTACAGTTGCAAACACAATGACATCGCTTCCATCAGCGCCCGTTTCAGTTCAAGTCGAGGACCTGGGTCCTCCAGGCGGGGGTGGTGCTGGTGGTGATGGTGGAAGCCTTGGAGGGGCGGATTCCTTTAGTGATAGTGACACTTCTGGCGACTTCTTCTGTCTTTCTCCAGACACTAAAGTTAAAACTAAAGAAGGTCTGAAAGAAGTCAGAGACCTTAAAGCTGGTGATGATATTAAGTCAATTTACGGGTATGGTACAGTGATTGAAGTTATTGACAACCATATTCGTAACGGCTACTACTGCATCAATGATGACTTTCACATTACTAATGATCACCCAATTCTTACCAAGAAAGGCTGGTACAGAACAGAAGACTTAAAAATAGGGGATGACCTTGGTGGTACTATTGTTAAGTCTATAGATTACATTGAAGGTCCGGTAGAGACTGTTAGTATTACTACAGATACCGAAGATTTCAATGTTTACGGAAAAGATGTTGTTTACAGCGTAAATGGAAGATATAAACTAAGTCTTTTTAAGAACGCTGCATAATAAAGGAACAGCGGCTGGCAAGGCTGGTAGGAGTGAAACATGATTGAATACAGAGGTGAAAAATTTTCTGGTTATAATAAACCAAAAAGGTCTCGCAAAGGTGGGAAAAAGTTTGCTGTGCTAGCCAAGCAGGGCAGCACTGTTAAGATGATCCGCTTCGGTGACGCTAACATGACAATTAAAAAGAACCAGCCTAACAGGCGTAAAAGCTTCAGGGCTAGGCACCGTTGCGACACCAGCCCTCCTTCAAAATTAACTGCTCGTTACTGGTCTTGTAAAAAATGGTGATCAAATGTCTTTAGTAGAAAACATCAACAAACGCAAAAAAGCTGGCAAGTCCCGCTCTAAGAAAAACTCTACTATCAGTAAAAAAGCTTACTCTCAAATGAAAAAAGGGTGGCCAAAAAAGAAATGATACAATTCTTTAAAAGCATGTACTGTTCCCTTTTCGGCCACAAGTTGCCTTCACCTTGCTCAAGGTGTGGACAAAGTTTTATCAAAATCCGTTAATAACTGCTGCTACTATATAAGATAACCACACAAATAACAAGACTAGTAGCACATACTTTATATGCCTACTGTTGAGCATAACTAATAATCCCCCCAACAAAAATAGACATAGCGACACTGTTAACCACAATAAGTGCGCGATCATTCCAACGAATACTGACATACAACCACCCTGCTATACCTACCGTATGGACAAAGATGTTCCAGGGGTAGATGTTCTGGCTGGTGAGCATCATACCAAGGATTAGTACCAAGGTAGATGCCCACTTAATGCGCCAGACCGTGTTCTCAGACGCCACAGACGCCACCGTGTCCAGTGATGTCGCAGATGTCGTGAGTCTCAACGTGCTCCTCAAACTCTTCCCCTAGCTTCTCTACGGCCTCACTGTAGTCCACTGGTGTTAACGGTTGACCGCCTCTGGCACCGTTAGGGTAAACCGTAAATCCTCTTAACCTGTGAGCATAATAGGCTAGCTCTTTGGCAAAGTCTTCTACTTTGTCGGGGTTATTTTCTTTGCTACCCCATTCTGGTAAGTTGATAGTGCTGCTAATAGACATATCAACATAGTCTTGGATATCAGCTTGGAAAGACATCCTGCGTTTGTAGTCCGTGGCTAAGTCAATGGCTGACTCAATGCTCTCTGGTTTTACATCGTACAGGTCAATGATCTCCTGAGCGGCACTGTCCACCACATACTGATAATGCCACCGTTGGCCTTTCAGGTATCTGCGTTTGTAAGCAACAGCAAACAACGGTTCTATGCCAGTGGTAGTTCCAGCTAAAATACCTATGCTTCCTGTAGGGGCAATAGCTCTGTTAGCAACCGGCCTGGAAATGCTTTTAGAGTCGGCAAACTCTGCGCTTATTTTGTCGCTTTGAGAACGGTACACCTCTAACCAACGATGTAGCTCTGCTGGAACACCGTACTTATAGTTCCGTTTAATTAACCACTCGTGTATGCCCATCAGACCTAGACCTAGCCTACGGTTCTTCTTACGAACATCATAAACCTTAGCATACGGAAGCTTGGCTTTAAGAGTACCACAGACCAAAAACTTTGTAGCAACGTTGCAAATATCGTAGAGCTCCTCAAGGTCATCGATTCGACCAAGATTAATACTACCCAAATTGCAAACATCAGAATCATCTGCGCTGGTAACTTCTGTGCAAGCGTTTCTTAACGTTTCATTTTCTTTGTCAAAGAAGTTAAAGCTGAATCCTGGCTCACCTGTTTCCATGGCCTGGGCAACGTTCTTCTTAAAGACCTTTCCGAAATCACCGTCACGCCAGTAGTTTAAAAGCCATTCTGTGTCGTAGTTCACAGAAATATTTGTCATGTCTAGTGGAGCAGGAAAGTTAAAGTCTTGTGCTTTGACTTCACCAAGACTAACACCTGTATTACCAACTGGCATATCGTTCCAGTTTTTGCTTACCAGAAACTTGTCTATGTCACGATGCTGCCAATTTAGGCTGGCGTAGATGGCCGACCTACGACTACCGCCTTGCATTACCCTGCGCCCGATCTCGTTGATCATCTGCATCTTAGGGATAGGACCGCTGGCTGTACCTCCTGTTTTGTTAACGTGCGAACCCTCTGGCCTGTAGATGCTATAGTCAATGCCTATACCACCGCCGGTCATCAGACAAGACTCTGACTTCCAACTAAGATTAGCCCAGTCTTCTCTGGAATCTTCCTCTGCTTTTAGAAGATAACAGTTATTAAAATACTTATTAAGTCTACCAGCATAATATAAGTACCTCCCTCCTGGTATAAATTTCAGATCAGTAATCGCTTCGATCAAGTATTCTTGATCAGACTGCGGTAGTTCTGAGCCGCATACGTCAAGAACAAGAGTCTGGGCAAGGTCGGCCCAGGTCATGCAGTCTTCGTGTGCATACTTCTGTTTAAAAATGTCCTCGCTAAACTTAGAGCGGAACTGTGGATTTTCGTTAGATTTGTAGCGCATACTGATCCACCGCAATGTGAAAGTTATCGATGTTCTCTGATATTTCCTTGTCAAGAATAAGCAAAAGCTCGTACTTGCTCATGCCAATATTTTCCAAGATTTCTTCTAGCTCGTACATTTCAGATATGTCCTGTAGGAGCTCTCTGGAAACGTACTCACGCATCTTTTTTTTCCTTTACATAAAACACCGGCCTACCGCTTTTAAACTTTAGATCAAGACCAATGTCTTCCCAGCAAGTCTTTTTGTGGCTACAGTACGAGCAGTTGATACCTAACTTGGCTTTGTTAGTAGACCGTTCTGTAACAGGCTCAAAAGTTCGCTCAGGCGGCTCTTCCAAAGCTATTGCTTTTTTTATTTCAGATATTTTTTCAGAGGTATCTTCTAAATCATGGTGAGTATAAGTTACCATATCACCACCGCTCTTGTCAAACGCTAAGAAAGTACCGCTGCTTTTGCCTAGTGCGTTAGCATAGCCGCTGATCTGACTAATGTAACCAAAAGGATCATCCCTGGGAAGCGTCTTGTCTTGGAACTTACGCATACCGTAGGAGCTAGTAGACTTAACGTCTACCAGTTCACCGTCAATAACAGCATCAATGTGTCCATCAATGTCATCAATGGTTATCTTTTTCTGCTGATCAGTAACCTCGTGACCAGCTTCCTTGGCGAGGAACAAGATCACGGCTTCTACAATGTCACCCATCAAAAACTTTATGCGGGTCTGTGGGCTGAAACCTTCCTCGTTCTCGTCGCCGTTGATATCGTACCACAAAGACCTAGCACAAGGTTTGCCTATGTTCGACATACGCAAAGTACGTTTCTTGTCGCTTGTAGCTGACCAAAGTTGTTTACGCACTGAATCCATGATATTCGAAGCCATAGCAAACAAGTTTTCTTGGCTAGGTTGAGTAGTACCTTTGTCTAGTAGTTCGTAGATATCTTCTACAAGTGTATCAATTTTTGGCATTAACATACTCCATTCCAACTATATCTTTGTGAGATTTACGATCTCCGCGCACAACTGCGTAAATATGCGAAGTTTGATAACCATTTTCAGCACAGAAATCTTTAACAGTCTGGTTTTTAACGATGATGAACTTACCGTCTTTGAACGTTATTTTAAAAGCACCTTTGTAAGAATGGTTTTTAGTACCACTTACGCTTTTTATGTATTCCTTTGACGAGTAACTAGACACGGGGCGATAGAACCGTTTACCGCCAACGTTAGCATTGTAGTAATCATCTTGTTCCAGAACACCTTCAAAAATCTGCTGCTTGACCTCGTTGTAGTACAAGTCGCGTTTGTTTTTCCATAAGGACAAGATCAAAAACTCAAAGTTTTCTTTGCCTAGACCTTCTATGTCTGGTTTAAGATAATTACTACTGCTACAATACGTCTTCCAGTCACTTACTTTCACAGGCTTACCTTTTCTAAAGTTTTTGAGGTGCTTACAGCCTATGTACTTTTTACCGTTCAATTTGTTGGTAATACGGTAGACGAATCCGAAATAATCTTCAGGATCGAACTCGCCTACCTTATCGTCAAGTTCCCAGTGACCGTAGTCACGTTTAGGCACTAAAACTCACTTTCTTGAGAAGCCTCCAGGTCACCTTCAGGAGGAACCCACTCAACGACCTTTGTTAGAGTAACGTCCTTCATAAAAGTGCTGACACCTTTGCCATACTTGTTGTCATATGGCTTCTGAGTGACAGTAACGACACCCTCTGTACCCGTAGTCAGATACTTTGCTCCTGAGTACTCGTCACCGTTTTTGTCAAACACCTGTGGCTGAAAGTTGCTTTTAAGCGTAATGTACGCCTTGCCGTCGTAACGATCATCTTTCTGGTTAATCTTCAGACCAAGATTACGAGCGTTCTTAACTTGGTCACCTTCGAGTACAACCGAAACAGACCAGCGATCATACTTGTCTTTCTGGTCAAAGATTTTAGCATACTCAAGGTTACCAGAGATTTTAGCAAGTGTAGATTTCATTAGTGTACCTCGTTCCAATTTTGTCCAACGTTAATATCACAGTCTAACTGACAGCGTAGATTAAATTTATTGTTAACCTGTGATATACCTATATTAACACAATCTATAACACTGTCAAGCACTTTATGATCACATTCTACAATAATTTCATCGTGTACCATCGCAATAACATTAGCATCTAGTTTCCTTTTTTTCAAGTTCAAACCTACGTTCATAAACCAGTTTTTCATTAGTACCGCTGAACTACCCTGGATCAAAGTGTTCAAGCTTGCATGAGCGGAGCGTACTCTAAGTATCCTACCGTCTATGGCTATGAGCTTACCTTCACGCTCACCCTTTGAAATAACCGCATCGCTAAATCGTTTAAAAGCAGGTATCTTCTGAAAAAATCTATGCCTGAGTAAGGCTCCGTCATTGGCTGTTCCGTTTACAACCATCCCTAACTTACCGTCGCCAGCGCCATAGCACAGAGCATAAATAAACGTCTTAGCTTGGTCTCTGGTGGGCAACCCTGCCGCTTCCTGATTAGCGGTGTGTATGTCCCCTTCCAAGAGTTCCTTGATATAATCCTTATCTTTCATGTAGTGAGCCAGGACGCGAAGCTCTAGGCTTGCAGCATCAGAGCCTACAAGAACCCTGCCCTTGGGTGCAGACCAGAGTTTCCTGCACTGTTCTCCGTAAGGCTTACGACCCGAAGGAACCTGTTGCAAGTTAGGGTTAGAACAGGACATGCGGTTAGTGATAGCGCCAAGGCTGTGGTAATAGCAACGGACCCTGCTGTCTAAGTCAGATTCTTTGATCCACGATTTAATCATAGCTGCACGTTTTTGAAGCATAAAATTTTCTGCTAATATTTTAGCCTCTTTTAGGTCGCACTTTTCAAGCTCTACTTCATCTACCTTGGGCTTACCAGAGGGGGTAAACTTTACCGGCTTCCACCCCAGTTCAATCAACCGCTTGGCAATTTGATCACGGCTGTTAATATTAAATGGTATTTCCTTAACCTTTGTTTTTAGTTGAACAATCTCTGGCTTAAACACCCTGTCAATTTGTTGCCATATTTCGTTCTGTTTCTGTTCTATTTCTTCGAGCAGAGTCTTGGCATCGTTTAGTTCAAAGTGAAAGCCTGTCTGATAGACTTTGTTGATTAAACGCTGCATCATAAACTCACAGCGCAGCGACTCCTCAGAGAACTCTCTTAGCTCTTGCTGTAAGTGATGGTATATCAAGTTACATAAAACAACGTCCTGCTTACAGTACATGAGCATATGCTCGTTAAAGTATGCCCAGCACTCAGGCTGTTCCATCTTAGGTTTGCCCAAACGGTTGCCCCAAGACTCCAGGCTGTGGCCCTTCTCACGATCCGGCAAAGACAGTCTGGAGGCTATGAGCGTGTCGTACTGAGCGTCCAGGGGGATGTGTACGTTCCAGAGCTTGCTCAAGCAGGGAAAGTCGAACTGTATACCATTGTGTGCTACTACCCTTTGGTAGCCTTGTAGGTACTCAGTAAGACCTTCCCTGCTGGTAAACACCGCCTCGTTACCCTGGTAGTCCAGGCAAACAACGCAGTGTATCACAGTGGCATCTAGCCCGTCTGTTTCTATGTCAATTATTGTGTAGCGCATTCCAACTCTTTGGGAAATGTTCGACGCAGTTCTGTGCAATGGCTTCAGCAATTTGTCTGGTCTCTTGCTGAGTATCTTCTGCTAGTCTGAGAGAGCATACACGGGCAAAAGCATACAGAGAGCCGGTCCAGTACCACTGAGTAAACATGGACTGGGGTAGAAGCATCCTGGCTTGCTCTGGGCATACACCGTTGCTGATCATGTGCTTGTAACCGTCTAAACAATGTTTCATCACATCTGAATAAAGATAACACATTGTTTCATTGTTGTCAACTCGATCTTGACTAGAACCTTGTTTTGCACTGTCGGAGCGTTTGCGAAACGTTGTAGGGCTATAGAACTCTGGTTCTTGGTCAACGTACCTTCTGCTAACTTCGTTCCAGGCTAAACCTACTTGATGCTTTGCTAGCTGCCTAGCAACAAACACAGGCGCAGTGATCCTAAACTGTAACTGAGGATGACTAAAAGGTGACCAGTGCTTGTGTTTGGCTAGGTAGTTAATTAATTTCTCGTCTTTGTCGGACAAGTACTCAAAAGCTTTATCTTCCCATTCACTTTTGTTATTAAAGGAAACCCTAGCTGCGTTAACAACCGTAAGGTCACTGCCCATGACATCCAGAAGATCAACCTGCATCTATTTTATCCTTTTTACGATTATAAACTTTAGCTGAAGGGATAATTTTTTGTTGGAACAGCTTTGACTCTAGTACTTTGGCAGTGGCACTTCGCCTCCTGGCTTGTTTAACCGTGTCTCTACGTTTCATCAGAACTCCTCCTTTAGCAACTCCAGGCGTCCGTTAAGCTTATTATAAAACAACCTGTCGCAAACACCAGTGTCACCAGTGTAGCGGCACTTCAGAACACGCAACGTTGTGGTGTTAGCTTCGATACTGTCCTCTGACTGCGTGTCGCGCTCCAGTGCTACAACAGTGTCACTGATCTGACTGATCCCGTGCGATCCTCTGAGGTGAGACAAGTTAATTTCTGCCCCGTCCTCGTGCGACCTGTCGGAACCTAATCGACGCAAGTGAGTGACGAGGTGTATAGCACAGCCGGTTTCCTCTGTCAACTGCCTGAGCATGGTCATGGCTCTGTCAATAGCCCTGCGCTCGTCAGATACGTCCAGTCCTGAAACAAGAATGCTCAAGTGATCGATGAAGATGATCTCGCAATCCATTGCAACAACCATGTATCTTACGCTGTCCATCAGGTCATCGATGTCCATCGACCCAAAATGGTCGTACAAGTAAACACGATCTGTTCCCAAAGTATTGTCGAAAAATACTTTGATCTCTTCTTTACTATACTTGTCGAATACTTCGTTTAAGTGCAATCGGTCGTTGGCTTCAATGGCCATTATGCCACGCTTGGTACGTTGATTGGACTCTTCCAGGGCAATGATACCTATCTTTTTATCTGTTTCCTTCAGATAAAAATGCTCAAGTTCACGCATAAAACTAGACTTACCAACGCCAGTGCCAGCAGCCCAGGTTATGATCTCCCTGGACCTGATGCCCATAGTGCGCTCTTCTAGTTTCTGCCAGGGGAAAGGAATGCTCCTGATGCTTTGATCTTCCCACAGGCTTTCAAAGTTGTCTGCGGCGTTTTCTATGCCGTTGGGCTTGAACACTTCGGCGTTTTTAAGCTTGCTCAGGAAAGCCTCAGTCATGCCCTTGGTGGTGTACTCACAAGCATCCTTCAGGTCTAGGTGAACGATCCTGGCCTTGCCGGGGCTTATCAGCCTAGCTATGGAATGAGCGGCGTTGCGTCCAGGCTCGTCAGAGTCGAAGCAGATAAAAACACGGTCAAAACCTTCTATTAGCTCCAGGTTTTCTTTTATGTCACGTTCTGCGCTCCCGGCCCCGCTCTTGATAGACAAGGCGGTGTGCCTAGCAGACCTCAGGTCCATGTTGTCCATGCTTATCCTGTTTGCCATCTGGAACGCAGCCATGGCGTCGGCTTCGCCTTCGGTTAGTATCAGGGTGCTAGATAGCTCCCTGTTAGTGTCTTTGACCATTGTCTGGACACCAAACAGCCCTGCACCAGCCATGTCACCTTCTGTGAAGTACTTACGATCCTCAGACTTAGACTTGGTGGCAATCTTCAGGCCATCGTTGGTAAAGTAGGGGAAGCGTACCCAGTTGGATTCTACTTGGACATCGTAGAAAGCAGCGACTGAAGGAAAAATATTCCGTTCCGCCCATTGCTGGATAGGCTTAGGCATTTTAACTACATTCTCCATATCGGTTCCCGTCCATTTGTAACAGCTAAAACAATAGGTGTGGTCTGGGTAGACTGCGAGAGCATCGCTGCTCCCACAATCTTCGCAAGGTTGGCTATGTTCTAGCGTTTCGCTCATAACTTCTCTGCCAGTTCACAAGACGCACCAGAGTAACCTCCCTGGTCTACATAGTTATCATAGTGCTTCGGCGATTTGATAGAACGTGCTACTTTCAGCAGAACCATCATCTGAGATACTTCAAGAGCGTTAATATCGATTGACAAATAGGCCGACCAAAATTGGGCAATCTTGCTGAAGTTTTCTGTAAGATCACCATACTGCTCGTTCCTTGTATTAGAGATACAATCAAGGGCGGCTTCTAGGCACTCTTCGCGGTTCATCTGCGTCCCTCCGCAATTGAAAGCAGGGCCATCAGTACCAGAACTATTCTACTCATGATCATCGTCTTCGATCTCCTCATCAAATACTTTTGCAATTTCCTGTGTACACTCTTGGCACAAGTCTATCTTACAGCCTATGGGCAAGAGTGCATCGCATATTACGCAGCGCACTAGTCCGTCTCTTCGATCTGTTTTCTAATGTGGATCAGCCGCCACATACAGTCCATTAGCTTTCTGTAGTCCGACATCCACATATCACCGTCGCAATCGCTCAGGGTGCTGCAAATTGAACTAATATCTTTCTCTATTTCCAAGATGATCTCTTCAGCCGTTAAAGAGCTTGTTCCGTAGTCGTATTTCATTGCTGATTTTGCCATTTATCCTTGTCCTCTGTATTTTTTAAAATTTCTGCGAGTGTGTTTGTTCTTTGGCCGTGTTCTCACACTGTTGCCAATCGAGGTTCGTTTTTTTACCCTGTGCAGAGAAGGGTCATAGTGCTGGGTTTTCTTTGCCATGTTGGCTTCCTTCTGGGTCATGGTCGTAAAGATACTGCATGGCAGCAGACTGTTTGTCGAACTTTGAGCTTATTTGGCACAACCATTGGCTGGCAGTGTATACGCTCATGCCCTCCTTGTAGAACTTTTCAACAACAGTGTCAATCTGTTTTTGAACTTTTGGGGAAAAAGTGCTCATAAGAAACCTTTCTTTCTGTGTACATAATGTTAACATTAATGTTAACATAATGGATATAATCCATAAAGTTAACATAAATGTTAACATAATGGATATCCATTATGTTAACATTATGTTATAGGGTAGCACAAAAATTCTTTTTGTCAACACCTAATTATAGTATTCTGGTACGTTAAGCATAAAAAAGTCCATGTTCTCCATGATCATCTCAGCGATCCAGCTTGTAGGGTCATCTGTTGGAAAGTTACCCATGCTACAATTGTGCGAACATAGTTCCAGCAGTTTCTCAACGTATCTTTCATCTAGCCCATTCTGGACAAGATGGTGCAGCATTTGGATCGTTTCTTCTGGTAAATGGTTAGGCTTTTTCATCGTTTTTCTCCGATCTAGTAATTAACAAAAAGGCATCGTCGTCATCAACATAGGTTCCTTCGACAACCTCTTGATTGTTGAATATATCACCTATGTGGAAAGTGTCAAATGTTTTTTGATCGACACAGTAAACGTAATATTTTTTGTTATCGACACAGTAAACGTAATAGTTCATAGCAAAACCTCCACGGCAAAGATAACACAACCAAGTGCCATAGACAAGGCGATGATGTCAATACATGAATAGTCCATTAACAATCCTCTTCCTTATTATCCGGCGAAGCTATGTAGACGCCGCTTGCCCAAAAATGGGCGCTGTATGTAGAAAGACCTGTATCGAATGTGTATGCCCAACATCACTGGGCCGTTTGTGACACCATAACGGCGCTTGGTGGTGCGGGTTCTCATTAGTCCCCATGGATACCTTTTTCCCTGGGTTCCGTCGTTTAAGCTTGCTGCTTTCATAATTACCTCGCTTGTTTAGTGGAGCCTTATCCTACAAAAATGGTCCAACGTTGTCCATTGTTATTTGTGCATATCTGCTATGCAATCTTTGCGCATCTTGTTTGCGTTTTTTACTTGACACGCTGTAAGGCTCAAAATGGACCACTGGTGGCGGACTCGGTTTTCTGGAACCTGCCTACCAGGGGCATCAAAGAAGGCTATTCAGCGGCGAAGACATTTTGTGAACAATTGAAGAACAAAAGTGGATCAGTGTTCACGCTTTGTTCTCGTCAAGTAAAAAGTGCATGTAAATAGCGCAACTCTGTTATGCAATGTTTGCAATGGTGCTTTGTTCTTTTTTATGTATGATGTACATATCTTAATTTTAAAACGAAAGGTTCTGTAATGGTTACTCTTAGTCAGACTAGCAAGATGCCCAGTAAATCGATAAGCTTGTCAGCTTTTTTGTGCAATAATGGTTCGAAGCTTGCTAACGTTAAAGGCACCGTTTGCCATAAGTGTTACGCCCGCCGAGGATTTTATCATATGCCCAGCGTCAAAAAAGCTATGGAGGAACGTCTACGTTTTATGCAATCGGTGGATTTTGTTCCCAGGATGGTAGCCATGTTAGGCACGGAGGATCGCTTCCGTTGGTTCGATAGTGGTGACGTGCAATCGGAACAAATGGCCAATGATATCTTGGACGTGATCGAGGCCACGCCATGGTGCCAACATTGGCTACCTAGCAAGGAATATTCGATATGGCGCAATGTGCTGAAAAACAGAAGTGTTCCGAAGAATGTTGCGCTGCGTTTTTCTACGCCAAAAGATAATTCCAGGCCGATCAAAACACCGGCAGGCGTTCTCACTTCGACTACCTTTACCGAACAATCAGCAGGTCATGTAGGACACCGTTGCCCCGCCGACCTGAACAAACAAAAGACCGGCGAATATACTTGTGGCAGGTGTCGGGCGTGTTGGGACACCAGTGTTTCCAATATTGCCTATCCGAAAAGATTTGACACCTCTGCGAAAAAAGCCTAAAACATTATTGTCGAAAATTAACTTAATCGGAAGGGTTTACCCATGATGCTACTAACAGGATACAAGTCTAAAAAAGAACTGAAAGAAAATATTGGCCAACCGTTGCGCTACCGTGAAACGTCCCTTTTTGGTCCCGAGTATTTGGCGGACGGTACCTTCACCGCTGCCCACCGTCCCGCCGTCACTGGCCTACCTGGCCGGGAGTTCTTCGCGAAAATAACTATGAAGAACGGCTTAGTTCATAAAGTAGGATAAAGGGAGAGGCTTTATGATCAATTATGAGATTGAACGTAGGTTCGTTGCTAAAAACCAACCCGAGGCCTTGTTTCGCGTTGACCACGGGTGGGATATAAAGGTCGGCGAATTAAGCGGCAATGATATTGATGGCTGGCGTTTTTTAGCCGATGGCATTGATTTCGCCACGGAAGACGTAAAAAAGGGGCTGCGCCAATTTATAGAAGAGCTAGCCGCTCACGATAAAGAGATGGAACGCCAACAGGCCAAGTGTGAGAGGCTATACGACTATTAAATATCCCCTCACCTTTCGATCAAAATTGGCCCGCCTTATGGCGGGTCTTTTTTTGCCTCAAATGCTTGCCCGCAACGCTATGCAAAAAGGCATATGCCCTGTAAGCCGTTTTAAGGCTCACCAGTGAGCATCTCTGTTTCCGGGTACCTACCCACCAGAGGAACCAAAGAAGGCCACTCAGTGGTCAAATATGGCCCAGCACGGAACCAGAACAGACTAGGAACATGTTAGGAACGCTTCCCTGGTCAATTGCCTAATATTTAGGCATTACAACAAATTGATCATTCATTGTGCACACTCTCTCACACTGTGATATTTTCACAACACTGTCCCACATTTGCAACACTGTTGTATTTCAGCCACTTAGACAATTGTGTTGCATAATTGTCACGCATTTTTGCAACACTTTTGTTCCACTTTTGTTCCACTAGGTGAGCTTGTCCCACATTTGTTCACGTTTTGTTCCACTGTTGGAACAATTGTGGAACATTTGTGGAACACTTGTGCACACAAGAACAAAACAAGAACTGAAACACTGGTGAACATAACGTGAACAAAAATATTGCGACCCCCCCACGTGTGTTAACATTATGATAGTTCTTTGTCTCCATTCTGGAGGAAAAATGAAAAACTCTATTGACATCATTGTCACATTATGTTATACTTATGGTAAGCTTCAAAATAGGAGGCTCTATTGAGGTTTGAAGATTACAGAAATCCTAAAACATTAGACAAACCGTTAACAAAACGGGAAGCAGAGTTTATTACTGGTTTGGTAGACCATAAGTTGTCAGCGGTGGAAGCTTTTGCCAAAGCTGGCTACAAAGGTAAATCTCAAAAGGTTTTCAAACACAGAGCCAACAGAACGCAGCGTTATTTATGGCCTCACATTGAAGAACGTATCCGCCAGAAAGTAGGTGAAACAGCTACAATGGCGCTAGGCGTACTAGAGCAACTTTTACAAAGTGACTCCGACAACGTTAGGCTAAACGCTGCCAGAGACATCCTTAGCAGGGCTGGCTATGATGCGGTCCACAAACAAGAAACTGTCTTGAAAGAAGTTTCAGAGCTAAGTGATGAGGAGCTAGACGCAAAGCTAGCTGAACTGAGCAACGTTGTTAAACTGCCTAAAAGGAGTTGATATGTTCTACTACGATATTCCCCACAGCTTTACCTATCCTGTTTTCGTAATTAGCGACAGTGAGCTAAAGCTTCAGAAGAAACGACATCTTGAGGCCAAGAAAGATTCTCTTCAAAAATCGATGGACTTTCTTCAGGACAAAATGTCAAAAGTTGTTAAATCACTAGAAGAGCTAGATGAACAAAAATGAAGCTCTAAAGCTTCTTGAAGAGAAGCAGCGTAGGCTTGAAAATAACCGGATCAAGCAATACAAGCCTTACGACTACCAGGTAAACTTTCACTCTGAGGGCAAAGACTGTCCTCAGAGAATCTTAATGGCAGCTAACCGGGTAGGGAAAACTTATTGCGGAGCCGTAGAAACAGCTTACCACATGACGGGCGACTACCCGGAGTGGTGGAAGGGAAAAAGATTCAAAAAGCCTGTAAGGGTCTGGGCAGCAGGAGAATCCAACGACACCACCAGGGACATTATTCAGAAGGAGTTGTTTGGCTCTCCCCAGGACCCGTCGAAACTAGGCACAGGGGCAATACCAAAGAGCAAAATTGTAGACACTATTCGTAAACCGGGCGTACCTAATGCTTACAGTGCAGCACTAGTAAAACACGCTTCAGGAGGTAATTCTCAGATAAGTTTTAAGGCTTACGAGCAGGGTTTTCAGAAATTTATGGGCGAGGCCGTAGACGTAGTTTGGCTAGACGAGGAACCTAAGCAAGAAATATTTAGCCAGTGTATAACCAGAACTGCCGACACAGATGGCATAGTTTATATGACTTTTACACCGGAATCAGGGATGACTCAGGTAGTAAGTAGTTTCTTAAACGAGCTAAAACCCGGTCAGTCTATGGTTACAGCTACCTGGGACGATGTAAAACACCTTGATAGCAAGACGAAAGAACAACTATTAGCAGTCTATAGCCCAGCAGAGCGGGATATGCGCTCCAAAGGCATACCAGTATTTGGATCAGGTTTAATATTTCCTGTCAGTGACGAAGACATCATTTGCAAAGACTTTGATTTACCAGAACACTTTATTACCGTAGCTGCCATAGATTTTGGGTTTGACCACCCCACAGCAATTAGTTGGGCAGCTTTGGACCCAGACAACGATGTTATTTACGTTTATGACGAACACAGACTAAGCAAAGAAACACCGTTGACACATGCAGCGGTTCTTAACAGTAGAACACCAGGAATACCCGTAGCTTTTCCTCATGACGGACTCCAACACGACAAAGGTAGTGGAATACAGCTAGCGCAACAGTACAGAGACTTGGGAGTTTCTATGCTAGCACAACACTTCACCAACCCACCAACGGAGGGACAGCTAAATGGTAATAATTCTGTCGAAGCAGGTCTTAGCGAAATGCTTCAACGGTTTGAAACTGGTCGCTTGCAAATTTTTGAGTCTTGCGGTCAAACCCTTGAAGAGCTTCGTCTCTATCATAGAAAAAACGGAAAAGTCGTTGCGCTCAAAGATGACCTGATGAGCGCAATGCGCTATGCCGTTCTTTCCGTGGAACGGTTTGGCGAGAAAATTGGAAACAAAACTGTTTACAGGAAATACAGTTTTAATCAAGAAATCAAGTATTCTAACATGGGAATAGTTTAATGGACAAGACTGTGCAATACTTTGTCACCAACGCAAAAACCGGCGAAGTTGATAAAAAGAAAACTAAAAAATTACGAGAAATGAACAAAGAATTTGATCGTTTTTTACCAGCAGAGTTGTCTGCTGAAATGTTTCGAAGAGGCTCTTTTGGGGCAGCATCCCCACGGGCAGCTTTAACTAGCGGAATAAATAAAGTTATTTCTAAATTAGGAAACAGGGATACTCAAAGAGCTTATCGCGCAGCTAAACAAGTAGCAAAAAGGATAAAGTAATGCCAAAACTAGGTAAAAAGAAATACAGCTACGATGCAAAAGGAATGGCTGCTTACAAAAAAGCAGCGGCAAAAAAGAAGAAAAAAACCAAGAAAGCTTAGTCCATGACTAGTATGACAGATGACGAAGTACTAGCCCTTGTCAGAGGCGAGGTAGACGCTAGTTCTTCTTAT
>Ga0208767_1000958_pt1 | contig 23426 bp, 10 predicted proteins | sample VirMetDEL_Mar_21_FD_184514 | JGI IMG/M metagenome (GOLD analysis project Ga0208767, IMG submission 184514) | Aqueous microbial communities from the Delaware River and Bay under freshwater to marine salinity gradient to study organic matter... | ecosystem: Environmental > Aquatic > Marine >... | reverse complement strand
AACCTAAAAAGATAGCCAAAAAGGTTAGACGATATAGGAAGTAACATAACAATCTGATTAACAAAGGGGTACGCTAAAACGTATCCCTTTTTTGTTTAATTTTGTAAAATAATTACAATTTAATTTAACATGAGTGATTTAAACAACGATTTAGAATCAATGTTAGGGGATATGGTTGTTCAGCAAAATGAGCAGACTCCCGAACAAAAAGAAATAAATGAGCCACAACCAGCAACGGAATCGGCTCAAATGCAAAATGTACAGACTACTGAGCAGACTACTGAGCAGACTAATGTACAAACAGAGTCTAACCAACAGACTCAAGAAAGTTCTTTACAAGAAAATAATGATGATATTTCTGAAGAAGAAATGGAATCTGTTATGCTTTCATACTTAAGCGAAAGGCTTGGTAGAGAGGTAAGCGGATTTGATGAATTTGAAGAAAATCAAAATACGTCTGCACAAATTGACGAAAGCTTACATAGCTTAAATAAATTTGTTCAAGAAACTGGTAGAAGTGTCGAAGATTGGCTTTCTTATCAAGCTATGGATACATCCGAAATGGATGATTTAGCTGCGGTAAAAATTCAATTAAAATCTCAATACGGAGAAGACATAACTAACGAAGACCTTGAAATATTAATTGAAGACAAATACAGCCTTGACGAAGATTTGTATGATGAGTCTGAAATTAGGTTATCTAAGTTGCAGTTAAAAACAGATGCAGACAAAGCTAGACAAGAAATTGAAAACTTAAGAACTCAATACTCTACACCTGTAAAAAAACAGACTTCTGTAGAAGAAGAGTTTGAAGGAATCGTAAATGATGAATGGTTAGGCACTATGTCTGCTGAAGTCGATGCACTGGATGGTATTGAGTTTCAAGTGTCAAAAGACAAAGCGTTTACCTTCGGATTAGAAGATTCCTACAAGTCTCAGTTAAAGTCTAAAAACGAGCAAATCGAAGACTTTTTTGGTTCATACGTGGACAACGATGGTCAATGGGATTTTGAAAAGTGGAATATGCACCAAACAGTGCTAGACAATATCGAAACGATAGTCAAAACCGCTTACTCTCAAGGTCTCGGAGATGGTCAACGAGGGTTGGTAAACAAAGCTGCTAACGTGCAGTATTCAGACCCATCTCAAGTTGGCGACATTGGTGGTTCAAATGTACCAAACGTAGAAGAACAGGTTCGACAAGCTCTTGGATTAAACGATAATGGACTTACGTTCAAAATTTAAAAAATAAAACAAAATGGCAAAAAGTGATGTAGGTGGAAACACCAATAACGCAGGAGCAGCATTTTCATACGGAGCAACTACTCCTATTACAAACACAGTTGCTGGCGGAGGATTTACTAATCAAAAGTTAGACGCTGCAAAATACATCTCATTGTACGACTTGGTAAACAAGCCAGACAATCGTGATGCACTTATCAAAACATACGGTAATCAAGGTATTACTGGATTCCTTCAATTAGTAGGAGCTACTAAGGCTGTCGCTACTAATGATGAAGTACAATACTGGGAAGAAACTCGTTTGCACCAAAAAGCAACTATTGTCGTTGATAGTAGTAATGGTAATGTAAGCACTGTGGACATTATGAGAGCTGGTGATGTAGTCTTAATGTCTGGAGGTGTTCGTGCTTACTATGATGGCGCAAAACTTTATGACCTTTCAGATTCAGACACTCCTATTGCTAATGGTAATTATACAGTACCAATTGTTGGTAACTTGTTTGCCCAAGGTTCTGACCAGCCTTCAGAATTTATTGAGTCTGGTATTGTAAAGCGTACTAATCCTTTTATGATTATGAAGGACGTATACAGCGTAACTGGTTCTCAAGCAACTAACATTGGTTGGATTAACTTGGGTAACGGAGACTACCGTTGGTACTTAAAGTCTGAAGCTGATACTCGTCAGCGTTTCATGGATAAGCGTGAAATGATGATGTTGTTAGGCGAAAAAAATGCAGACTTTGACACCAGTACAGCTCAATCTTCACTAAGTCATGCTGACCACATTAGCGGTTCTGAAGGTTACTTTGCTGCTATTGAAGACAGAGGTATTGTTGCTTCTGACCTTTTATCATCTTTGTCTGACATTGACGATATGGTTAAAATCTTAGATAAAGAAGGTGGTTCTTCTGAGTACGCTATGTACATCAACCGAGCGCAAGACTTACGCATTGACGACATTCTTGCTCAAGGTGTAGGTGCTTCTGTAACTACAGGTGCTGCTGCATTTGGTTCGTTTAACAACAGCCCAGAGACAGCAATATCTTTAGGATTCCGTTCATTTAACCGTGCAGGATACACATTCCACAAACACGATTGGAAACTAATGAACGACCCAACATTGTTGGCTGATTCTGGTTTCGCTGGTGTATGTGTACCTATGGCTTCTGTAGCTGACCCTAAAACTGGTGATAAAGCACCTGCTTTGGAAATGAACTACAAGGCTGCTAACGGATACTCTCGTGAAATGGAACACTGGTTAATAGGCTCTATCTTGGGTGCATCTAATGCAACTAAAGATAACGTAGAATTCCACTACCGTTCTGAGTGTAACTTAATCACCCGTGCGGCTAACCGTCACATCTTGATTAAAGAAGCATAAGCTTAAAACTAAGAGAGGGAGGTGTAAGCCTCTCTCTTCTTTTTATTTTTTTTAATTCTATTTAATACATATTCAAAATGGCACAAACTGCTAAAAAATCTACTGGTAGACCTAAGTCTGCCCCAAAGTCTGCACCTCAAGCAGTCGCAAAAACAACTACTCCTGTAATAAAAAGAAACCTTGCTGACGACAGCAAAAAACCAAAAGTATACACCATTAAAAAAGGCGGTGGTATTTGGTATAAGCTTAGACAAAGAGACATAACCATCTTTGACGAGCAATCTGGAGAGGTTAGGCTGTTGCAATACGCTCCAAATGAAAACTCTGTTTTTGCAGACGAGCAATCTAAAAACAGCATTAGAGAACAGATTATTTTTGAAAACAAGATGCTTACTGTTCCTTACAGCAAACCTAATCTTTCAAAGTATTTAGACTTACACCCAGATAACATTGCTAACGGTGGTAATGTTTTCTTTTTAATTGATACAGAGAAGAAAGCTGAAGTAAGCTTAGAAAAAGAATTTGAAGTGTTGGATGCTGTCGGTATGGTAAGAGACAAGTCAATAGACGAACTGCTTCCTGTAGCTATGTATTTAGGCATAGACACTAATCAAAAAAATATGGAAATTAAGCGTGAGCTTCTTCGTGAAGCAAAGGGCAATCCAAAGCGTTTTGTTGAGATGTTTGACAACCCTGTTGTTAAAACAAGAAGCGTTATAATGAGTGCTGTTGATTTTCAAATACTAAAAGCAGACACAGATGGTCTGAAGTGGTACGACAGTAATGGTTTAATTGTTTCTACTCCAGCAGGTCAAAACACACTAGACATTGCTACTAGATTTTGTTTATCAGAAAAAGGAGCAACAGTCTACGAAGAAATAGAAAGACAGCTTTCTAAAATATAAGGTAACGATAAGTTACTGTGTACGAAGGGGTTGCATAAAAGCAGCCCCTTCTTTTTTGTATCTTTGCGTATAGAACAGAAATATTATGGCATCTGTAAACGAAGTTTATCAAGCACTCAAAAGTCTGGCTAATAAAGATGAACGTGGATTCATCACCCCAAAGGTGTTCAACACGTTTACTTCTATTGCACAGAATAAGATATTTAACGACCTATTTAACGAAATGGCTAAAGCTAAGACATTGCGGTTGCGTAATGTTGATGCAAAAACGCACCACTCTTACATCAAGAGACTAGAGGAAGATTTAGCATATTTTTCTAAAGAGTCTACAGAGACTCAATCTAATGGTGTGTTTGCAAAGCCAGAAGATATGGCTAGGGTTATATCTATGAGAACAGCAGGTGCTTATGTGTTTGGCACTTCTACATCAACACCTATAGATGTAATTTACGATGAATCAAAGATTGACTACATACTACAGTCTGACTTGTCTGCACCTTCAACCTCTCACCCTGTAGCAATTATGACGGAAAACATTGAAGTGTTTCCAACTACTATATCTAAAATTAAGATAAGGTACTACAAGTATCCAGAAGGAAAAAACGCTGAATTTCCTTACGCTAGAACACCTTCTTCACCTAAATATGATGCTACAGACTTAGGTGGTTCATCAGAAACATTTCAAGCAGAAAATTCTGTAGATTTTGAATTACCAGACCATTATGTACCTCATTTAGTAATAGAAATCGGTAAAATGATTGGTATTAATTTACGTGATAAAGACGTATTTGCATACACGCAAGGCGAACAAAAAACACAAAAGCAGTAATAGATGGCTAGAAATACAGTTTCCATAGACCAGATTGTAAACGACTTCATGCTCACCTTAGATGGTGATGATTACGCTAACAATACCAACGGAATGCTTGTACGCAACTATGCGTTGCGTGGTATTCGTGAAATGAGCTTTGATATTCAGAAAAGAATTAAGTCCCTTAAACTGTCTGTAAATACTGCGAATGACACAGTAGAGTTGCCAGATGACTTTGTGGATTATACTAAAATAGGAATTGTTGGTGGTGATGGTTTGATTTATGTGTTTGGAGAAAACAAGAATCAGAACATGGCTATGAAATATAAAACCGATTCTGGTGGCAACAGGATTGATTCTGACTCTGATGGTGTGTTTGATAGAGAAGACGCTAAAGGAGACAGCGTTGGTCGTGCATCACTTACAGATTTTGAAAGCTATACATTTAGAAACTTCTTGTACGAAGGGAATATAGGTCGTGCATACGGAATCGGAGGCGGTAAGTATTCTGGGGAGTTTAGAATAAACCACGAGCAAAACAGAATAGAGCTGTACTCAACAGCAGGGTATTCAGAGGTTGTTATAGAATACATTGCAGATGAAGCAAGAAGCACTAATCCATCTATACATATTTATGCAGAGAACGCACTGCGCTCTTACATTTACTACAAACTTATTGAGCGTAAAGCAAATGTTCCTGCAAGAGAAAAGATGCGAGCAAGACAAGAGTATTACAACGAAAGAAGATTAGCTAACGCTAGGCTTAAATCGTTTACCAAAGAGGAAGCTCTTAAAACTATTAGAAAGAATTACAAGCAAAGCCCTAAAGGTTAATCTATGGCTATTGATAAACTTACACCTCAGTATCTAAACTCAGATACTGACCAGAAACTTGTAAAGTCTGTTGAGATGACAGACAACTTAAATGTTCGTGTGTCTAATGATGACGAGGGTACGGCTGGTGTAGTAAAGAACATTAAGGGGACAACTGTAGTAGGAGCTAAAACTAACGCTGATGCATTCCCTACTGGAACAAACAGGGTTATAGGTTCTGTAGCTAATGAAACAAACAAAGAAATAATATTTCTATTATATAACGAACACGCTAACAGAAATCACGGTATCTACAGGTTAGATATGATTACTGGTAAGTATGAAAAGGTATACGAGGATTCTGTTTTAAACTTTAGAAAGTATACACATACAGACTGTGATGTAATTGTCAACGAAGACAATGAAACTCTTTTTTATTGGACGGATGATGTCAATCCTCCAATGAAGGTAAACATCAACAGATTAATGCGTAAAGAGTATCCATTTCAAGCAACTGGATATAGCGGTACTGATGAAGATAAATTGTTGTCTTTAACAGTGGCAAAGCAACCACCATTAAACGCACCTACTTTTAATTATGTAAATAATTCTTCTTTAGGTTTTAATAATATTTACGAAAAAAATTTTCAGTTTGCATATAGGTACAAGTACCAAGACGGAGAGCTTTCTGCTTTGTCCCCGTACTCTGCAATGTCTGTTTCTATTACTCAGCTTAAGGATGGTCTTATAGAGCAGTCTACAAAAGATTTTTACAATCAAATAAATGTTTTTGTACAAAACTCTTCAGCAGATGTTAAAGAAATAATACTATATGCTAAAAACGTAAATACAGAAACTTTTTATGAAATAGAAAAAATAATAAACACAGGTGTATCTGGTGGAATTTCAACAATAAAGTTTATTGACGATAAAATATCTTCAGCTCTTTCTGTTGATGAGGTAAACAAAATATACGACAATGTTCCTCAAGTAGCTAAATCCCAAGCAATAGCTAAAAACAGACTTATGTATGGGAATTATAAAGAAGGATATGAAAATGTAGATTTAAATGTTGAAACTAATCCTGTTTATAGTGATGTAACAAACATATTTAAAATAAAAGTTTCTCATAGTGGAACATCTGATGTTTTGCAAACAAAAGAAAATTCTGGAGGAACTGGAGGAATTGTTGACTTTGATATAGATTTTTCAGAGTTACCAAGTTCTCTTTCTTCTACAGATAAAGTTTTTTTAGAGTTTAGTGTTTTAATAGATAAATTTAATTTTCAAAGAAAAAGTGGAGCTAGTTTTGGAGACATTAAAGTAGATTTTAAAAATCCAGAACATGATACATTAGAACAAGCAACAATACCGTGTTTTTCAAATCAAATAGAATTATCTGTTATTTTATCTATTCAAGAAATAAATATTTCTAAAATTTTTAGTTTTAGTCAAACAACATCTAAAGCTAATTTTATAACTGAAGTTTCAAATTATCTTTCTTTAAATTATTTTGCAGGTGCTGTTGGTTCTAATAAAGAATTAAAATACGGAACGCCAAACAGTCCTTTGTCTAGTGCAAACAATACATTTTGGTTAGCTGGAATTTCTTATTTTATTTTTAACGAACAATCAAAAAGTTCAGATATACTTACTGTAAATCTTAATTTTTCTGGAGCTGAAGTTTTTATTAATGAATTAACCATTGACGGAAGTTCTTTTTTAAATCCCTTTGGAAATTTTGAAAATGTTGAGGTTTTAAATTCATCAACACTTATTATTGGAGGAGAAAGTGCTTACAATAAATATGATTCAAATAGTGATGCTAAAGAAATTGGATACAGGAAATATAAAGATTATATGGTTTCTGGGAACGCTTCTTTTGGTGGTAATTTTAATGGTCAAAAAACTTTTAAATCTAATTCAAGCCACTCTTTTGGTGTAGTTTATTTAGATGACAGAGGAAGAGCAGGAGGTGTAAATAAAATTAATGATGTTTTTGTAAAACCTTTTTATAATAGAGACAAAAAAGGAAAAACAGAAATAGATTTTAGAATAAAAAACACTCCTCCAATTTGGGCTAAAAAATGGATGCCTGTATATGCGGAAAATGCTACATACAATGACTACATTCAATACACCACAGGTGAAGCTTATGTTGCTCTTTCAGAAAGAGAAGAAGGTGGCTCTGGTTTAAGCAAAAGACTTTATATATCTATGTCTACACTAGAAGGTTCAGAATCTTCTTTTAAAGAACAGACTGGTGCTAATTTAGAATATAAATTTGAAGAGGGAGATATAGCAAAAATAATTAGTTACAAAAATGCTAATGGAAATACCGTATATCCTGCTAGATATAATTTTGATGTTGTTGATTATAAATATTTTACAGAAGAAGAAGCTAAAATTTTTCTAAACCGAACAGGAGCTAATACTAATGCTGGTTGGTTTTTAATTTTAAATTCAGAAAATCATACTAATTTTTCTTACGAAGACGTAATAACAAATACAGACTTTTGGTCTTCTGAAAGCATTATAGAAATACAAAAACCTAAAAAAGAAATTAAAGAAAAAATATACTACGGACTAGGAAAAACTTACGATATAAAAACTATTAGTGGTGAAACAGTCCATGAAGGAGACAGAAGTGTTTCTTCTCAACCTAGTGGTAGTATAACTATAACTCCGTCTTCTGAAACAGCTGGAGGCACATTTACTTCTACTACTAGGTTTTTTGTAGGAGACACGATGTCTGTAAACTCTACGACTATAAGAGTTACAGATGTTTTTGTAGAAACAGACGGAACTTATTCTTACAATTACACAAGCCCAACAGCTGTTTCTGGACAAACGTTTTCTGTAAACGTATTAAACTATGAAGACGGTGTAATTACAATAAAACAAGGTGACGGTTATTTTAGAGTAAGAAGATTAAGAATATCAGACACTTTTAATTATGAAGAACTACCAGAAAAATTAAAAAGAAACAGGTATTCTTATACTGGAGGATATGTAGAAGACAAATCTGTTAGTGATTTTTTTAGTTCTAAAAGAGTTACTACAGGTAAACCATACGCATACATTCCAGATGCAAAAACAATTCGTAGAAAGTCATCTATAACCTATTCGGATGTTTATAGTTTAGATTCAGACAGGCTTAATTTAAGTTCTTTTAATTTGTCTTTAGCTAATTGGACAGACTTAGACATTATGTTTGGTGGTGTACAAGCAATGGTAAACAGGGGAGATGCTCTTACTGTTATACAAGAAAATAAAGCTTCTCAATTGCCAATAAGCAGACAACTATTAGAATATGCTAGTGGTGATGCTGGCGTGTCTGTTTCTAAAAATGTATTAGGTATTCCATCATACTATGCTGGAGACTTTGGTACAGAAAATCCAGAGTCTGTTGTAGAAAGGTTTGGAGTCGTGTATTATGTAGACTACAAAGCTGCGAAAGTAATAAGGCTTTCAGCAGACGGTATTACAGTTATTAGCGACAAAGGAATGAACAGTTTCTTTGAAACAGAATTTAAAAAACTTGTATCTAGTTCTAAAAGTGCTAGGGTAGTTGGTGGATTTGACCCAGACGCAGAAGAGTATTTAGTTACCGTTGAACCTGTGTTTAAAACAACAATAACTATAGGTACAGACTCACCGCTAGATGTTCCTTCAGATATAAATGGTGGTTTTTCTGGATTTGGGTTACAGTTTGTAGACAATCCTGTAATATGGGGTTTATGGGGACATAATTGGGAAGAGTTTTGTGGGAACTGGGAAGATATAGGAAATGGTATTGTTTTCGTTGATGCTGCTTATGGCACACAAAGCATTCTTGTAGATAATGTTTTTCAAGGAAGCACTGGAGTTATAAATGTAATTATAACAGACACTGCTTACAGTTTTTCAGCTATAGGTACTTTAGACCTTTCTACCATGAAAGTAACTATGCCTAGCCAAACTTGTACAGGGGTTGTTATTACTGTTCCTGCCGAGCCTGTAGAAGAAGAGGAAGGGTTTACTATAGCTTACAAGCATAAAGATGGTGTATGGGGCAGTAAATACAGCTTTAGACCTACAATGTATGTAAACATAAACAACGAGCTTTACAGTTTCTTTTATACTAACTCTGGATTAATGTGGAAGCATAATGAAAGCTCTACAAGAAATAACTTCTACGGTACGCAATACAACTCTATTATTGAAGCTGTGTCTAATTTTAATCCATCTATGATTAAAGTGTTTGAAGCACTAGGCATAGAGGGTAATGGCGTGTGGAGTGGAGTTCTTACCACTTCTGACCAAAGCACTACTATAGAAACAACAGACTTTGACGAAAGAGAAGGTCATAAATACTCTATGATATTTAGAGATACGGTTGATTCTCAGTCTAATAAAACATATTTGGGAAAAATTTCTAATGTCAGCAACAATGAAATTACTTTTACATCTCCTGTTCATAAAGTTCCTTTTGTAAAAGGAGACACATTAAGAATAGCTGATGTAAATTCATTAAATAATAGTAACGAAACAATTACTGGTCTTGTTTCAAGAAATAAAATTAGCGTTTCAGATGATACTCCGTTTAGTGTTAATGATGAAATTTTTGTAAAAAACAACGCAAGAGTAAGTGGAGACCCAATGAGAGACGTATTTTTAAAGATAAAGCTAACATCTTCAGACACATCGCCATTTGAGGTACACGCATTGTCTGTAAGTTTTGATAGGTCTAGGCTACATAATGATAAGGTGAATTAAAAAGTTTTAAATTTGCAATATGAAAGTTAAAAAATTTAATGACGGTGGAGACACGGCAGAATTGCTGACCAGCGGTGGAGCAGGTGCTGATATGTTTACTGGTGGTCTTTCTGCGTTATATGGAATGAGGCAATTAAGAAAAGCTAATCAAGCTTTCGATAAAGCTGTTGCTTCTGCACCCTCTTTAGAAACTCCTTCTCAATATTACGAAAATTATAAAAACGCATACGACTCTGAGCTTGCTAGAATAGAGTCTGAAGCTATGCAGTCTAACCTTGCTACATCAGTTCAAGCACTTCAAGGTGCTGGTGGTAGAGCTTTAGTGGGCGGATTGTCTGCTTCTGTTTCTGCAAACCAAGCAGCTAGAAATAAAATGCTTGCAGACGAAAGAAAACTTAGGCTTACTGCAGGAGCAAGTTTGGCTTCAGCAGAAGAAAAAACAAGAACTTTAAAGTACGAAGAAAACATAAGACAACAGCAGCAAGCACAAGCAGCAGCTACTGCAGCTAGACAAAACATTGCAGGAGGTTTAACAAATATAGCCACTGGAGTAATGTTTGGTGGTGTAGGACAAATAGGAGCTGGACTTCAAAAGGGTTTAGGTTTTTTAAATGGTTTAAGTAAAAACGAACAAACTTTTCTTGAAAACGCAATTTCAGAAACACAAAAAACAGATTATCCTCTTGATGAAATAGATGATGGAGAAATTCTTCCTCTTCCTGATGTAATTGTACCAGACTTTTCACAAAAAACTCCAGATTTAAATCTTAATCAAGACGCTATTGCTAAACAGCAAGCTGCAGAATTTGAAAAATCTCAAGAAGCTGAAGCTGTTCCTAGAACAGATGCTGTCGGGGTTTCTGGCGTTGGAGAAACAGGAGACGTAACTCCAGCACAACAAATTATTTTAGACACCCCAAACACAGGAATTCAAGGTGTAAACACAACAGATGAGTTTATTCAACTTGATGTAATAGACCCAGAAACTGGAGAAATGATGCGTGTTCCTAACCCAGACTATGGAAAAACTAACGAAGAAATATTCGGTGTAGAGTCTGTAGAAGAAAAAGAAAGAAAAAGAAAAGAACGCCAAGCATTGACAAAAGCTGGTCAAATGTATAATAGGTATGGAAGAATTGGAGCAGGCGGCATAAAAGCTGGTACTGCTGCTGCACATATTGCCGATGAAAAAAGATACAACAAAATAAAACCTTATCTACCTTATCTTGAAATTGTTAATAAACGCTTTTTAAAACAAGGAGGCATGATGACTGAAGGTGAGTTTAATCACTCTACTAATCCTATAGACCTTGTACAAAATGGAGTTAAAGTTGGTGAAGCTACTGGTAATGAGGTAATTTTAAATCCTACTCAAGCTAAAAGAATAGCAAAAGAAAGCAGCTTTGCACGTAAGCTGTTTAAGAAATTTGAAAAAAACGCAAGAAAAAAATAAATAATGTCTTTAGATACCAACGTATACAAACTGCCTAGTTTTTCTAAACAAGGTTTTGAGCTTCAGCAAGAACGTAAAAAAGAAAGAGATGCTGAAATTGGCTCAACAATGGCTGAAGACACATATATGCAGTCTAAGCACTTGTTAAAAGGTCACTTTATAGATGATGCTGGTTTGGCTTTTGGAGCTTTTCAAGAAGCAGGTATTAGGTATAAAAAAACTGGAGACGAGTCTGACAGACTAGCAATGAAAGATGCTGCAAATCAGCTTAAATTAGTAATTGCAGCAGGAAAGACTCAGACAGACATGGCGGGAAAAGCATACGAAACAGCCTTAACTAATCAGTTTCAAGGGTACAGTATGTCTAAAGAGGAAATTGAAAAAAGTTACACAGATTTTAACAATAGACAATGGGAGTCTAAAATGGAAAACGGTGTACTTATGGTAAAAGAAGGTGACAATTTTGTTCCTTTAGGTCAGTCAAGTATATATTCTTCTGCTCCAAACGCAAACAATGTATACATAATTCCAAAAACTATTGACAAAGGAAAATATTTTTTAGTGGATTCTTATATGGACTTAGTAAAAAACGTGTCTGGAAGTACCACTGAAGAAAAATTAGAAAAAATATATCAAGACTTTAATATTAGACTTGAAGAACCAGATTTTGCTAGTAATGTAGCTATGCATTATTATGTTAAAGATTTAGGTCTTGCTGATGGCAGAAAGGGGTATAGTGCGGATGATGTTCGTGAAGCAGAAAAAAGATTTGCAGAAAACCCAGAATTTAGAGAAGCTGCAATTGAAAGCTATAAAAAAGAAATAGCAGCTAAGTCTGGAATTTATCTTAAGTCTGCGGGCGCAGGATTTTCTGAAAAAGCATATCAAGAAGAAAGTAAAGACGGACAAACAGTAACACTTTATCCCCTTACTAAAAAGGCAGGAAACATTGTTTCTTTAGGAAAAGATGCTAATGGAAATTACTATAAAGTAGTAGAAATGGACGGTATAAATTCTGACCCAATACCTGCCTCTGCTTCAGATGTTGCTTTAGTAGAAAACCAAGCAGGAAGCTTCCCGTTATCTCCAGCAGAAGCTCAGACTCAGACTTCAGAACAGACTCAGACTTCAGAGGAGTCACAAGCTTCGGATAATTCAATTCAAGCATCAGAAGAAAACACAGAAGAAGAAACTTCAGAAGGATTTCAGCCTAAAACAGAAGCAGAGCTTAGAGGAGAGGCTTTACCAAGAACAGACAATTCTCAACAAGGTTTTGGTAGTTTAGATTTAAACATTCCCGAAATGAATGGAATGAATTATGAAGGAAACGAACCTACTGGTGTTGCTCCTCCAGCAGACTCCCCAGCTCCAGAGTTAGATATGTCTGATATGTTGTTACCTCAGTCTTTTTACACAGAAACTTTAAAATCTGAAGGCGGATTAGCAACCAGCACAGATGACAGAGCAGCCAATAAACCAGAAAATCAAGACGCACCTAAAGTAACACAAGCTATGATAGATAAGGGTATGTTTGGAGGTAGAAAACCAAAAGTAGGGCAGCTAATACATACAAATAGAGGTGTTACCTATGGCTCTTTTAAAGCGTGGGCTGAAGATAATAACATCTCTAAAGAAGACTATCAAGAAAGATTTTTAAATCTTACAGAAAGAGAAGCTTTATCTGTAGTTGACAGATTTGCAGAAAAGTCTGGAGCTGACCAATTTGAATCTAAAATACTTCGTTCTATGTTTACTCAGAATGCTTGGGGAACAGGAAAAGTTTTTGCAGCAGACTTTAAAAAAGGCAGAAGTCCAGAATATAGAAGTTTATTAGATTGGATTCAAGAAGGCACGGGAAGAGATTTTAAAAACGCTAGAACATTAAGTGCTGAAGACGTTAAGGCTATTGAAGATTTTTATAATGAAAATCCAGAAAGGTTTATCAATGAGTTTTTTGACAAAAAACAGATTTACTTTACAACTTTAGATGAATTTAAAAATTTTGGAGATGGCTGGAGTGATAGAGCTGAAAAATTAAGAAAAGCAATGCTTAGTGAATTAAAGCAGGGTAATAATTTTTCTTATGAAGACGAAGGAAGACAAAAGAAAGAATTAACAGCAGAACAAGCAAGAACTCTTAGAGATTTAATGGACGACATGAAAAAGAAACAAAGAGGTAGTGGTCGCTCTAAAAACCCTACAAAGCTTACTAGAATAGATAATTAAGTCTGTTTTAGCTGTAAAGATTAATTAGTATCTTTGTTTTTCAAAGAATAATACAGTTATGGCTAAAGGTGTTGAAAACGTAACGAGTCCATTTTCATCAGAAAAACTATCAGTAGATGCTTTTGCTGAAGGCATCAAAGCGAATTATCCAGAATACAAAGAAGTAGATAATAATTCTCTTACTAAAGCGATATTAGAAAAATATCCAGAGTACGAAAGCAAAGTAGAAACACCTTATACTAACGAAGAAGCTAGAGACGTAAGAGAAAAGCAGGAACAAGAACGTAAAAAAAAAATTTTTACGGAATCAAGTTCTGCTGGGGAAACTCAAGCTTCAACTGCGGAATTACAAGCAGGAGATAAACTTGCATCTTACACACAACAGCTTAACTCTAAGTTAAATCAAGCTCAACCTACCGAAGAAGATTTTTTTACAGGAACTTTTGGCAATATACTAAGAGGATTTGATAAAATAATTCCAATAGGACTAGGAGACTGGATTGATGATATGGGTCGTGCGGCAGTCGCTGGTCACTTTCAAGGTATAGCTGCTGAAAATTCTTCAGACCTTTTAAAAGCAGGTAATTTAGCCACACACGAAGAAATTCAAGAGTTTTTAAAAGCCAACGAAAAAGCCGCCTCTTTGGGTGCTTCTGCAGAAATGCAAGAATTCACCAGAATATATGAAGAGAACGGAGAGGGGATGAAGGGCGTTGTCATGGGTTTGTTAGAAAGCGGGGTAACACTAGTTCCAGAGCTAATAATTAGCTCTTTAGTTTCTATGTTTAGCAATACTGATGCTTTAGCTGCTGGAGGAACTGCTATAGGTTTAGGTGCTGCTCGTGGTGCTGCTGTGGGTTCTGCTGCTGGCGGTGTAGGTGCAGCTCCTGGGGCTGTAGCTGGTGCTGCTGCTGCAATTCCTTATGCTTTTGGTGCAGCTAGTGCTGCTCTTGAGGCAGGTGCTACGTTTGCAGAATTATTACAAGAAGAAGCGGGAGAAAACGTCAGACTAGACGAAGCAAAAGTTAAAGAAATACTAAACGATAAGGAAGCTTACACTAGAATTAGAAACAAGGCTGTTGTTAGGGGTGTTACTATTGGTGTTATTGACACTATTACAGGTAAACTTGGTGGTAGTGCCTCAAAGCTAATTACAGCTAGGTCTGCAGCTAAGTCTGCAAGTGGTGTGGTAAGTAAAAAAGGATTTACACAAGCAACAGCAGCATCTACTCTTATAGAGGGTATTGGTGGCTCGGCAGGTGAAGCAACAGCAAGAGCTGCAATTGGTCAAGAAATGGACGTTTCTGAAATTGCGTTAGAAGGTATTGCCGAGTTGCCAATGGGTATTCGTAACGTAGTTACTACTCAGATATCTTCTCCTAAATACTATGTAAACGGAAAAAGAGTAAATGCTGAAACTGTAGATAGTCTTATTGAGACTATGATTCCAGAAGATTTAGCTGAAGCAGACATAGTAATAAAAAATGATTTTGAGGGAAGACAAAATAAAATAGACGAAAAAGTAAAAAAATACAAGGTTAGTTCTGAAGTAAAAAAGTCTAGCCCTAATTTATCTGACAAACAAGTAGAAGAAGTAACTAATCTACAAACAGAGTTAGATAGCCTTGAAGGTAAAAAATCAGAAGCAAGTAAAAAAAGAAGCTCTGAAATAAAAGAAAAAATTAATGAAATACTAGAAAACCCAGAAGGCGCAACTACACCTCCTGCAAAAAAGAAAAAAACAAAACCTGCAACCGAAGAAACTACAGACGAAGAAGCTATAGAAGAGCTTAATAAAGAAGGAAAAGCTGCTACTAAAGAAAATATAGAGGAAAAAAAGAAAGAAAAATTTGTTCAAGCACAGATTATCACTGCGGAAGAAGCAGATGCTATGGCAGAAGAAGCACCTGTTACAACTGATGCACAGATTATCACTGCGGAAGAAGCAGATGCTATAGCAGAAGAAGCAGATGCTATGTCTGTTAAATTGCCTAATGGAAACGAATACGTAATTGATTCAAAAGGAAACATTACCAATAAGAAAAGTGGCAAGGCTATAAAAAGAACTAGCGTTACTGGTAAATCTGTTTTAAAGGCTTCTAAGGAATCTAAAGTTGAAAAACCTGCAGCACCTAAGAAAACCACTAAAAAGCCCGCAAAAACAAAACAAACACCTAAACAGACTCAACAAGAACAAACTACAGTTCCAGAAGATTCAGAAGCTGTAACAAGTGCAGAAATGTCTGTTTTAAATTTAGTGTTAGAAAACGCTAAAGAAGGTCAAGTAGAAGAGTTAAACGGTAAAAAATATACTGTTAAAAACGGTCAAATTGTAAACTCTAAAACAGGTAAAAAGGTTGTAGTAGGCACACCAGCAACTAAAAAACCTGCTGCTAAAAAAACAACTCCTAAAAAACCTGCTACTAAAAAACCTGCTGCTAAAAAAGCAGAAACTAAAAAAGCAGAAACTAAAGCAGAAGAAAAACCAAAAGAAGTTTCTTATAGAAATAATGTTTATTTAGTAAATCCAGACGGAACTATTACTAATAAAAAAACAGGAAAATCTATAAACCCTAAAAGTGTTACTGGTAAAGCTGTTTTAAAGAAACTTTCAGAGACTGAAAAAACAACCAAAAAACCTACTACTAAAAAGACTAAAACTAAAAAGTCTGAAACTAAAGAGGCTAAAGTTGAAGAGAAAAAAGAAGCCACTAAAAAAACAGACACTAAAAAAATAGAGCAAGCAAAAAGAAAAAATGAAAAAATAAACGAGTCTGCTCCTCGTTCAAAGTACAAAAGGCTTAAAGTAGAGTTACTTAGAACTACTAACGGGTACACTACTGTTGTAGAAAAAACAGACAAAAGAACAAAAAAAGTAACAAGATACGAGTTCGATATTTTTGTAAACGCAAAAACTGGAGCTGTAACTCATAGTGTTACTGAATTTGTTGATGGCAAAAAGAAAGACACAAAAGAGCTAAAGGATGCTAAAGGTTTTATAGATGCTGTTAATAAAAGGGTTGCTTCTGGTGCTGTTGTTAGTAAATCTTTTCAGTCTCAAGTTGATGCTCAAGTAACCAGAGATAATGAAAAATCTAAACTAGAAAGAGTTGTTCCTTTTAAAGAAAAAAAGGAAAAAACTTACACAAAAAGAATTACAAAATACACATATAAAAATTCTAAAGGTGAAGAAGTTGTAGTAACCATAACATCTTACACAGGACAAAAAGAAAGAGGTATGCCTGCTGCTAAGATTACTTTTTCGGATAAAAGAAAAGATACAGAAATTAGTAGTAAGCAGCAACTAGATGTTTTTGTTGGCAAATTAAAACGCAGAAACAACATAAAAGTAGAGTTGGTATCTGAAAGCAAGAAGACTGCTGGCACAACAGAAACTCTTAGTGAAGATTTAAAAAGCACAGAGCCAATACTTCCAGAGGTAGCTAAAAAAAGCAAAAGAAAACCTAGAGCTAAAAAACTACCCAGCAATGTTAAGCCGTTTAAAAGGACAATAGTAAAAGCTAGAACAGACTTTGAACCCGCTGTTTTTAAAATTTTACTTCCAGACGGTTCAGAAGTGTTTTTCCAGAAACAAATTGATGGAAAGATTGAACAGGTTAAACTTATAGAAGGAACAAGAGACGAGTATGGTTCTGTTAAAGATTCAAAATCTTACGACACTATTCGTGAGGCTATATCTGATTTTAGAAAGAAATCAGAAGCAGAAACTAAAACTGAAACAAAACCTGCACCTAAAAAACCAGCAGCAAAGAAGCCAGCAGCAAAGAAGCCAGCTCCTAAAAAACCTGCGGAAACTAAGAAAACATTTAAAGAAATAGCCAAAGAAAAGAAAGAGAAAGAAAAGGCTGAAGTAAACGATGAGGTTAACCAAATCGAAAACGAAATAGAATATTTAGATTCTGAAAATGTAAACTTAAATGAAGAGATTCAAATAGAAAAAGGAAATATTTCTGAAGCTAAAAAATCTGCTCGTGAAAAAATAGCCAAAGTCAAGAAGTCTAAAAAGTCAGCAGCTAAGAAAGCTGAAGCTATTGAAGAAATCAAAGCTGAATTACAGGATGAGGTAGATGAATTAAATGGTAACATTGAAAACTACAGAGAAGACCTTAAGGCTAATAACTCTGAGATAAAAAAACTACAGAGACAAAAAGCTAAAGCTAAAGAAAAAGGTAAAAAAAAAGTAGAAGCTGAAAAAGCAAAAGAAAGAAAAGAAGTAATTGATGCTGTAAACGCTTACAACAAGGCTAATCCTCCTTCAAAATTAAAAACATATCCTAAAGTAACTACAACTAAAAAAGTTGAAGCTGGAAGATATAAGATTTTTGTTGATGGTGTTTTAATGGCTGAAGCCTTTAAGGAAGGTAAAGAATGGTTTGTTGATGGAAACACAATAACTGAAGATTGGACAAAGCTTTACGATATTCTTGGCACACAAAGATGGCTTATAGATACTAAAGGAAGCCACTTAAATATAGCTTCTCTTAAGTCTGGATTTGATGCTGCTTATGCTATTTCTAAAGAGCGTTCTAGATTATTGACGGACGAAGAGGTTGATGCAACAATTGAAAACGAACAGGTTAAAGAGTCTGTTAGTCGTGCAAGAAGGATACTTCAATTATTTGCCCCTAATGTAAGGATAGTAATACATCAAAGCAGAAAGGCTTTTGATGAAGCTATGGCTAGGGAGTCTGTTAATGGTGTTGCTTCTGGTGTTGAGGCTGGTAGATATATACAGAATAAAAACACAGGGGAAAAAGAAATACATATAAATCTAGAAAACGCAACAGCTACTACAGCTATTCACGAAGCGTTTCATGCGTTCTTTGACACTGCCTATGGTCAAGACCCCAATATAGCAAGAGCTTTGGCTGGAAGGCTTTATTCGGCATTAAGAAGAGGCGGAGTAGAAGACAGGAGGATTGCTTTTAAACTACAGAACTTTATAAAGCAATATAAAGATGTGGATGTTCAGTCTGAAGAGATGCTTGCAGAGCTTGCAGCTATTATGTCTGAGTCTAACGCTGTGCTTTCTAAGCCTGTTATCATTAAGCTGGCTAACTTGATAAAAGACTTTTTGATTGCTACCGCTAAAAAATTAAAAATAGACAACAGACTTGTCAGACTTTTAGAGTTTGAACAAAAGCAAAGAATGGAAGAAGCAGAAGCTATAGACTTTATGAAGTCTTTTGTAAACGCTGTTGAAGACTCTTCTGTTAATCCTCTTCAAAATCCTATAGCAAGTATGCCTCAGTTTAAGTCTCAAGACTATGACTTGAAAGATATGCTTGTTGAAATGTCTAACCTTACCGAAAACACTGAAAACAAAATAGGCGGCATGGTTGTAGACTTTTTTGAAAAAGCAGATATTATTAAGAAGGCTATTAAGAATGGTCAGATAACAACGGGTCATAAACTTGAAGAGTTAAACAACAAGATGTTCTTAATGCATCAGCCAGACAACGCTGCTGTAAACACGATTAAGGACGACAAAGGCAACACCATAGGTAATGCTTTTGGTGGGGTTTTATTCCCTTTAAAATTTGAAGGTGCTTTTTGGGCTTCAACTAGAGCTAAAGCTAAAGAAATGGCTGACCAGCTAAACACAATGTTGAAACTTGATGGTAAAATCAGAATGGTCTTAACCGCAGCACCACTTGACAAACTTCTTTCTTCTACTGTAGTAGCAAGAAATGTCTCTTCTGTTTTAAATAATTATGCTGACAGACTTGGTCTTACAGAAAGAAACAGACTAAAAATACAAAGAACGAAATACGAGTCTTTATTTAAAGTAAAAGTAGATTATTTTAATAGGTACTCTGAATTGAATCTTAAATCAAAAACACAAGAACTTACAGATTCTGAAAAACAGACATTAAGAGAACGTAGAGCTTTATATAACTCTATGGAAAAGGTTGGTCTTATAGAAGTAAAAGAACTAAAAAACGGAAAACTAAAATTAATTAAAAAGAAGTTTAATACATCCCAAGAATACGAATCAAGGTTTGATACTCTTTTAGACCCAGATAACTCTACTTTTGACACAAGAAAATTAATTTCAAAAACAGCAACAACTGCTTTTGTTAAAGAGCTTTCTTATGTTCAGAATAGAAAATTGTCTGAAATTTTAGGATTAGGATACACCAAAACTGGTGCGCCAGTAGCTTTAAGAAACACAGACTTACAAGATGCTATTCAAAAAATGCACACAGAGCCTTTAATTATGAAGATTGAGGCTGGAATGGCTTACGCTATATTAGAGACAGACAGTGCGGTTGAAGCGGTTGAGGTAAAAGGTGAAGGGATGCATCCTTCTTATCCTTTCCAGATTAAATTAAAAGACAGCTCTAAGTCTGTTAAACTTAAGTTATTAGAAAAACCTCAGAATCCAGTACAAGGTAAAATATACGACCTTTCTAAAGATGTTGATTTCAATGTAAACGATTACTTTGATAACGAAAACTCTTATAAAAATATAAAAGATAAAATATTCCCAACTGCTGGGGTTAGTCAGCCTGTAATTTTAAACGGTAACAAATCTAAAATTAACAGTGTAAATGAAGCATACCAAGAGCTTTTGGATGAAAGTCAGATAAAAGACAGAGCAAAAAGGAAAAAAGAAAACGAAAAGGCTTTAAGTGGTTACAGTAAAGAGCGTTCTCAGATGACCACAAAAGAGCGTTCTCAATTTAAAGAAGAGGCTGTTGAGTCTGACTCTGTTGAGCAACCCGCAAGCGAACAAGCTCAAGGGAATACACCTCAAGAGAAAAACAAGATAGCTAAAATTAAGTCTGCTAAAGATTTGTTTGTGTTTTTGAAAGAAACCTTTGTAAGAGCTAGAGAGTTTACAAAGTCTACTGGTCTTGCTTACACCGAAACTCAAAAGAACATTAGGTCTTTCTTAGAGGCTATGAATTCTCAGCTCTCTAGAACAGCATTTAGAGTTAGACTACAGGGTCGTATGCTTAGAAAACTTGCAGACTCTCCAGAAAAACTAAAACTTGTAGAAGATTATCTTGTAGCTGAACCTAGTGAAAAACAAGCTATAAGAGAGCAAATAGAAAAGTTAGAAAAAGGCACTAAAATTCTAGCAGTTGCTGATGGAATGAGAACCTATATAGACAGTATGTCTGAGAAATTCTTAAACAGTCCCTACTTTGACTCTCTTCCAGAGGTGGCTAGTAAAAAGATAGAGTCCTACGTTGTTCAGAAAGGTAAAGACAAAGGTAAAACTAAATACAGGGTTGTTAATACAAAGACTGGAGAGGTTTTAGCTGCAGACTTAACAAAAGCTGCTGCCGAGAAACAACAACAACAGGCTGGTATAAAGGACATCATCAGAAATAATCTTGGAAGCTACCTACATACATCTTATAGATTCTTTAGCGACAGTAGCTTCAAAATTACAGACAAGAGTAAGAAGGCTGCAATACAGGGTCAATACGAGGCTGTAAGGGCAGAAAAGATAAAAGAGCTAATGGATGATGGCATGACTGAAAAAGAAGCTATAGAGTCTTTAAAAGACCCTAAGTTGATAACAGAAATGCAAGAACTAGCTACAAAGCAAATTGAAGATTACATTAGAAAAATAGAAGAAGTAAGAGCAGACCCTAAGTTTAAAGTGTTGGGTCTGAACGCTGCATCTGCTAAAATACCTAAACCAGCTTTCCAAAGAAAGAAAGGTCTGCCAGACTACATAGAAAATATGTTAGGAATAGAAAAAGACCCAGTAAACAGATTTGTGAATAGTGCTTTGGTTATGGCTCAGACTTTTTATAAAGCACAGTTGGTTCATAAAATATCTCAGTCTGTAGGTGAGGATTACGTTAAAGATTCTATAACTGATGCCGAAGCTGCATCTGGAAACTGGAAGCTAGTAAAAGACAAGTATTCTCCGCTGGGAGGCAAGTATGTTCAAGTGGAGATTTTTGAAATGCTTCAGTCTAAGCCTCTTCTATCTTCAGACAATTTGTTTTTTGACGGATACTTCAAGGGTCTTAAGCTTATGCGTAAGTCTAAAGTAATATGGAACATACCTACTTGGAGAAAAAACTGGTTTGGAGGTTGGTTCTTTATGGCTGCTAACGGTGTTATAAACAAAAAATTCGCTCAAGACACTAAAAACAGAGCAGACAGACTAATAAAAGGAATGTCTAACCCAGAGATAGAGGCTCTTTTAGACGAGATGGCTGAAAATGGTTTGATTGGAGCAGATGTAAATGCTGGTCTTATTGATTTAAACGATGCTGCTATGGGTATGATGTTTAGTGATGAAGATTTAGGCACAATTGAATCTAAGTATAGAAAACTCTTCAACAAAATGAAGAATGCAGACTCTAAACTAGCTGAAAAATACGCAGCTGTAGATGATTACTCAAAGCTAATTATATACAGGGTTGAAAAAGAGTCTTTTGCTAAGAAGTTATTTGGAAAACAATATTCTGAATTAACAGAAAAGCAACAAGCTGAAGTTAGAAAAGAAGCCGCTGAGTTTGTAAAACAAAACACACCTACATTCTCTAGGTTACCAAAATGGTACACGAGAGGTAGGGTGGCTGGTAAAGAGATTAGCTTTGCTCAGTTGCCTTTCGGTGATTTCTTAGGTTTTAGACTTGAATCTATAAGAAGTCTGTTTGCAAATATCATGAATGCAGTAGCGGACTTAAAGAAAGCAAGAACAGACACTAGTCTAAACGAAGCTCAAAAAGCTGAATACAAGGCTGCTGGTCAGAGAAGAATGGCTGGTTCTATGTCTATACTAGCAATGAGGATGGCTATACCTGTTTTGTTCGCTAAAATGACGTTAGACGAAGAAGACGAAGAACTACAGGATGATGCGGTCAGACTAAGACCTTCATGGATGGAGGGTCATACCCTTTTGGTTAAAAGCATAAGCGATGAAGGAATAGTTAAGGTGTACGATTATAGTATGGAAGACCCTTATGCTGAAGTCATAGATATGACCAGTGGAGACCTTACTATTTTTGAAGACTTTACTAAGCCTAATATGCTTGTAAAATTAATTACACATTTAACAGAAGGTAAAGACGCTTACGGAAGAGATTTATATGAAAAAGCAGACCCTAAAATTTTGAAGATGAGTAAGTTCTTAGGTTATACCATGAAACAAGTTGTTGTTCCACCTTCATTTTCAGCTTTAGTTAAATACAAGAATCCTACGCATTTAGGCATAAGAGACTATGAAATAAATATAGGTCAACAGTTTTACTTCCAAGCAAAAGAATATGTTTCTACAAAGAAATACTATGAACTGGAAGGCAGGGCTAGGAAAAACAGACTAACAGCTTTAGATGAAGTCAGGGAGATGTATCAGGCTGTTATGAATGTTGCTGTAGCTAAAAACAACCCTAAAATGATGCAGTCTGCAAACAGGGTTTTAAACAGGTTTGGAAAGAGAGAGAAGATGTATATTATGTACGGAATAGAAGTTTAACAATAACCTAAAAAAACAATTATGAGGTTTATTCAGATTTTTAAAAACAACAATGACTGGAATGAAAAAACGATTATAGGATTTATGTCGTTTGCAGTTATGGTTTTGGTAATGTTAGCAGATGTAATTACTGGAGCGTGTGGTACAGACTTGCCTATTAATGAGTTTACTTACAATTCTTTTGTAGTGGTTACTCTAGGAAGTTTTGGGATTGCTGGGTTAGAGAAGTTTGCTAAGAAAAGTGAGTAATGGAATTAGAAGTATTAAGATTTAGCAGTGAAAAAGACTCTACCAATGGATTACTATTCGATGTCACAGACGGGCGTAGATTCTTATGTTACACCCTTGAAGACGAACACAGAGAT
>Ga0208767_1000957_pt1 | contig 23429 bp, 41 predicted proteins | sample VirMetDEL_Mar_21_FD_184514 | JGI IMG/M metagenome (GOLD analysis project Ga0208767, IMG submission 184514) | Aqueous microbial communities from the Delaware River and Bay under freshwater to marine salinity gradient to study organic matter... | ecosystem: Environmental > Aquatic > Marine >... | reverse complement strand
TATGATAATGCTTTAAAAAGAATTAAAGAACATCAATCTCAACTAAGGCTGATATGAAACTTAAAGAGGACAAGACTTTTTACTTTGATGACAAGGCAGCCGATAGAGTAGTCTACTTTATAGAGAACCACATAAAGCATATCAAAGGAGAGTTAGGTGGTCAGCCATTTAAGTTAGAGCCATTTCAGAAAACAATAGTAAGAGATTTATTTGGCTGGAAATATAGAGATAGTGGTCTAAGAAGATTTAGAACTGCTTACATTTGTCTACCAAGAAAGAACGGAAAGTCTACTCTGATAAGTGCAATAGCTTTGTATATGTTATTGGCCGACAACGAGCCTTCGGCTGAGTGTTATATAGCTGCTGGAGATAGACAACAAGCTGGTATTATATTTGACGTAGCTAGTGGAATGGTAAGAGCTGACAATCAACTAAACAAGAATCTGAAAGTATTTAAAAACTCTATTATCCACGAGAAAAGCAACTCAGCTTTCAAGGCTATTAGTTCTGAGGCAAGTTCTAAGTTTGGATACAACGCTAGTTTTATTTGTATGGATGAGTTTTTCGTACAGAAAGACTCAAGTCTATGGGATGCCTTGACTACATCGGTAGGTAGTAGGAGACAGCCAATGACAATAGCTATTACTACTCCAGGATATAATAGAGAATCTATATGTTACAAGACTGAGGAGTATGGTCGTAAAGTATCAGAGGGAATTATAGAGGATGATTCTTTTTATTATGTAAAATACTTTTGCGATTTAGAAACAGACTGGACAAGTGAGGATGCATTGAGAATAGCAAATCCAGGAATAGAAACTGGAATTGTAAAATTAGACTATCTTAAAAGAGAACAAGAGAAAGCTATCAAGCTACCTAGTTATGAGAATACGTTCAGAATGTTACATCTAGGACAATGGATGTCATCAGCTAGTAAATGGCTTTCAGACCAGCAATGGATGGAGTGCAACAAAGCTCCAATACACTTAGAGGATTATAAAGGTATGACGGCTTATGCTGGACTTGACTTAGCGAGTGTTAGAGACATATCAGCTTTTGTTTTAATCATTCCAGAAGATGATAGGTTTACGGTTATCCCTTACTTCTTTGCTCCTAAAGAAAATGCTTTCATTCGTTCAAGACGTGACCAAGTTGATTATATCGGTTGGGAAAAAGAGGGATTGATGGAACTTACAGAAGGCGATGTAACAGACTACAATTATATAAAACGTAGAATAAAAGAAGTTGCTGAGATTGTAAACATAAAGTCTATTGCCTACGATAGATGGAACTCTAGCCAATTAGTTATAGACTTGACAGAAGATGGATTGCCAATGGAGAGCTATGGGCAAGGCTTTGCTAGTATGTCAGCACCAACCAAAGAACTCGAGAAAATCGTACTAGGCAAACAGATTAACCACGCTGGTAACAAAGTGTTGAGGTGGATGTGTTCTAACTTAGCTATGAAAACAGACCCAGCTGGAAATATTAAAATGGATAAGAGTAAATCAACTGAGAAGATTGATGGAATGGTGGCTTTAGTTATGGCTCTAGGCTGTTATATGAATGACGATTCTAGCGACTCATCTACCTATGATGATAGGGGAATAGTATGGATTTGACTTTTGCGATTTCTCTTATCTTTGTAATGTAATTACAGATTTATGGGACTATTTGACTTCCTACGTTCAGAAAAGCGTGGAGATAATTTTTTAAAGGCTGTATTTGGTGGCTATGGTGCAGCCAACAGAACAGCAGTTACTAGAGATACATCTTTAACATTTAGTGCAGTATTTGCTTGTGTTAGAGTTATTAGTGAATCAATAGCAAGTCTACCTATAAAAGTTTACAGAGTCGAGGAGGATGACGATAAGATTACTGACGTCAGCCATCCAATCTACCGACTACTAGCTCGTAATCCTAACGAGTATATGACACCATACACATTCCTAGATACTTTAATGACTAACTTATTGCTAGAGGGGAATGCGTATTTTTATATTGAGAGAGATGGTAACGCTAGACCAATCTCACTTATTCCTATCAATCCAGAAGATGTCAAAGTAATTAAGCACGATGGGCAAATATATTACGACATTAAAAACTATGAGATAGGAGTAATGAAAGAGGATATGTTACACTTCTTTAACTTATCGTTTAATGGTTGTGAGGGAGTTAGCGTATTGAAAGCACAGAACACTACAATAGCAACTTCTATAGCTGCTAACGATACAGCTAATAGTTATCTTGGAAACTCTGCTCAAGTTGGTGGAGTTATTAAACATCCTGGCAAACTAAGTAAAGAAGCTGTAGCAAGACTTAAAAATAGTTGGAATCAAAACTATAGTGGCTCGTTTGTAGCTGGTAAGACTGCTATCCTTGAGGAAGGTATGACATTCGAACAAACTAACATTGATGCTAACAAATATCAGCTTTTAGAGACTAGACGTTTCCAGATTGAAGAAGTAGCTAGAATATTTAAAGTGCCATTATCTTTGATTGGTCACTTAGAGAAAGCTGCTAACTATTCATCTATTGAGGCTTTGAGTATTGACTTCGTAAGATTTACTCTTATGCCTTATATGGTAATGGTAGAACAAGAGCTAAACAGAAAGCTATTTAGGGAAACAGAGTTTGGCTCGTTTACTATTAAGCTAGATGCTAATGCTTTACTAAGAGGAGATAGTGCTTCTCGTGCAAGTTATTACAGAGAGATGGCTAGTATAGGTGCTTTGTCTATTAATGAGATTAGACGAATGGAGGACTTGAACAGAGTAGGTCCAGAGGGTGACCAGTTATTTATGCCATTAAACTTTGCTCCAGTTGGAGACGTAGAAGAGGAGGACAAAGAATAGATGCCGATACCCACTAAAAATATCGACGAGACTAACGAGGAGTTCATCGAGAGATGTATGGCTGATGATACTATGGTAGAGGAGTATGAAGATGACCAAAGGTTAGCAATCTGTTCTTTACAATTAGAAGAGGACAGAGCGTTAGAGGATATAAACACTAAGCCAACTCAAGAGATGGCTGACGAAGCTGCACAAGGCTTAGAATGGCGTGAGGAGTTTGGACGTGGTGGAACAGAGGTAGGCGTTGCAAGAGCAAGAGATATTAAGAACAGAGTAAACCTTAGTATTGAAACAATAAAAAGAATGTACTCTTATTTTAGTAGACACGAAGTAGACAAAGAGGGACAAGGTTTTTATAGTGGAGATGAAGGTTATCCATCTGCTGGTCGAATAGCTTGGGCGTTATGGGGAGGAGATGTTGGCTTTGCTTGGACTAAAAGAAAGATAGAAGAAATAGGTAAAGAAGAAAAATTTATAGATATGAAAAATAAAGAAATAAGAACAATTGACGTTCAAGACTTAGAGCTTAGAATGGACGGGGACAATCCAGTAGTAGTAGGCTACGGTGCTGTATTTAATTCTATGTCTAATGACTTAGGAGGATTTAGAGAGTTCATAGGCTCAGAAGCTTTTGAAGGTCGTTTAGAAGATGACGTGAGATTTTTAATTAATCACGATGGTATGCCATTAGCTAGAACGACTAATGGAACACTAAGACTATCTGTTGATGAGAGAGGATTAAAGTACGAAGCTAAATTAAATCCTAATGTATCAACTTCAAGAGATTTAATGGAGCTACTAAAAGACGGAACTATCAATCAATCTAGCTTTGCTTTTATTGTAGAGGATGACTCTTGGGAAATGAAAGACGGTATGAATGTTAGAACTATAAACAAAGTATCTAGACTTTATGACGTTTCTGCTGTAACTTATCCAGCTTACAATGAGGCTAGTAGCTCTGTCGCTTTACGTTCTATGGAACAATGGCAAGAAAAAGAACAAGCTAAAAAACTAGAAGAAAGTTTAGAGGCTGAAAAATTAGAGGGCATAAAAGAAGAAGAAGATTTAAAGCAACGCTCCCTCAATGAAATGCGTTTAAAAATCTTGAAAAATAAATATTAATATTAATTTTCTATAAAATGAAAACATCAAAACTTTATAAAGAGGAAAGAGCTGAAGTTATCGAAAAGATGGAAGGACTTGTAGCATCTGCTGAAGGTCGTGACTTATCTTCTGATGAGCAAAGCAACTTTGACTCTTTAAATGAAAAAGTTGAGGAGTTAAATAAGATGGCAGTAAGAGCTGAATCTTTCGAGAAACTTCAAGCAACTAAAGCTGTTAAAGAAGTAACAGAAAACACTCCTAGCGAAGTGAGAGACTATTCTTTCCAAGATGCTATGAATCAAGCTGCAACTGGTCGTTTAGAAGGTCTTGTAAAAGAGATGGACCAAGAAGCAAGAAACGAGGCTCGTTATACTGGTCAATCGTTTAAAGGTATCGCTATACCATCTTCAATCCTAACTCGTGCTGCTGTAGCTACTGCTGCTGGTAATGCAACTGAGGTTATGGCTTGGACTGACCAATTAGAGGCTAACTTAGTTTTAGCTTCTGCTGGTGCTAATTTTTATGCTGGTGTAGACAATATGAAGTTCCCAGTATTTAGCGCTATCAACTCTGGCTTCGTTGCTGAGACTGGTGGCTCTGCTCCAGCTGCTAATGGTACTGCTACAAGCGTAACGTTATCTCCTAAGAAACTTATTTCTATTGTAAATGTTTCTGCTGAGGCTATCGCTCAAAATGCTTCTATCGAGGCTGCATTGAGAAGAAATATGGCTCAGTCTGTTGCTGCTACATTAGAAGCTGCTTTATTAGGAACTGGTGATGTATCTAACGCTCCTACTTCTATCTTTGCTGACGCTGCTGCTGGTTCTACTGCTGCTTTCTCTGCTGCTAGTGCAATCGCTCTTGAGTCTGCTATCTTAGATGCTGGTGTACAATTAGAAGGTGCTAGAATGGCTTACTTAGTAGATACTAATGCTTATACTGCTGCTAAGTCTGCTGCTCAAGTTTCTAATGTTTCTCCATTATATGATAACTCTGACAAAACTATCAACGGATATTTCTCTTTTGTTTCTAGTAATGTTGGTAACGGTGGTGGTGCTACTAAAGACCACGCTTTATTTGGAGACTTCTCTAAAGTTCACATTGCTCAGTTCGGTGGTTTAGACGTTATTTATGACATCTATACTAACGCTGGAACTGGTGAGCCAAGATATATCTTGACTTCATTAGTTGATGGTGATGCTGTACAAAACGATACTGCTTTCGCTTCTTTGATTGAAGCATAATTTGTTTATTTTAACGGAGGGAGTGGAAACACTCTCTCCATTAATTTTTTTTAAATGGAATACTATAACTACAACTTCAACACATTAAGAGGCTCTGACTATGTGCCTTATGGTAAGTTAGTTCTAAAGACTGCTCCAACGTCTACGGTAATATCATTATCAGAGGCTAAAGCATTTTTAAGAATAGACTCAGACTATGACGATGACAATACTTATATTACGTCTTTGATTAATGTTGCTACGCAAGTTGTAGAAGAGTTCACTAGACGTAGATTAATGACTCAGACGTACAATCTTTTTTACGATGAGTTTCCTCCTTACATTGATTTACAAGTAGGAGATGTTGCTAGTGTTACTCACATTAAGTATTACGATGCCGACAACACATTACAAACCTTAGCAGCATCTAATTACGATGTAGATACTAAGGTAAGACCAGGAAGGATATATGAATCGGAGGACGGAGACTTTCCAAACACTTACGAAAGACCAAACGCTGTAGAAGTTGAGTTTATAGTAGGTGGGACAGCGAGTGAAGTTCCAGCTCCAATAATTCAAGGAATTTACATCATTGTTGGTCGTTACTACGAAAATCGTCAGGACGTCGTAATGGGTACTCAAGTAAATGAATTACCTTTAATGGTAGACCACTTATTAACTCCTTACCGATTGCTTGAACTATGATAATAGGCAAACTAGATAGAAAGTTAAAACTATATACACAGACTTACTCTACTAACGCTTATGGCGAGAGAGTAGTATCTGACAATAGTTACGTTACCATCTACGCAGACTTTGACTTCAAAGGTGGCAACACTAACTTCGATGCTGATGCCTTAATCAATGATGAGCGTATAGAGTGCCTAATAAGATATAGAACTAACATTGGAGTAAGTCCACAATATTTTATCTCTAATGGCTCTACTAATTATTCTATCAAGAGTATAAAGGAAGTAGGTCGTAAAGATGCTATGGTGCTTCTATTAGAGAAGAATGACGTAGTAGACTTATCACAAACAGCTCCTAATCAATTTGTCTTTACTATTGACACAGAGAACACATCTAGTGGCTCTAGCTTAAATACTCAATTTATGATGCCATTGGTTAGTGGTGGTAGTTATAACGCTACAGTAAATTGGGGAGATGGCTCTAGCGATACAATAACAAGTTACAATCAACAAGAGGTTACACACACTTATAGTAGTGCTGGTCAATACGAAATAAGCATAGAGGGAACATTACAAGGATGGCAATTCAATAACGCTGGAGATAAGCTCAAAATGCTTGACGTAAAACAATGGGGAGTCTTAGACTTATCTACTTCTGCTGCTTTCTATGGTTGTACTAATTTAGATGCTAGTGCTACAGATGCTCCAACTATCTCTACTACTTCTTTTAATCAAATGTTTAGAGAATGTACTAACTTTGATGGAGCTATTGGCAACTGGGATATAAGTACAGTAAACAATATGAGTCAATGTTTTTATAATTCTACTACATTTAATAAATCCTTAAATAGTTGGAATGTTAGTAATGTTACAAGTATGATAAGTGTTTTCTATGGTTGCACATCTTTTGACCAAGATTTAAACTCGTGGGACACTTCTAATGTTGAGCGTATGGACTATATGTTTTTTAACTGTTCACAATTCAACGGAGATATATATAGTTGGGACACTACTAACGTAGATAATATGAGTTATATGTTTTATGACTGCGACCTATTCGACCAATCTCTAGCAGCGTGGACTATTGCAAATGTCTCTAACTTTACTAACTTTATGCAGAACGCTAGTGGTCTAAGTACTTCTAACTACGATGCAACGCTAATAGCTTGGGAAGCTGGAGTACACGATAACGATATAAGTATAAACTTCGGTGGCTCACAATTTACAGAGTCTGCTTATGCTTCAAGATTTAGATTAATAGAGGATGATGGTTGGACTATTGTTGATGGTGGTATCTTTAACCCAACACCAGCCGATTACATAAGCGTATTAAACACAAGAGTAGTAGCTGCTGGAGGAGTAGTAGAAAACACTACAGACAGCCAAGCATTCTTACAAACATTAAATGATATAAGCTAATGGCAGACGGACTATTAAATAAAGCAAGTATAATCTTAACTCCTACTGGTTACAAGGCTGGTACGCTTTACAACGTAGCACCAATAGACGAGCCTTATGAAGACTTTGACTTTGCTAGAACTTCAACTGCTACAAGAATTAACTCTAGTGGATTAGTTTCTAATGTAGCTACTGGAGTGCCAAGAATAAGTTATGATAGTAATGGAGATAATGGTCATATATTGTTAGAGCCTACTACAACAAATTTATATTTAAATACTGATACACTATCTACACAAAATATAAGTACATCAGCTAGTGATTATTCTGTTTCATTTTATGGAACTGGAACAATTACATTTAGTGGTTCTTATAGTGGCAGTCTTGTAGGAACTGGATTAAATGACAGAGTATCTTTAACATTTACTGCTACAAGTGGAACACTTACAAGTACAGTTAGTGGTAGTGTTACAAATGCACAAATAGAGAATTTAGGTTACTCCACTTCATATATGCCTAGCCTATCAACACAAGGAGTAAGAGCTACAGAGACTGCAACTGGTGCTGGTAGTGCTGACTTAATAAACTCAACAGAGGGTGTGTTATATGCAGAGATAGCTGCTTTAGCTAATGATGGAACTTTTAGAGAAATAAGTTTGAACGATGGTTCTACTAATAATGTAGTAGAAATAAGATATAAAAGCACAGCAAATCAATTTCAATTTATTGTAAGAAATGGTGGAGCTGCTGTTGTTTCTCCATCAATTATGCTTACAAATGCTTTAGAATTTATTAAAGTAGCTTTCAGCTATAAAACTGATGACTACAAAATGTACGTAAATGGGGTTGAAGTAGCGACTGATACAAATGGCACTATGCCTAGTGGACTTAATAATTTATCTTTTGATTGGGGTGGCAGTAACCCTTTCTACGGAAAATGCAAAGCACTAGCAGTATTTAATGAGGCTTTAAGTGATAGCGAACTAACACAACTAACAACGTAATGAGTTTAAGATTAACAGAAATATGTTACCCAGAGGTAAAGAGTTACTACATCGTATGGAACGATAGCGAGGCGATAGTATCGTATGGAGTACTAGAGACTTATCAATGCTTAGAGACTAAGTGGGACAATGTAGACTTATATACTAAGGAAATAGATTGGATAAACATATTAATAGATAACGGTATTAACCCATTTCCAGAGCAATGATAGTATCAGCGCAAATAGATGAGAGAGAGCTAAATTCTTTGATTAAGGACTTAGAGAAACTTAATATGTCTGATAGTAAAAACAAGACACTATTGAGACAAGGTATGCGTAAAGCTGCTAAGCCTATTCTACAAGAACTAAAATCTATTGTGCCAGTTGAAACTAAACAACTTAAAAAGTCTTTAGCTATAATCAACGGAAAGAACGTAAAAGGCAAACCACCTACAGTATATGTAGGACCAAGAGTTACTAAGTCATTTGCTACTAAAGAAAAGTCTGGATTTTACTTTTACTTTTTAGAGTATGGATTTAGAGGAATACCTGGACTAAGAATGTTAGATAAAGCTGCTGCTAGTAAAGGTAATACAGCTATAAACGGTGTAATAGGAGAAATAAAAAAACTCATTGACAAAAGAATGAAGTAATGGAGATAGGAAAAGTAATATATAATATTTTAAGCAACGATTCAAATGTTGCTCCTTTAGTTACTACTGACGGTAATTTAAGAATATTTCCTAGTCGTTACAATTTCCCTACAGACGTTAAGTTACCATACATTACTTATCAGATGTTTGCAGATGAGCCTAACAACACTAAGAACGGAGTAAGTACTTATGACTATGTTAGAGTACAGATAAGCATATATCACAATAGCTACGCTGATATGATAACTCTAGCTGGTCACATTAGAACAGCTCTAGACTACGTTAGTGGTACATATAGTGGTGTAGTAGTAGATAAGATATTTTACCAAGACCAGAACGAGCTTTACGATGATTCTGCTGGTTCTATTGGTTTATATGGTATAGCACAAGATTACAGATTCAACATAAATAGATAGATATGTATAAAGTAAAGATAAAAAAAGACATTGAATGTAGAGGAGTAGAATACAAAGAAGGCGAATCTTACGAGGTTGGTCGTGTTGTAAGAAACTTTTTAAAGTTCAATGATGCAATAGATACAACAAAGAAAAAGTCTAAGAAGAAGGAAACTTCTGAGGATTTAGATATTAGCTAATTATAAATTTAAAATTAAAAGAAAATGGCAATTTTTAACGGAACGGATTTAATCCTAAAGGTTTCTCCTAGTGATGGAGGAACAGAAGCTAAATTGATGCATTCTCAGAATGTTTCAATTTCAATGAATGTAGATACAATAGATATTTCAACTAAAGACTCTAGTGGTTTTAGAGACTTACTAGGTGGTCAAAAGTCTTTCAGTCTTTCGGCTGATGGTCTTATGGACTTCGCTGGTGTTGCTGGAGATACTGAGGTAGATGAATTATTTGACCAAATGTTCAATAGAACTGCTGTAACATTTACTTTTGGTTTAGCAAGTACTACAACTGGAGACTATACTTATAGTGGCTCTGGCTTTATTACATCTCTAGAGGTTAGTGGTGGTACAGAAGATGCACCAACTTACTCTGTATCAATAGAGGGAAGTGGAGCATTAACTCAGAATGATATTTAATAATTTCTTTGTTGGTTGGGGATTGTGCTTCGGCACGTCTCCCAACTAGCAATAATTTAAACTAACAAAGATATGTACGAAGTAGTTATAATAAACGGAAAAGATTACCCAGTAAGATTTGGAATGAACTCGTTGAGGTTATTCTGTAAAGATACTGGAAGAAGTTTAGCTGACTTAGATAAGCTAGGAGATGGTATGAGCTTAGACGATGCTTGTTATCTAATCCTAAACGGAATAAAAGATGGCTCAAGAGTGAGTGGTCAAGAATGTTCTTTAAATGTTGATGATGTCGCAGACTTGCTAGACGAAGATTTTGAGGCTTTAAATAAAGTGCTAGAAGTATTCTCAGAGCAATTCTCTGCTAAATTTGAAACGGAGGGAAACGACAAAGCCACGAAGAAAGTGGCAAAGAAGAAGTAACTTGGGATAAGTTAGAGGCTATAGGTTATGGCTTCGGATTATTACCTAAAGACTTTTGGAGTTTGACTTTCCACGAGTTTCTCTGTATGCAGAAAGGCGTAAACGATAGAGTAGAGAAAGAACAGCAATGGGAATGGGAACGAGTAAGATGGTTGGCTTGTGTTAATTTACAGCCACACACTAAGAAAGGACAAAACCTAACTCCTCAGAAGCTGATGAAGTTTGAATGGGAAAAGAAACAAGTTAAGACCGACATCAATAAACAAAAGAAAAGGGCAGAATATATAAAAAAGAAATACGAATTGTTAAACAAAGACAATGGCTGAGAAAACATTAAGCGTCAAATTATCATTAAACGATAAGCAGTTTCAAAGTGCTTTAAGAAAGTCTACTAATAGAATGAAGAAATTTGGAAAGTCTATGCAAAGGACTGGACAAACTTTGAGTAGAAATTTAACTTTACCTATTGTAGCTTTTGGTGGTTTAGCAGTTAAAGCATTTGATGAACAAATAAAAGCTGAAACTAAACTTAGAACAGCTTTAAAAGGTAATACAGAGGCTTTTGAAAATTTAACTGAACAAGCTAGAGAATTACAAAAAGTTACTTTGTTTGGCGATGAAGCTACTATAGAAGCACAATCTTTTTTGGCTCAGTTAGGATTAACAGAACAACAGATATTAATGATTACTCCAGCTTTGCAAGATTTTGCAACTGGTATGGGAGTAGATTTGAAAACAGCAGCTTCATTAGTAGGTAAAACAATAGGAACTAGTACTGATGCTCTAAAAAGATATTTTGATACTGGATTAAATCCAGCAATGACAGCACAAGAAAAAGCTATAAAACTGACAGAGACATTAACTGAAAAATTTGGGGGTCAAGCTAAAGCAATAGCTACAGAAGGACTTGGACCATTACAGCAATTAAGCAATCAATTAGGAGATGTTAATGAACAACTAGGGGAAATTATTCTTGAAGGTATTGAGCCATTAAAAAACATATTACAAGTGTTTGCTGATACTTTACAAGGTACATCTAAAGAAACTAAAGAAAGTGTAGTAGCTTTTGCTGGATTAGCTGCTATCATTGGTCCTATATTGTTTATTGTTGGTAAAATGATTACAACATTTGCTAGACTTAGAAAGTTCTTTTTAGGTAGTTTAATTCCAGCTCTTAAAACATTAGGAAGGGCATTAGTTGCTTTGACTCCACAAGGTAAAATTATAGCTGGAGTTATTTTAGCTGCTCAAGGTATTTATACCTATTGGGATGATTTAGTAACTGTCTTTGATAATGTTAAATCATCAGTTGAGAAATTATTAGAAAAATTAGGACTACTTAAAAAGGAAGAAGATATAGCTTTAGATTTTTCAATACAAGACCAGTCTGGTCAAGTATTTACTATTGAAGAACTAAGAAGAAGAACAGGAGCTTTTAAAGGAACAAAGATTGTGCCTAAGAAAAAGCCAGTACAAATGTCTCAAGAGGAGAGAGAAGGTAGAGCTAGAATGGCTAAACGTAAAGCTGAGGCTTTAGCATTACCAATAATAGAGCCAATAAAAGTTACTTCAGTTGCACTGAAAGAATTAAAAAATGATTTTGTTAATTTAGAACCTATTGTTCAAAACTTTGAGGAGAGTTTATCTGGTTTTGATATAGTAGGTAATGAACTTTCAAGAAGTTTTGAGTCTTTTGGCAATGTTTTACAAGGAACTTTTGCACAAGCGTTGCAGAGTTCAGATGGTTTCTTTAAATCTTTTGTAGAAGGCTCTAAACGAGCTATGTCAGCATTGATGGCTCAATTAGCTGCAACATTAGCTCTAAATGCTTTGTTAGGTGGAAGTTATTTTGGAAAAATGCTAGGCTTAAGCGATATTGGTGGTGTTGGTGGTATAGGAACAGCTTTAAAAGGTTTATTTATGGCTGATGGAGGTTTAGCTACTGGAGCAACTTTAGCTATGGTTGGAGAAGGTCCAGGAACATCAATGGCTAATCCAGAAGTCATTGCTCCATTAGATAAACTAAAATCTATGATAGGAACGAACGGAGGCTCTACAGAAGTATTTGGTACAATAAGTGGAGCTGATATATTACTAAGCTCAGACAGAGCAAGAAAGAATAGAAATAGAACAAGAGGTTACTAATGGCAATAGATACTAGATTAGTAGGAGAATTTCAAAGCGATAGAGGTACTTATTACAAAGTCTCTATAATTGACACACAAAGCTCTACAGCTACTCAATATGATGTTGAGGTGGCTGGTAATGGTTTTGACTTAACATACCAAACAGACACAGACGATAGATTTACTGGTCTAATTCCATCAGAAGTCAAGTTTACTATGTTTGTCAATGACCCTAATAATAGTGCTAAACAAAGTATCTTAGACTCTATAAGAACTAGCGAATATAAAAGGTGGCAATTAAAAATAGAATCTTCTACTAATGGAACTACATATAGTCTGTTTTGGGCTGGTAATCTATTAAACGAGATAAATCCAGAGGCTGACGAATCTTTGCCTAGACAATTTACACTTACTGCTATTTGTGGTCTAGCTGCTTTAGAAAATATACCATTCAATGAGGATGTAGCTTATGATTTTAATTTAGCTTACTCTTGTTATCGTTATGTATTTAACGCTATAAACACAGACATTAACACAGATAACAACTGGGCAACAGATGACCGATTTATCAGAACTATGGTAGATTGGACTAATACACAAATACCTAGAAACAGCGCAACAGACCCACTAAACAACACTCGTTTTTTAGCTGCTTCTTACGCTCCAGTAGACAACAATGGAACAAGACAAGCAGATACAGCATTTAAACTGTTAAATCAAATATGCAAAGCCTTTGGAGCTAGATTGTTTTTAAGTGAGGGAATATGGTATTTTATACAAGTGAACACCTACGAAGAAATGGATAGTGCTGACCAATATTATAGAGACTATAAGAAAGGAAACAACGGAAGCACACACACTCCAGACTTTTATGGTTCTATAGACCTAAACACCTCAGAAGATGGCACAAACATAACTAGATTAGCTGGTAATAAGTTTGACTATTTAGGTATTTTGAAAGAAGCAACTTTAAACTACGAAATGTTTCAGAGTTATGATTTACTACCTTTAACAGTCACTAACGCAAGTGGCACAAGTAACACGGTAAACAATTCTCTAGTAGCTTGGAACGGTTGGCACAGTACTGGTCTAGGATTTAATACTGACTCTGGTATTTATGGAATAAATGACTTGAGCACCTCTGCTGATTATGCTTCTTACTATATGGGGGAGCTAGAGCTTTTAGATGGTCAGACTATAAAAGTTACAAGAACATTCAACAGAGCAATAGATGCTACATATGCAAACTGGGGTTTTACTGATAATCAATCTATTTTATTTTATCATAGATTAAAATTAGACGATGGTGCTGGAGATGTTCGATATGCTCGTTCTACTTATACTAATGGTGGTCTAGCACAATGGACTACTAATGATGTTTGGGGTAATGCTCCAAATTACGCTGTGCCTTATTCAATTTTTGGAGATTCTGGTTTGTTTAATGCCACACCTATTAATGAGTTTATATTAAACTTTGAGACTGCTCAAGTTCCTATTGGTGGAAATTTATATTTTGAATGCTATGCAAAAGTATATTATGACTATGGTAATAGTACAGACGTTGCTGAAGATGGTACAGAAATAACATCTGCAACAGACCAAGCTAAATTGTATATATACTCAGCTCCAGAAAGTTCTAACATACAGATTTTTCAATCATATATAGATGGGGAAAGTACATCGATTCAAAAGTTTGTAACCTCTCAGAATATCACTAATGGATTAACTTATGAGGTTGGAGACTTGCAGATTGGCTCTGGACCAACTGCTACAAATGTTGGTAGATTACAATGTTATAACAATACCTCTTGGGATGATGGCACTAATATAACTTGGGAAGCCTACGGAGGTGGTAGTGGTAAAGCTATCTCTAAGCTGTTGCTTAGTGAGATAATGGCTGGACAAAATGAAGGAGCTAGAGTCTTTGATGGTGCTTTAAAAATATTGACTAATAATGTAAGCACTAACGGATACAAATTTCATAATGGAATTACTATAGACAGTTCTTTATTTGTGCCTTATCAGACAACATTCATAGCTAATGAAGACACTTGGCAAGGCGAATGGTATGAGATTAACACTAATACCACAACTCTAACAGATTCAGTAGAGGCTGAAACTATAGACACTAACAACACAATAAACACTAATAGCTGGTAATGAGTTTACAAGGATACTTAAATAATCAAGTCTTAGCTACGGTTTCTGTTTCATCTACAACAGCTACTACTACTTTTTTACAGATATATAGTCCGACTATGTTAATGGCTACAAGTGGCGAAACAGTCAAGATTATACACAAAGGAACTGGTAGAGAATACAACGTGACTTTAACATCTGATTTAACTACCACCAGCACTAGGCTAGAGTTTAGCTCTACTACATTTGATACTATTATACCAGAGGGAAGCATTGTAATACAATCTAACCTAGATAAATGGGACACTATATTTAGAGACTATACTATAGTAACTCATAAACTTTTTGAGGTAGGTAATACTCACGCAAATACTAACCTAATCAATCCACAATATCCAACAGACATTTCAATTAATGCTGGTGCAGTTTGGGCTGATGGAGATACAATATCTAACGAGGCTACTGTTTTTAATATTTTTAGAAGTCCACACAATGGATGTAAAATAGAAAGAATTACTTGGGATGTTCAGACTGATTCTACTACTGGGCATAACGGAGTATTTGAGTTATGGCAGAAGAGGATAACAGAGAACGGAAATACTGCATCTCTAATATCATTAGTAGATAGTTTTGCATTTACTTCTCAAAACGATGTAAACTATGTATTTAACAGAGATGTACAACTAACAAAAACACTTACTGATAGTGAATGTCTTATACCAGCTTTTAGAAAGACTGGAAGCACTTCTAGTAGTGATAAATTTTATGCAACATTAACGCTATTAATTAGCACAGACCCACGACAATAATGAAAAATATGATAAAAGAAAATGCTGACGTTCTAGGCTTAAATAGCGTATCTCTATCAATTAGCTTTACAACATTACACGAGATGCTACAGATAACTCTATTAGTAGTCTCCATTATATATACTATAGACCGATTTATGTATTACAGAAATAAGAGAAAGAATGGCAAAGGTAATAAGTAATAACTTTAGAAAGAAACCTAAAGTAAAACGTAAGGGAGTACACTCTAAGAACCTTAGTAAATCACAAAGAAAAAAACCAAGCAGAGGACAAGGATGAAATTTGATATTTGGAAGAAAAGCGTAGAAAACATAGAGAAAGAAATGGCATTGAAATATTTTAAGCTAAGTGAGTTTGAGTCACCCGACTTACCTGGAGTTAATAATATGTGTCCTAAATTCTTGAAAAAATTAGATAAAGCTAGAGCAATAGCTGGTATTCCTTTTTTCATTACAAGTGGTTATAGAAGTCCACAACATAATTTAGATGTTGGAGGAGTACAAGATTCAGCTCACACATTGATACCTTGCAAAGCAGTAGATATAGCTTGTGATAATAGCATAAATAGACAAAAGATTATAAGAGCTTTAGCTGAGGTTGGCTTAACAAGGAGGCTTGGCATTGCAAAATCATTTATACATACTGACGACTCACAAAAGACTGACGCTATATGGCTATACTAGGAAATATACTTGGCAACTTATTAGGCAAAGCTGATACAATAATTGACGAATGTATCACAAGCACAGAAGAAAAAATGCAGTTAAAGAACGAACTGCAAAAGATTATCCAAGAGCAAGAGGCTCTAATAGAACAAGAAGTTACAAAACGATGGGAGTCAGATAACTTACAATCTAGTTGGCTACCAAGAAACATTAGACCATTAGTCTTAGCTTGGCTTGTAGTTTCAACTACTTTGCTTATATTTATAGACGCTGGAGTTATAGACTTTATTGTAGAAGATAAATGGGTAGACTTATTACAGATAGTTTTAATAACTTGTATAGGTGCTTATTTTGGTTCTAGAGGATTAGAGAAAATCAAAAATAAATGAAAGACTTTAAGAGGTATAGACTTAAAGAAGATGAATGGAAATTAGTAGATGAATATAGAAACGACAAAAAAAGACAATCGTTACTAGCTGATGAGTGTAACGAAGTTGGTATAGATGTCGGCTCTGTTTCTCATTATTGGTATAAGAGCCAAAAGTTTTCAATATTTGCAAAACCTAATGAATATACTAAAGATGACTTTTTACAATCTATTGAGGAGCTTATCTCACAATACTCTCCTAAATATCCCTCCATTGATTATCCTACTAGACAAGATGGCCACCTACTTATAATCAATCCAGCAGACGTTCACATTGGAAAGTATGCAGATGCTAGTGAAACTGGAGATGAATACAATATAGACATCGCTAAGAACAGAGTTAGAGATGGAGTAAAAGGTATTCTAAGAAACGCTGAGGGCTATCCTATAGAACGTATTTTGTTTTGTATTGGTAATGATATACTACACACAGACAACATACATAAAACAACTACAAAAGGAACTGCACAAGATGTAGACGGTAAATGGCATAAACACTTTACAGAGGCTCTAGAGCTTTATGTTGAGGTAGTAGAAATGTTAATGCAGATAGCTCCAGTCGATTGTGTTCACTCTATGAGTAACCACGACTATATGAGTGGCTTTCATTTAGCACACGCTCTCAAGGCTTGGTATAGAAATACAGAAGCTGTAAGCGTAGATGCTGAACCAATGCACAGAAAGTATTATAAGTATAAAAATAGTCTAATAGGATTGACTCACGGAGATGGTGCAAAACTGCCCAGTTTACCCTTGTTAATGGCACAAGAAAAACCTAAGATGTGGGCAGATACTAAGTATCGTTACTGGTATTTACATCATTTACACCACAAACAACGATATAAATTTATGACTAGCTTTGACAATGTAGGAGTAACAGTAGAGTTTTTACGCTCTCCAAGTGGCTCTGATGCTTGGCACTATCAAAAGGGTTATACTGGTAGTATTAAAGCTGTTGAAGGATTTATTCATAACGAATTTGGACAAATAGCACACTTAACTCATATTTTTTAATATATTTGCAACGTTTTTGGTTAGAAATAATCGTTTTAAGTGTGATTATTAGTTTGTTTGAGGGGGATATTTTAGCGAATATCCTCTTTTTTTATGCCTATATTTAAAAAACTTTAACATTTTTTTACTCTAGTAAACTAAAAAAAATACACTTTTTTTGTTAAAAAGTTTGCACAGTTTAAAAAAGCGTTGTATATTTACACCATAATTAACAAACTAAAACACAAAACAATGACAACTACAAACAAAAACATTACAATCGAAGAAGCAAGAGAGTTACTTAAATCAGTTGGAATGACTTATCCAGGAACTGAACACAATAAAAAAATGATAGCTCAAGCAGCTAGAGAAATTATAGCTAAATTACACGCAAACAAATAATAACAATGGGGAGAGCAATCTCCCCTTTTTAAAACAACTAACAATGCAAGATTTACACAAACCAACTTACTTAGATGCTAAAATGGAATTAGGTACACAAGTACAATTTTTTAGCTTTACACTAACTCAATTATGCTCTTATTTAATGGTTTTAGCGTTTCTAACGCTTCTTCTATTAAATTTGATACCAACATACTACACAGAGGTATTAAGCCTTTATAGTGGCTCTTTTATCACTATGGTAGTTTTTTACATTAAATACGGAACTAATTAAAATCAATAAATATTATGGAAAAAGTAGTAAAATCAGTAAAACAAGTAGGAGATTTTGAATCTCAATACGGACACTTTTATAAGTGGCTATTAGAGTTTGAAGATGGATTTAAGGGCGAGTACCTATCCAAGACAGAAACTCAAAACAAATTCATTGAAGGTCAGACAGCTTCAATAGAAGTAACTACAAGAGAGTACAACGGTACTACAATCAATAAGATTAAACCAGCTTCTACTTTTCAAGGTGGAGGATTAAAAGCTAATACTAGCAGTAAAATGACTAAAGAAGAATGGAACGCTAAAGACAAAAAGAAAGAGATTGCAATAGCAAAACAAGTATCTCTCAAATGCGCTATAGATTATTGTATAGCTAATGATGGAGGACCAGCAGAGATTATTGAGATTGCTGATACTTTCACAGAATGGATTATAAACGATGTTAAACCAAAATCAACAAACAATGGCACAGACTTACCTTTTTAGTAAACAATCACGTGACGAAGTATATGACCACGATACTAGCTACTGCTTTAGATTAAGACGTGGCAAAGGTTGGTTACACTTAAACAAGAAAGCTACAGAGCTTATAGAACACGATGACCACTTTGAACTTAGACTAGCAGATTGGTATATTAATGTTGGAGATAAATATATCTCTGAAACAATTATAAGACAAGAGCAATGTCAAGAGCTTCAAGAATGGTTTTTAAAACAAAAAGAATATGAAAAAGAAAGAGCGAGTAGACAAGATACTTAAAGAATCTCATCTTATAATAAATTCTGCTACTGGAACTGACATCAGTAAGACGTGCAGAGAGAACGCTAGGAGAGAATCTAGGAAAGTACTTAGGAAGCTAAAAGACATAGCTCCAGAGATTTATGAACGAGTAAAACCAGAATTTGATGGATAAATTAGATAGAATAGTAGAGACAGCTTGTTACATTGGTAACATATCCACAAAAGATTTTAAAAGTAGGTCAAGAGAACGACATATAGTAGATATTAAGCGTATGACATACGCCATAGCTAGAGATGTTCTTAGAATGCCTTATCTGCACATTGCAAAGTATTTTAAAGTAAATCACGCTACTGTAATGCACCACTATAAACTGAATATGCAGTTAGTTGATACAGATACTTATTACTTTAAAAAATATAATACTATATTGCAGATGGTAAAAAGTGACTTAAATGTAGTTGAGGTAGAAGAACTTATGGAAGTCATACAACGATTACAAGCTAATAAAGAATCACAACTAGAATTAAAAGAAAAATTAACCAAATTTTATAACAAAGATGAAAACGAAATTATCACAGAAGGACAAGGTGCTTAGACATCTTAAAGAGATTGGACCAATAACTCCAGTACAAGCATTTTTTGACTATAGCATTATGCGATTAGCTGCTGTAGTATTTATTCTAAAAGATGAGGGATATAACATTTCTACTACTATTCTCAAGTCAGAGAATAAGTTTGGAGAGCCAGTTAGTTACGCTCAATATAAAATAGAAAATGAAGCGAATTAGAGTAGAGAAGTCTAAGAACTTTACCACAATCAACAATGAGTTTATCTTTAATAAGAACTTGTCGTTAAAAGCTAAGGGGTTGCTATGCCATCTCTTGGCTTTGCCTAACGACTGGAAGCTCTACGTTGAGGAGGTTGAGAAATGGAGTACAGATGGCAAGTCTGCTATCTACTCAGCCTTTAAAGAGCTGACATCTAATGGCTATATGAAACGAGAGCAAATAAGAGATAAAGGTAAGATAGTTAGCTGGGATTATATAGTCTTTGAAAAACCACATACCGATTTTCAAGAAATAGAAAATCAAGATGTAGAAATTCTAGATGTTGAAAATCGACCACTACTAAATACTAATAATACTAAATACTTAAATAAACTAAATACTGATAATACTAAAACAGAAAGGGATTATCCTTTTGAATTGAATTTAGAGGCTTGGAATTTATGGAAAGAATTTAGGAAAGAACAATTTAGAACTACCTACAAACCATTAGGAGAGGCTGCTGCCATTTCTAAGCTATTAAGAATCTCCAACAACAACAAAGAACACCAGGCGCAAATTATCCAGCAGTCTATAGAGAATGGCTGGAAAGGATTGTTTGAGCTTAAAACAGAAAAACAAACTAAAGTCCAAAAGATACTTAGCAACTATCACAAAGGACTAGAAATGATAAACAAAGAATACAATGACTAAAGAACAAACAGCAGAACTGAATCTATTGATAGCTACGTTTAGGTGCTTTAATGAGCAACTATACAACTTAAAAGGCGCACACGCTGGAATAGTAAAGCTAAAGTTTAACAGACTTTTAAAAGTAGCTGCACAATATGAGAGAGAGATACTACAATGGACAGAAAGTAGTAAGGAACTAGAGCTGATATATGACAGCCTTATGGAAGTATTAATAGAAGTAAAAAAACAAGTTAATGATTGATTACTTAGATATAAAAGAGCGCAAAGACGTTACTATAAAAAAGATGTTTGAGATTTACAAGACTGACAATAAATACAGAAACAGAATAACTTGGGATGCACATTATTTAATAACTGGGTGGAAACACATACAACAAACTAAAGATGAAAGACAAAAGTAAACAAGTGTGGTATTTATACGCACACAACATTAAAGAACTAAAAAGACAATGCTATGACGTTATATCTACGCTTTATGTTCAGCTAGGACAAGCTCCAGAAGCTGAGATAATAGTACAGATGACTAATTTATTCTGCAACGATTTAGCTACTAACTATGGCTCAATGGAATTAGAGGAGGTAAGATTTGCATTAAATAAACACATAAGAGAAAACGATGGACCACACTTTGTAAACGTACCAATGTGGAACGAGGCTCTCAGAAGTTACAAGATGTCTAAAGCATTAAAAAGACAGACTAATCAAATAGACCAATATGAACTCTATAAAAAGCGTGTTGAATCATTTAGTAAGGCAATAGATAAAAGAGAGATAAAAAAGATAGGCAATGCCCACAACAATAAGTAAACTTAAGAAAAAGCTAGATAAAGTATTTAGCGAGTACATTAGAAAGCGTGACAGCGATTATAAAGGCAATTGCAAGTGTATTAGTTGTGGTAAAGAATATCCAGCTTTTGGAGGTAGGATACACGCTGGGCATCTATTCAGCAGACGTTACCTCAGTATTCGATACTCAGAACAAAATGTTAATAGCCAGTGTAGTTATTGTAATACTTTTTTAAACGGAAACCAAATAAAAGCAGCAAGAGGAGTAGAAAATAAATGGGGTAAGGGTACAGTCGATGAGTTAGAAAGTAGAATGCATATAGTAGTAAAATTAACAAGAGCTGATTATGAAGAAGCAATCGAAAATTATAAACAAAAGATTAGAGAGCTGGATTAACAATCGATTGTTTAAAACTTTAGACCCAAAAGATTGGGAAATTGAATCTATTTTATATATTTACAACAATGAAGAAAACAGTAATATTCGAGGGAGGAGTAAACAAAGTAAGCACTCTAGCAGACGGAACTCTTAGTATAAACATACATACTCAAGAGCTACCAGAAGAGACAATGATGAGAGTGTTTAGCTTACGTAAGTCTCCTGGAATGGTTTTGATAAGTTCTGACGATATAAGCAAGGCAGAACAAGAGGAAGTCGAGAAGTTTACCACAGACTTTGAAGTAGGTAAGACTAAGACAGCCTCACAAAGATTAAGAGCTGTACTATATAGAGTATGGGAGCAAAGCGAACAAGCCTACGATTTTCCTATATGGTATGAGTCACAGATGGAGAGGATAATAAATAAATATAAATCAACTCTTGAAGTCTAATAGGGCAACCAGACACCAAGAGATATATAAAAGAACGGAGAACGGACTAGAATTAGTATTGCCTAAAAAGATAACATCAGACATAGGATTTCAATTAATGTTTGGATATAGAGAGGATTACAGAGTAGAAGAAAAAAGAATAGAAAGGAATGCAGATAAATATTATACTAAAACCTATTTAGATGTTGAGGATTTTAAAAAGTATATTTAGAACGCTGATAGCCTTAATAATACTATTAAGCTGTTTGCCTATATTTGCTGTAATATTTATACACTATTTTATAGTAGGCTTTATAGCAGAAGAAAATAAAAGAAATGAAGATAGTAGCAAGTATTAGTATAGAATTAAAGGTAGAAGATACAGAACTACTAGACGATGCAAAAGATAGAGCTATAGATACTTTAATAGATAACTTAGAGGATTGGCTAAACAACAACGGAATACCACCAATAATATCTATAGAGTATAAGCTACCAGAATACGATGACAACGATATAGAATTTTTAAACTAATGCCTAATCTACCAAAGGGAAAGAAAAAGAAATGGATAGCAAGTAGCAAAAAGACTACTGGCTTTACTGAGAAGCATAAGTCTGAGAACTATGACTTCTATAATAGTAGAGCTTGGAGAAACCTTAGGAAATGGCATATAGAACGAGAGCCTCATTGCAGATGGTGTACTGAGGAAGGCAAAGTAAATTATAAAGATAAGATAATTATAGACCACATTATAGAGATTAAAGATGGTGGAGATAGACTGAATCAAGATAACTTAATGACTTTATGTCTACCACATCACAATCAGAAAACAGCGTGGGCAAAAGCAAAACGTAAAAGAAATGGCAAAGAGTAAATACTACTACGACTATACAAGGAACAGAGACGAAGCTAAAGAAGTTATAGAGGACTTAAAGAGTAATCCTATACCAAACTACTATGTAGGTAGCACTTATGGATATGAAGCTAGGAAAGTATGTGAGGACTGGGATTTAAGCTATAACATAGGCACAGCAGTAACCTATCTACTTAGAAGTAGTTACAAGCACGACAGCCCATACGATTGCATACAGAAGGCTATAAACCATTTAAACTTCGAATTAGATAAACTAAACAACAGAGAACAATGACAAGCGAACTACTAGACTTATTTGACGAGGCTAAAAGAATAATAGACAAGCAAGAGCAACTAATTAAGATGCAACAATCTTTAATAAAGACAATGCAACAAGGACTGCAAGGAGTAGAACTAAATGAGTTACTACTAAAGAAACAACTAGCAGACTTACAAGAGGAGTTAAAAGCTATCACTAATGATTATATAGATACAAAAAATAATTATATAGGGGGGGGCGAAAAAGTATAACCGATATGTCAGTACAT